>ERZ869936.1888-NODE-1888-length-13591-cov-5.564495_pt1 | contig 13591 bp, 10 predicted proteins | sample MGYA00520876_ERZ869936 | MGnify/ENA primary metagenome ERZ869936 (study PRJEB32218, sample SAMN09650985) | biofilter metagenome | isolation source: enrty point of leading RO module | place: Saudi Arabia: Thuwal, RO plant located on Red Sea | collected 2016-02-17 ...
TCAAGGGTCTCAAGGACTCCTTCCACCACAAGATCGAGACGCTCGGCGAGCACGCTGAGCAGATCATGAGCTTCGTGATGCTCTCGGTCATCGACGAGAAGTGGAAGGACCACCTCTACGACCTGGATCACCTCAAGGCGTCCATCGGGTTCCGCGGATGGGGGCAGAAAGATCCCCTCGTCGAGTACAAGAAGGAGGCCTACGACATGTTCGTGGACCTCATGAGCGACCTCCGGAAGACGCTGGCCAGCTATTTCTTCCGGGCCCAGTTCGGGGCACCCCGTCCTCAGCCCAGGGCGCCGCAGCGCCTGAGCTTCAGCGGGCCCTCGGATTCGCCGGGCGGAAGCTTGGCAGAGCAGGCGGCGGCCGCGGGTCAGCAGGGCCGACAGGCTCAGCGACGGCCGGGCAGGCAGGTCGACGAGCTGGGGATGTCCGCTCGGGCGGCTTCGGGGGCGGCTGTCCCGGCCGGTGCATCGGGTCCGGATCCGGCCCAGTTGGCGACCAATCGCGGGGAGCAGGCGCAGACGAAGCAGACGCCGGTGACCGTCGAGGACGAGCCCGGGCGGAACGATCCCTGTCCCTGTGGTTCGGGGAAGAAGTACAAGAAATGCCACGGGCGGGTGTGAGCCTGAGCACCACTTGCCGGGCCGAGGTCGCTCGCTAAGATTTGTGCTTCTTCCGAAGGCGTCTTGGCCGAGCCGTTCGAGCTGGCAGTCGCCCGGTGAGCGCATGCCTGCATGAATCGGTGCTCCTTCTCCGTCGTCCTGTTCCTCGTCGTATCGGGATGTGGAGAGTCTGCGGTCGCCCCGACCCCGGACGTGGCCCTTCCCCTCCCAGGACTCGACGGATTCGACGCCCGGGTCGAGTGGGATGACGAGTTGGCCGTCCGGGTGGTCCGTGACCCCTATCAGGGGATCGACTGGGAACAGGCGCGTCTCGTGCCGGTTCAACTCCACGATCACATCGGCGCGGATACGAGCCGAATTCGCGCCTACGACAAGGCCGGCTACGGGGCGATCCGCATGGTGGACTACAGCGGCGTGTCGTGGCTGCCCTACGCACGGACTCGCCGTCTCTGGCCGCCGCAGGACTTTTTGACCCCTTCCTTCGTCTCCAGCCTCGAGAACATCGAGGTCTTCATCCCGGGGGCGGAGGAGGTCGGTTATGGGCACGTTGTGAGCGCGTTCCTCACCGAATTCGTGGTCGCCCGTCGACCGTGGGACCTACGCTTGGCCGGGTCCTACGCTTCGACCCAGGAGGCCATCGCCGTGACCCAGGAGTACGGAGGCCTGGCATTCCTGGCCCATCCGTGGGGTCCAAAGGAGAACAACGCCTACCTGCACGGCATGGACGGCCTCGAGATCTACAGTGCCTACGGTGCGGTGAAACAACGGGAAGGGCGCTTCGACCATGTGGGCGGGAGCCTGGATGCCGAAGCGGCGATGGTCGCCATGTGGGACCACTTCCTGGTCCGGGATCAGACGATCCGTGGTATCGCGGTGAACGATCACTTCGGCCCGGACGACACGGAGCTGCGCCAGGACGACGGCCTCAAGGACAGCGGTAAGATCCTGGTGGTCGCCGAGTACGGCGAGTTGGGAGACGTTCGGCACGCTCTCGAGAACGGCCGTTTCTTCGCCGTGCGCGACCAGGGACGATCGAAGAGCGCCCATCTGGTGGTCCGTTCTCTGCGGACGGACTCCTTGGCCATTCGGCTGGAGTCCGAGGGCGACGTGTCGTGGATGTCCGGAGGCAGGCGCATCGGGAGTGGACCCGTCCTGTGGCTCGACAGTGTGCCGAGTTCACTTCGGTACGCCCGAGCCGAGATCCACGTGGGTGACTCCGTGGTCCTCTACTCCCAGGCCTTCGGCCTGCGACCGCAGCGTTCACCGTCGCGGTGCCTCGGGGGCATGCGGGTATCCAACACCTCGTTGGCCAGGTGCGGACCGCCCACCGCCCTGGATTAGCGGCGTAGCAAGCGCCCCATCACGCGCCCGGGAAGGGCGGCCACGTAGCGAGCCCAAAGCAGGCCACGGCGCAGCGCATGCGGAGACGGGCACTCCGTCCAGAACCGCACCGACGCATGGGCAGAACCGTAGACGACCGCCCTGATCTCCTCCTCGACTCGATAGAACCTCGCGAAGTCACCGCCGGTGAGATCGATTCCAGCAGCCCGACTCAGGCGGGTGATGTAGTAGCGGAGCGACCGGGTGGGACGCCAGCCGATGGCACCCCCGTCGTCGTGGGACTCTCCAAGCAGGTAGAAGAGCCCCCGAATGAGCACGAGCTTGTTGGAAACGGGCTCCGACCACTCCCACTCGCGATCGATGTAGTGGAGGCCATGGTCGCGGTCGACGACCAGGTTCTTGGGAACACAATCGATGGCGGAGCCCGGAAGGCCCCCGGCGTCAGGCCGCGCGTCGAAGCTGGCTGCGAGGAATTCCACCCAGCGCCGCACGACGGGTACGAGATCGTCGATGTGAAAACCGGCCCGGGCCATCGCCCTCAACCCGAGGAGCTGTAGCGTTTCGCCCGGTACCAGCAGCTCTTCCGTCTTCCGGTTCTGCAACCGGCCTTCGTCGTATCCACCGAGGCCGCTCTGAAGCTCCTTGGTGACCATCAGGGGCCCCTGGTGCTCGCGGGTTATTGTCGTCACGGTCTGAAAGTCCGGCCGCCGTCCTTCGCTATACAGCGTCGCCAGCGCCGCCGACGGACCCGCGGGTGCCTCGGCCTTACCTGCAACCACGAGAAAGGAGTCGGCCAGGTAGTGGGCCAGGCCGTCGGCGGTGAGCTCCGGAGCTACGAAGCGACGATCGGGCCGTCGGGCGTTCCTTTTGGGGGTCCGCTCGAAGTAGTCGCGAGCCCGAAGCTGCCCCATCAACTCCCCGACTGCGGGATGCTGCATCAACTCTTCCGAGACGACGCAGCGCGGCATCTTGTAGTCAGGGAAGGGGAAGAAGAACTCGACGTGTGGGAAGAACTCGGCCAACCGCTCCCGAAGACCGTGGTACCCGAAGGTTTCTGCCGTCCCTGGACGCCTGAGATAGCCCTCCAAGCCGTCGAAGCGCCCCTGGGTGTGATCCTCGGGAAGCCCCTGCCAGTACCTGAGGCCGAACTTGTTCTCGATGGCGAGCACCAGCCTGCCGCCGGGCGAGAGCAGAGACGCGAACTTCTCGAGGGCCGATCGGTAGGGATCCGCTTCCCCCTCGATGAAGGCGCCCGAGTACTCGAGGACACCGATGCAGTAGAGAAGGTCGACTGGACTCGCGAGCCCCACGTCCTGGAAGGGAGCACTGACGACCACGTTGTCGAGTCCCTCCGTCCGTAGGCGCGCGAGACGGGCCCGGGTCGCGTTCCCTTCGATAGAGATCACGTGGTCGAATCGCTCGGCCAACGGACGAGTGATCGCGCCGCAGCCGGCTCCGACCTCGAGAACGGTGAGTTCCCGAGGGAAGTTCAGGGCCTGAACGAGCTGCGCTCGCTTGCGGCTCAGATGGTATTCGGTGGGCCAGTCCTGAATCCACGACTCCAACTCGTACGAGTTCGACGAAAGGTCTCCGGCGCTCGTGAAGGCCTGTTCAAGGACGCGCTCGGTCCGACCCCCGTCGCTGTACGCGATGGATTTGTGCTCCTTCAGCCGCCACGTTCGACTCGCTTCGTCGAACCTCAGATTATCGTAGTTCAGCACGTGAAAAAGCCTCTCCGTTACGCGACAAAGCGACACGCGCCAGGTAGGTAAGCGCCGCAAAACTGATGGTTACTCTCAGGAGCCACGCGCCGGCCGCACCGACGACCTCGTACTGAGCGACCAGGTAGGGCATGTAGCCAACGTACAGGATGAGTTCGCCCACCTGGAGCAGCGCGGCCCAATCCGGTCGTCCCAGCGCCTGTAGAAGGGTCTGGGAAATGCGGGCCGCGCTGTTGAGGACGATCCCCAAGGCCATGAGCTGGATGACCCTGTAGCCTTCGTCCGCGAATTCCGAGCCGAGCCACCACTCCAGGAGTGGGTGGGCCAGTAGTGCCAGTCCCAGGCAGACGGGCGCGATCAACCCCACGAGGATGAGCCGAGCTCTGTTGTAGAGCCGGTGGATCTGCTTCGAGCCGGCCCCGAAGTCCCGACTGAATTCCGGGAACAAGACGTCCACGAAGGCCGCGGGGAGCACCAAGAGCCTGACCATGACGTCGTAGGGCGTCGTGTAGTAGGCGATGGCCGTGGCGGCGTGCTTCAGGCCGAGGACCACACGGTCCGCGTAGAAGAATACGGGACCGATGATGTTCGTGACCGACATCCACCCGCCGAACGTGATGACTTCCCGCGCCGTCGTGCGGTTGAGACTCGCTCGTTGCGCTCCCAGACCCTCCACCACCGAGAACGTTCGAAGGACGTACGCCACGAAGGTCGCCAATCGAACCGCGACCAGGGTACCCGCGACGACCACCAACGAGGGGTCGCTTCTGACGACGAGTGTCGGGGCGATGAGGTTCAGGGAGCCGGATATGGCCGACACGCTTCCAACGAAGCGAAACCGCCCGTGAGCCTGCAGCAGCGCGCGCAGCGCAGCCACGAACATGGACAGGGGAACCGCAGCCGCCAGCACGACGAACGCGGATTCGGCGTCGGCCAGGTACTCCGCAGAAATCTGCAGGCGAGCGACGAAGGGTGGCCCGAGGACCACCAGGCTCAGCCATCCGAGGATCCCCAGGGACCCGATGGCCATCATCGAAGTCCAGAACAGCGGGTTCACCTGATCGGTCCGACCCTCTCCGATTCGGTGGGCCACCATACGACCCAGCGTTCGACCGAGACCCAGGTCGAAGAGACCTGCGTAGCCGACGACCGCGGCCATGAGGGTGAAGACACCGAACCGCTCCGTGCCCAAGTAGGCAACGAGGAGCGGTATGCAAAGGATGGCCGCAAGGATGGGCACGACGTAGCCCGCAAAGGACACGGCACTGTCCCTGAACAGGCGATGACCTGTGATCCGCCTCAACACGGGTGCGCCTCCGGGAGAGCGCTCGAGCCACGCAACTCGGTCAACTCGATTCCGGCCGGGCGGCGGAGAGCAGAGCGACCAGCCTTCGGATTCGTCGCATGAGGTTGGAGTGTGTTCCGACTGATCGTGCGGTTAGATTGACCGGTCCAGACCCGATCGAAGATGGCTTGACGCCATCCAGACGCAGATGTCGCGCGAAGACCGGATTCATGGTGAGTCACCGACGTAGGCGGCATCGCACACCCTCGGTACACCGCTCCGCTGCCGATGCCCAGTCCCACGACCGCGCGCAGCGGAAGCTAGCGCTGTGGCTCAGGGTGGTGAACCTTTGACCGCAGCGTCGTCCACCGAAGGCTCACGGGGGCGCCTGAGTCGCTTGGTCGCGGGATTGGTCACCCTGTTCCTCCTGGCCACGGTCCTCGCACCCGCCAGCGTCCTGAACAAGCTCGTGTTCGGCCTCTTGCTGGTCTTCGGCGTGCTGCATATCGGGATGCGTCCGACTCAGTCCGTGGTGCCGACGCTCTCCCCTTTGATCGTCGCCGTCGTGTACCTGTACGGCATGTTCGTGTCCGTAGGTGGTGGGAGCGACATGGCGCTGGCGCGACAGCTCCTGTTGAGCACGATGATGTTGTTCCTGATCTACCCGGTCGTTTGGTACCGCGTTGATCTGGATCACTCGATGAAGGTCGCCGGCGTCGCCGTCGCGTGCGGGACCGCAGTGTACACCTTCGGATCCCTAGCCTCGGTCCTGCTACCCGGTGCGGGCGCGATCGTCGAGTTGATGGACCGATACTCCATGGCGGCGGGTGGCTTTCGTACGTTCCTCGGCAGCCCCGTGCCGGTGTATCGTTTGGGGGCGGCTCCCCTTCTTCTGATCCCCTTCCTCCTGTTCGTCATGGACATCCGAGAGGGAGCCGCCGTCCGAGGCATCGCTGGAGCCCTGGTGGTGGGGGCGGCCATCATGGCGAGTTCCACTCGGGCACTCGTCCTGCTCGCGGCGGTGGGCGCGATGATCGTCATGATCGAAGGGGCTTCGAGATCAGGACGGGTGGGGTGGTCGACCCTTGCCTGGCTTGGAGTCTGCGCGGCCGTGGCGGTCTTGCCTTCGACGGAGGTGTTCAGTCCCTCGGAGTTCAGCAACGCCATCAAGCTGGGCCACCTCCGCTCCTTCGCCGACAATCTCGACCTGCATGGAGCGCTGTTCGGCGACGGGCTGGCGAACATCTACTTCTCGTCCGGGGTCGGTCGGTCGGTGGCCCAGACCGAGATCACGTGGATGGACCAGGTCCGCTACTTCGGCTTCCCCGCCACGGTGCTCATCGCCGTGGCCCTGGTCTTCCCGCTTCGGCGGCCGGAGTGGTATCGCGTCGACCGTTCCCGCCAGATCGCATTAGCGGTGTTCGGGATGTACGTCCTGTTGTCGTTCACCAATCCGGTGCTCTTCAACTCCTACGGGTTGTCGGTGGTGGTTTGGTACTGGTGGCGGATGCTCCGCTCCGACGCCCTCTCCGGGCGCGTGCTGGGAGGGACGTGATGCTCGTCACCTCCGTGGTGGTCGCCTACCATCCCGAGCCCGAGGTCCTGACCCAGTTGTGTGAGCGCCTCGGCGCTCAGGGTTCATCCGTCATTGTCGTCGACAACTCGGAGGAGGGCGAGGGCGTCTGCCTGCCGAAGGATGTCGCTGTCATGCGTAGCGGCGACAACATCGGGCCGGCAGCGGCCTTCAACATCGGCATCGACAGGGCACTGTCGGACGGAGCCGAGTGCATCGTTCTCTTCGATCAGGACAGTGAGATCGGCGAGGGCTTCATCCACCGACTGGTCGGCTCGTTGACCCCGGGACGAGCCCAGGTGGTCGCGCCACGTGCTGTGGATCGAAAGACGGGGAGGGAATACCCACCGCGTCGCATCGGCCGCTGGGGTCAGTCCGTCACCGTGTCGACGGCTGAAGACTCGGGCCTGGTGCCGGCGGAGCTGGTGATTTCGTCAGGATGCGCAGCCACCGCACAGGCCTATCGGGATGTGGGCCTCCTCGATGAGGACCTGTTTATCGACATGGTGGACGTCGAGTGGTGTCTACGGTGTCGGGGCGCGGGCGTGCCCGTGAGCATTCAAACAGCAGTGACCATGAAGCATTCCATCGGAAGCGGGATCGAGGTGGCACTCGGGGGGCTCTACAGAGGGTCTGTCCACTCTCCCATGAGGATCTACTACAAGACGCGAAACGCCCTGCTCCTCGTGAGGCGACCTGGAACGCCCTGGGTGTTCTGGCTGCACCAGGTGGTCTCCGTGAACGCACATCATCTCATCCAACTGCTCTGGCAACGTGACCGTGGTGCCCGACTTCGGGCTCAATGCAGGGGACTGATCGATGGAATCCTCGGCAGAGCGGGAAGGAGGGTGACGTGACGTCGCGCACACGGGTTCCGGTCAGCGTCTGCATGGCGACGTACAACGGTGCCCTCTACCTGAGAGAGCAGCTGACGTCCATCGTCGAGGAGTTGGGCCCGGACGATGAAGTCATCGTCCTCGATGACGGATCTTCGGACGCCACATTGGACATCCTCGGCGAGTATCGGGATCCTCGGATCACGGTCCTCGAGAATCCTTCGAGGCTCGGACCGGCACAAACCTTCAATCGTGCGATGAGCTTGGCGCGCCACGACGTTATCTTGCTCGCCGATCAAGACGATGTCTGGCTCCCCGGCCGGGTGACGGCTCTTGTCCAGGAGTTGGACGCGACCGGGGCGCTTTTGGTCTCCTCAAACTCGATCTTCGTGGATTCCGATCTCAATCCGACGAGCTTCCCCATGCCACCCCTCGAGGAGGCCAGCTCGTCGCACAATGTTCGCAACATCGTCCGGATTTTCGCCGGGCGAGCGTGCTACTACGGGTGCACGATGGCGGTGTCGGCCGAGTTGAGGAACATGGCCCTCCCTGTCCCGAGGTACGCCGAGTCGCACGATCTCTGGCTTGCCATGGCGGCGAACCTCTGCGGGAGGAACGCCCACCTCGAAGAGCCGACGATCAAGCGGCGAATCCACGGGACGAACGCCAGCGTCATCAATCGGCCCCTGTGGAGGAAACTTCTGGCGCGGCTCAAGTTCGGGACCGGCATGATGCACCTCATGCTTCGAATCAGTCGGTGGCGCTGGTTTGGCGGCGCCTCCGCCGCAGCTGGTCCCCGCGGGCGTCATCGGTCCGCTCACCACCCGTCGATCTCGACCAAGGGCGCGCCACCATCGGGTCTCGACGATCCGCACGCGCGCTCGTCCGATCCCGGAAGAGGAAACGAATGAACATTCTTGTAACCGGTGGTGCTGGATTCATTGGCAGTGCTCTGGTCCGCATGCTTCTCGACGAGACCGAACACCACGTCGTTTGTGTGGATGCGCTGACCTACGCGGGAAATCTCGAGTCCATTCCGGGGGGCGGTGAGCATCCGAGGCTGTCGCTCGAGATCGCGGACATCTGCGATCGCGCCGAGATGGATCGAATCCTGACGTCGCATCGCCCGGGCCTGATCTTCCACCTGGCTGCGGAGAGCCACGTGGACCGGTCTATCGATGGGCCGGCCGTCTTCGTGCAGACGAACGTCGTCGGTACCCAGGTCCTCCTCGAGGCCGCCACTACCCACTGGGCCTCGCTGGACGAGCCCGAAAAGCGCGACTTCCGTTTCCACCACGTCTCCACCGACGAGGTCTTCGGAGATCTCGATCCGTCGGCTCCGCCTTTCTCGGAGACGACACCGTACGCGCCTTCCTCTCCGTACGCGGCAACGAAGGCCGCCAGCGACCATCTGGTGTCGGCGTGGCACCGCACGTATGGGTTGCCCGTTCTCATCACCAACTGCTCGAACAACTACGGTCCCTACCAGTTTCCCGAGAAGCTGATCCCTCACATGATCCTCAAGGCTCTCGGCGGCGAACCTCTTCCGGTCTACGGCGACGGAGCGCAGGTCCGTGATTGGATCCACGTCGAGGACCACGTGCGGGGCGTGTACCTGGCCGGCACGAAGGGCCGACTCGGCGAGGCCTACCTCTTCGGAGGTGATGCGGAGATGCGGAATCTGGAGGTCGTTCGGACGATCTGCTCGATCCTCGACGAGGTGGCGCCTCAACGTCGGTCGGCCCGAGTAGCGTCCTATTCGGAATTGATCGAGTTCGTACCCGACCGGCCGGGTCACGACCGGAGGTATGCCGTCGATTCGTCCAAGGCCGTCGGGGAGCTGGGCTGGACGAGGAAGTACGACTTCGAAGCGGGTCTTCGGGCCACGGTGGAGTGGTATCTGTCGAATGAAGCCTGGTGGGGTCGCGTGCTCTCTGGCGAGTACCGCCTCCAGCGTCTGGGGCAAAGCTGATGAGGGGGATCGTTCTGGCTGGTGGTGCGGGCACGAGACTCCACCCGCTGACGCGCGGCGTCTCGAAGCAGCTGCTGCCCATCTACGACAAGCCGATGATCTACTATCCGATTTCCGTGCTGATGCTGGCCGGAATCCGGGAGATCTTGATCATCTCGACGCCGGAGGATCTACCGGCGTACAGGCGCCTGCTCGGCGACGGCGGTCGTTTTGGCGTTCGCTTCGCCTACGCCGAGCAGCCACGTCCCGAGGGCCTGGCGCAGGCCTTCCTCATTGGCGAAGAGTTCATCGGCTCCGAGGGGGTGGCCCTGGTGCTGGGTGACAATCTCTTCTATGGGCAACGCTTCACCGAGGTGCTGCGCCGAGCCGCCGGCCGCCCCTCTGGCGCTACGATCTTCGCTTATGCCGTGAAGGATCCGGAGAGGTTCGGCGTGGTCGAGCTCGACGAGGAGGGCCAGCCTCTTTCGATTCAGGAGAAGCCCGACGCGCCCCGATCCAACCTCGCCGTGACCGGTCTCTACTTCTACGACAACGAGATCGTGTCCATCGCCAAGGACTTGAAGCCCTCGCCCCGGGGGGAACTCGAGATCACGGACGTGAACCTGGCGTACCTCGACAGCCGCAGGCTGTTCGTCGAGACGCTGGGAAGGGGCTTCGCGTGGCTGGACACCGGGACCCACGAGTCTCTGGTCGACGCGGGTCAGTTCGTCCGATCGGTGGAACGGAACCAGAACGTGAAGATCGCATGCCTGGAAGAGGTTGCCTTTCGCAGCGGGTGGATCGGAGTCGAGCAGATCGAGCGTCTCGGTCGTGAGTTGAAGGCCACGGAGTACGGCGAGTACCTCCTCAGACTGGCAGCGACCCGATGAGGGTCACCGAAACGGACATCGCCGGGGTCCTGATGTTGGAGCCACGCGTATGGCAGGACAGCCGTGGCTTCTTTCAGGAAACGTGGAATGCGAACGAGTATCGCGCCGCCGGAGTGGAGATCGACTTCGTTCAGGACAATCATTCCCGCTCGGTACGGGGCGTGCTCCGCGGACTCCATCTCCAGGCCCGGCACCCCCAGGGCAAGCTGGTGCGCGTGTCGCGCGGCAGGGTCTACGACGTCGTGGCGGACGTTCGAGCCGGATCGCCGACGTACGGTCGGTGGGTCGGCTATGAACTCAGCGATGAGAATCACCGGCAGTTGTGGATCCCGCCGGGCCTGGCGCACGGATTCTGTACCCTCAGCGACTACGCCGACTTCCAGTACAAGTGCACCGACTACTACCATCCGGAGGATGCGGTCGGTATCCGATGGGATTGCCCCACGCTGGGTATCGACTGGCCCGTGGACGATCCAATTCTATCCGATGCGGACACCCGCTGGCCCGGTCTGGAGGCGTTCGCGGGCGTAGGGACGGAGGCGAAGGGGTCGAACGGCTCTTGAAGCATTCGGCGTCCAACCGACACTGGTCGGTGAGGCTTCGGTTGCTCCTTCGATTCATTCGGATCTACGGCGTCGGAAAGACACTGTACAAGGTCCAGGGACGGATGCGTCCTCGAGTCGTCCTTCCCCGGCCCCGGCGGGCTCGTACGCGGGACATCGGTGTCATCGGCTGTGGCCAGTTCGCGTTTTCCACCATCGGATTCCACCTCGTTCGCAACCTCGGCAATCGGTTCGTCGACTGTTTCGATGTCTCGGAGGATGCCGCCTCGTCCTTCGCCGACTTCTATCGAATCGAGCGACCGGCGGGTGACGCCGGGGCCTTGATCGACAACCCCCAGGTCAGGGTCGTGTACGTGGCGTCCAATCACGCCTCCCACGCCCAGTACGCTGCTGACGCTCTCCGAGCCGGGAAGACGGTGTACGTCGAGAAGCCCGTCGCGGTGGAGCTGAGCCAACTCGTTGCACTGCAGGAGGCGGCCGAGGAATCGGCCGCTCCGATCTTCGCGGGGTACAACCGCCCGTTCTCGGCGGCGATTCGCGAGTTGCGTCCGTGGGTGGACCCGGACCGCCCCCTGTCGTTGTCGTGCGTGGTCCACGGACATCACCTCGATGCCGATCATTGGTACCGCGATCCTCGTGAAGGCACGCGGATCTGTGGCAACATGGGCCACTGGCTCGACCTGGCCGTCCATCTGCTGTCCTGGGGGATGGTGCCGAAGCGATGGAGGATCCACGTCGCGTGGTCCGACGACTCGGTCCGAGACGAGAACCTGACGGTGTCCCTCGTGAGCAGTCGGGGTGACCTTGTTTCGATCACGATGACCTCGCGCACCGAGCCCTTCGAGGGGATCTATGAGAGCATCGACCTTCAGTGGGGCGACGTGATCGGGAGAATCGACGACTTCAGAGAGATGACGCTACGACGCGGAAGCGAGCGCATGCATCGCCGATATCGACCGAAGGACGTCGGTCACGACACCGCGCTCATGCAGCCGTTCGGGGAGTCGTCGAGAGACTGGTCGGAGGTCATCCTGTCCACGCACCTGATGCTCGCAATCAAAGACATGGTCGAGGGATCGGATCGCGTTCGAGACTTCGATTTCGGCGCATCCGGAGTTCCACTCGTCTCGTAGGCGCCTTTCCGCACGTCACCCATCGGCCACACCCACTCGCATGAAACAGCTCGTTCAAGATCTTTCTTCCGGGGAAACCCGGTTGATCACGGCCCCCGCTCCTTCGGGCCAGCCTGGCGCACTCGTCATCCGGACCCGGTCCTCCCTGATTTCAACGGGTACGGAACGCATGCTGGTGGAGTTCGGTCGGTCCGGTCTCATCGGAAAGGCTCGCCAGCAGCCCGAAAAGGTCCGCGAGGTTCTCCGCAAGGCCAGGAATGACGGCATCCTCGATACCATCGAGGCCGTGCGGTCCAAGCTCGATCAGCCTCTCCCTCTGGGGTACTGCAACGTCGGTGTGGTGGAGGAGGTGGGAGCTGGCGTTTCCTCGTTCTCCGTGGGCGATCGAGTGGTCTCTAATGGGCCGCACGCCGAGGTCGTGCGGGTGCCCCAGAACCTTTGTGCCAAAGTACCCGACTCGGTGACGGATGAAGCCGCGGCCTTCACTGTGGCCGGTGCCATCGCCATGCAAGGAGTGCGGCTGGTGGCACCCACCATCGGGGAGAACTTCGTGGTCATGGGGTTGGGACTCCTCGGGCTCCTGTCGGTGCAGATCCTGCGCGCCAACGGATGCCGTGTGCTCGGCGTCGATCCGGACCCGCGGAAAGTTGAGATCGCTCGGGCTCTTGGTGCCGAGGTCGTCGACGCCGAGGCCTTCGAAGCGGCCGAGTCCGTTGCCACGAGGTTTTCCCGGGGCAGGGGGGTGGATGGCGTGCTCATCACGGCCTCGACGGAGAGCAATGAACCGGTCCGCCAGGCCGCTCGGATGTGCAGAAAGCGGGGCCGGATCGTGCTGGTGGGCGTCACGGGGCTGGACCTCGAACGCTCGGAGTTCTTTCAGAAGGAACTGACCTTTCAGGTATCCTGCTCGTACGGACCGGGCCGGTACGACCCGGAGTACGAAACCCACGGACACGACTACCCGGTCGGCTACGTGCGGTGGACGGAGCAGCGGAACTTCGAGGCCTTCCTGGACCTTCTGGCGGAAGGTAAGGTCGTCGTCGAGCCCCTGATCTCCCATCGCTTCGAACTCGACGACGCGCCTGAGGCGTACGATCTCCTCGCCACCGGGCGGGAGCCGTACCTCGGAATGCTCCTGAAGTACGACGCACAGGCGCCCGAAGTCGGATCCACCGTCGTCCGACGCCCGACCCACCAGCGGGGCGGAACGCGAACTCGTGGAAAGATGTCCGTCGGCTTCATCGGGGCAGGGAACTATGCGGGGCGCGTGCTCATTCCCGCGTTCGAGCAGGCCGGTGCGTCCCTACGAACCCTGATCAACAGCGGCGGCGTGGCCGGTTCCCGTTTGGCCGAGCGGTTCTCGTTCGAGACACACGCGACGGAACTGGACGCGGCTTTGGACGATCCCGCATTGGATGCAGTGGTCATTGCCACCCGCCATGACTCCCACGCGGATTTCGCCAGTCGTGCCCTTCGCGCCGGCAAGCATGTGTTCTGCGAGAAGCCTCTGGCGCTCTCTCTCGACGAACTCCAGGAGGTTCAGGACGCGTACGGATCGGCTGGCGGCCCCGACGGGTCACCGGTGCTCACCGTCGGCCTCAATCGCCGCTCTGCGCCCTTGATGGCCGCTCTCAAGGCGGCGCTGGACCGCGACGGTGCGCCCATGGCGATC
>ERZ869936.1889-NODE-1889-length-13586-cov-3.941911_pt1 | contig 13586 bp, 17 predicted proteins | sample MGYA00520876_ERZ869936 | MGnify/ENA primary metagenome ERZ869936 (study PRJEB32218, sample SAMN09650985) | biofilter metagenome | isolation source: enrty point of leading RO module | place: Saudi Arabia: Thuwal, RO plant located on Red Sea | collected 2016-02-17 ...
CAGGCCGCCTCGATCCCGCCCACCTCGAGGGCGCGGCTCATCGCCTCCATCGTGTCCGTGAAGCCGGCCCCCAGTTCGTCAATCGCGCCGGTGGCCCACAAAAACGCCGCCCCCAACGCCACACCCAGCGCCGCCCCCAAAATGAACGGACTGGCCAACAGCCCGGCGATCGTGCCCAGGACGCCCAAGGCCACCGACGCGGCCGAGGCGATCACAGACAGGCCGACGAGCGTGCCCCCCAAGACGGTCACGGCGGCACCCACCGCCAGCAGCGCCGCCGTAAATCCGCGATGTTCGCCGACCCATTGTGCAATGGTCTTCATCGATTCGGTGGCGTAATCGATGAAATCCAACAGTGCCGGCAAGATCGCCTTGGCGATCGACGCACCGGCGCCGACCAGGCTGTTTTTGAGCCGCGTCATGGCGTCCTCAAAATCCGCCGCCGCCTGCGCATCCTCCTCAGACATCGTGACGCCGAGCTCCTCGGCCTCTTGTTTCATCGCCGCCAGGCCTTCGGCACCCGATTTGATCAGCGGCAGCAGGTCGGTACCGGATTTCCCGAACAGCTTGAACGCCAGCGCCGCCTGTTTCGACGGATCCTCAATCTTCGCGATCCGATCGGCGATCAACTCAAACTGTTTTTCGGGAGCCAGGCCCTGGAAATCCTTCACGCTCAGTCCCAGCTCGTCGAGCGCGATCTGCGGCGTTTTTAGGCCTTGCCCGGCGTCGAAGATGCTCTTTTGCATGTTGCGGATGCCGCGCTCGAACGATTCGATGCTCGAGCCGGAAAGCTGCAGCGCATGGTTGTAGGCCGAAAGCTCTTTGGCCCCGATGCCGGTCCGCAGCGACATCTTGTGCACCTGGTCCCCCAGCTTGGCGAACTGACCCACCGCGGCGAGGAGCGGCGCTGCGATCGCCCCCCCAGCTCCCAGCAGCGCGCCCCCCACCTGTCGCGACGTCGACGCGATGTTGCGGAGGCTTGTCTGCGCTTTGCGGATCCCGGCATCCAGCGGACCGTTATCGGTCCCCAGCCGCACATAGGCCCGCCCCGCTTCAATCCCCCGCGACATACGATTTCGTCCTTGAAATTAGGCGTGAGGCTTGAGGCGACAGGCTTGAGGGATGGCAGGCGGGAGCCTGTCCGGGATTTTTCCTCACGCCTGATACCTCAAGCCTCAAGCCTCCTTACAAAACATTCCTTTGAGCACGGTCACCGGCAGTTTGGGCTGGTCGACCTTCGGTTTTGGGGCGGCCTTGCGATAGGGATGAAAACTAGACGGCGGCTTCGCCGGACCGGGCTTTTGCCCGATGAGCCTCTTCAGCATCCGGTTTTGATCGTGCACCAGCGCCAACAGCGGCGCCGTGTGATCCCACTGGGACGTCAGCCGGGCCCGGGCCATCTGCTCCAACCGCCTCAGCGTCACTCGGCCGGGCTCGATTCCGAGGAGACCGCAGTAGTGCCAGATGAGGTCCCAGACGGCTCGCACGAAATCGTCTGCCGTAACCGGTCCAGTTTCTTCCGCAGCTTCGCCGACCGCTGGATCCGTTCCTCCTGTTTCAGTTCCATCAACAGCTGCAGGTCCTCGTTGGCCGCCTGGCGATCCTGTTCCAGACTCTGCTGCGATTTCTCCACCACCTCCAACAGCAGCGCTTTTTTTTTGGGGGGCATGAAATCGGCCACTTCGCGATACAGCGCCAACATCGCCTCCTCCAGCGCATCGCCCCGCAGCCGCCGCAAAAAGTCGTCGGCCGTCATCTCGCGGCGTCGGATTTCTTCGCCGCACAGCGCCGCGACGACGTCCAGCATCAACAGCGGATTGTCGGCCACCCGTTCCATCTCGGTCGGCAAATACAGTTTAACCACCTGACACCCGGTATCCTGCTCGACCTGCCGCGCGACAACCGCGTCAATCACAATCCGCCACTCGGCGCCTTCATTATCAGTAAACATCTGCATGGGGGTCATCCTCAATGAATAGGCTTTAGGCTTTAGACCGTAGGCTTTAGGGTTGGCGCGGGCTGCGTTTTCCTGCAGCCTACGGCCTAAGGACTGCAGCCTGCCGCCCGCTAAGCGGACGGCTACGCCGATCCGTTGATCCAGGCCGGATCGTTGTCGAAATCGCTCGGCTTGAGCACGCAGTTGTACATCAGCGTGTTTTCGATCTCTTCGTTCCGCGAGAACTCAAACACGTCGCACACCGCCCGCAGGCCTTCGGCCAACGTGTCGGTGATCGCCCCCGACATGATCGCCACGTCGATTTGCGTATTGCCGAAAAACGCCGCCACAAACGCCGCCAGCGGCGTGTTGTCCACGACGTGATGCAACACCAGCGTGATATTGGCCCCGATCAGCAGCGAACGATTGACGTCGTACGTTTTGCCCCGGAACTTCATGACCTTTTCGCCTTTGGTCAGACCGGTCGTGACGTTTTCACAAATGTCAATCTCGACCCAAGTCGGTGAGGCATAGGTCCCCGTGTTGTAATAAGCGATCGCGTCCAGCGACCGCACCGTATCCCCCGCTGCCAAAGCCATTCGATTCCCCCTGCGGCACAGCCGCCTTGTGCGTGCTACCGCACGGAACGGCTCGCGCCGCTCCCGTTGGTCGCTACCTTGCGATTAACTCAATAAAACGTGTTCTCGAAAAATCCGGCCAACTTCGGCTCGGTCCGCTCCAGCGACGGACCCATAAACGGCCGCTGCGGGTACCGGTCCCCCATATACAGCTCGCCGTGCTCGTGGGCCGCGCCCGCTTCCCCCACGACTTGAGCACTCGGCCCGATGATCGATTTCCCCTCCCCACGAAACACGTGAAACCGCATCGCGTCCCGCAGCCGCTTGGTCTGCGTCGACGGAGGCGAACCGACCGCCGACTTCTTTTTCCGCTTTTTGATCGAACGCCGCGCGTCAGTCCGCAAATAACCCGCCGCGCGAAAGTGAGCCCGATCGTTCATCCGCCGCTTGGCAGCGTTGATCCGATCAAAGTCCATCACCACCCGAGTGGTCTTAACAACAACGTTCACTTTTCCCCCGTAGGGTCCGCTGTGCGGAGCACCTTGCCACAGAGATCACCGAGACCTCAGAGTCTTTTTCTCCGTGCTCTCTGTGCCCTCTGTGGCAAACTGATTTATCGGAAGCCGCGAAAGGTAAGCTTCAACACCGACACAAACAGCCCTTCGTCCCGCAATTTCTCCTGGTTGTAAATCGGGTTGTTCGCAAACGCCGCCAACGTGACCCGCGTGGTTTCCAGCAGCCGCCGCTTGAACAGGTCGCGAATCGACCGCACAAACGCCAGTTGCTCCCGGATATTGTCGCCGGTGCAGTCTTTCCCCACGCGGACAATCACGCCCACGTGAATCACATGGTCCTCTTGATCCGCCAGCCGGTTTTCGACTTCCCCGTCCAACCCGCCGGGGCAGACCAGCACCCGCAATTTTTCCGATTCGGGCAGCTCGACCGTCGGCGAAAAGTCGACGTCGGCCGCAATCTCCGCCGAGATCAAAACCGCCGCCACCTCATCCGCAATGTCTTCAATCCCAAAAGCCATGCCGCACAGCGGCCTTGCCCGTGCTACCGCACGGTTTGCACCGCCGCTCCCGTTGGTCGCTTGCGTTTTCTGCCTACCGCCTACTGCCTACTGATCGCCTTCGTCGCCGCCGTCGTCCGGGGTGCCACTGGCTCCGCCAGTGCTTTGCACGACCGCCAGCCGATCGAGAGTTTCGGCCATCTCAATCAGCCCCTGCCGCTGCTCGCGATTGATCGTCACGTGCCCCTCTTCGCCCGCCTTGTCGCACAGGGCCCGCACCTCCTTGACCAGTTTGTGCTCGCCGTCCAGCCCGTCGCAAAGTGCCAGCACCTGCGCCCGCTTCACGAACACCTTTTTCGCGTTCCCGGCCCGCTTCAGGCCCAGCAACGTATCGGCCCGCACTTGTTCCTGTGACATCCGATGGAATCCTTTCCTAAAGCCTACGGTCTAAAGCCTCGGGCCTAAGCCGCGGGCGTAGTCCGCGTCAGCCGCGTATGAATCCGCAGCGTCGTCCCGTAGGGGTCCGACGGGCGAAAATGTTTCTGTCCCGGGATCCGGCACACCTCGTACACAAAGTTTGTGGATCCCACCGTTTCGATGATGTTGTCGCCGTTTCTCGGCTCGGTCTGGATGTCATCCGCGCCGAGCACGTAATCGGCGGCCGCGATCAGGTAATCCCGCGACTTGGCGGAGATCACAATCCCCTGATCGTCGATGTCCTCATACTCGGTTTCGCCGACAATCGCGGTCACCGCCTCCGCCGACTGCACCGATCCCCGCTGGATGATCACGGAGACCCCATTGACGGCCTTCAAGGCCCCCACCCCGGCGGAGAGTGCACGTTGAATCGGATTCGGCACAACAACACCTCATAAAACCCCAGCGACCAACGGGAGCGGCACCCCGCCCCCGTGCGGCAGCACGCACCAACCGCCCGCGGCGGCTACCAAACGACCTCGAAAATGGCGTCTTCGCCTGAAGCGTCCAAGGTATCGCTGTTGGTGGCCTTGAGCCGGACGTAGCGTTGCACGTCGCTGGGGAGTGCGACCCGCTTTGTGGCGGCCGCCGCTCCGGCACCGCCGGCACCGGTTTGCGTGAGCACCGAGGGGACAACGTTACGCGCCAACGTGAAACCGGAATTGGCATCGTCCTGAATGTCGTAGATGATCGTTTCGCCGTTGGCCAATTCCACAACCGCCAACGCCGGCGCTGTGATGATACATTCCATTGGCGCGACAAAATCACCGTTGGGCCCGTTCATCGTGTCGATACCATCGGTCACAACCGCCGCCGCGCCATCCGGCAACGCCACGCTTTTGATCAGCGACGCATCCTTCATATTCCGTCCGTTGCCCATATCACATTCTCCGTTTCGCTATCAGTAGGGCCCGCTGTGCGGACCGTGGAAATTAAAAACAACTCCCCGGCAGACTGTTACAGGGTTACAGGGTCAGCGACTCCGTATCCAAAATCGCGTCGGTGACTGCGATCGGAATTTTGTGAGACTCTTCCGGGAACGGCGCCGGGGCGCCCGTCGTGGTTGTTGCCGTACGGCTGGCTTGCAGTTGTTGCAGCGACCGCCGCGACATAAACAGCACATCCGGTTTGATCCCCACCTCGAACTTGCTCAGCAGTTGCGAGACCAACGCGTCGGTTAAGCCTTTGCCCGAATCGGCGGTCAGCTTCTTGATCCGACCGATTGAACGAACGCTCCCCACCTGCAGGCCGGGATAGGCCAGGATTTCTTGGCAATAGGCCGTGTACGGATTGCCATCACCGTCCAGAATCCGCTGCAGCGTGACATCCGATTCGTCGAAGCTACCCCCCTGGCCGGCCACCCACTGGACGTCTTTGGGGCCGAACTTAACCGCCCACACAGACGACCCAGTGTCAGCCGTCGTCCCAGCAGCGTCGACGACCATATTTGCCGCGTCGTACGAATCGATCAGTCCCGGAAAGCCTTTGGCGTCGCCGCCGTTTTCGGCACCGTAATAGAACTGTTTGGCCAGGGTGACCATCGACGCCTCCATGTGGCCGGAGGCCTCGTTCGTCAGCAGCACCTCCCAGCCGTCCTCGTGGCTATCCGCGACAGCTTTGTCCACTTCGTACCGCGGATTGAGAATGAACGTCTCGACCAAGCGGTTTTCGTAAGTGCTTTTCGTGCCCGCCTGCCCCTCGTTCGCATTCCGGAACGAAACCGTCGGATTGGCGGTCCGCACCAGCGTTTTGTATTGCCGTCCCTTGATCGTTCGCGCGGCACGATTGATCTCCGGGTGAGCTTTGGTGGCTTCCTCGATCAGTCCCGCAACGCGGTCCGATCCGTTCATCACGGCGATATCAAGCAAAGTCGTCATCTGTTACCGGCCCTCCCTGGCCAATGCGTTTTTTCAGTATGAATTCACGAACTCACAGCAGACCGGACGCCAGTTAATTTCGCAGCTTCGCGGACAACCCATCCGCGAAACTGGCCAACCGCTCCGGAAGTACCTGCGAGAAACGGTTTTTGGCTTCTCGGCTTGCGGACACATTCATTTCGTCGGTGGTCACGCCGTTGAACTCGGCCGGATCGGTCTCGCCGGTATCGATCGACGCCAGCTTCTTTTGCAGCGCGGAGATTTGATCGGCCTGCGCGGCGGCGTGCAGCTCGAGCGCCTCGGCGTAGGTCTTCCCCTCGCCAAACCACTTCGCGCCGTTCTCGGCGCCGAATTTGGCGGTGAACTCGGTGAGTTGCTTCCGGGCGGCGGAGATCCCCGCCTGCAGTTGCTTGTCGTCGGCCGACAATTCCAATGCGGGCGTGTCTCCGGTCTTGCCGGGCTCAGGAGATTCGGTCTGCGTCGGCGCGCCACTGGCGTCGCCAGTCGCCTCGTTGGCCGATAGTTCGGTCTGGTCCGACTGCTCCGTCGCCGCTTGATCGCTGGCCAACTCTTCCGGCTTCAGTTTTGGATCGGCCGTTTTTGGCGTCTCTTTCGTCATCACTTCCCCCTTGAAAACATTGACAGGCACGCTGCCTTGGTCGTTTTTCGAAAACTCCGCCGACGTGTTTTTGTCCGCGCCGTACGGGCAGATCGCTACGCCGCGAATGCCCCATTCCCGGACGATCACGCCCGGACCTTCAAACTCGAAGCCGTTGACGTCCGCCTTTTGTCCGGCGTCGATCCATTCGAGCTTCATGTCATCGTTGAAATTGACGCTCGACTCGTAGGGCACCCCCAGCTTGGCTTTGTGCCGCACTTCCGCGACCCGATCCCCAGCGAACGGCACTAATTCGCCAGCCGCTCCCAAAGCCCCGTTCTCGACGGCGATAGACGACGATTCCAGAAACCCCATCACCTCGTCGTAGTTGTGGCAATAGTCGATCGGGATCCGCGGCTTGTGCGTTTTGAAACCGGTCAGATCATGCACGATCCGGCCCCAATACCAGTGCACGATCGGCTGGTCACTGCGGAAACTGAGTTTGACCGGATACGTTTCGCCGTCGCCGTCGGCAAATTCAAACTGCCCCAGCGACATTTGCAGCGCAGCGGCCGGCACGTCCCGGACCGCTTGCCGTTCGGTGGGTGGAACAAATGTCTGCGTCATGCGGCCTGCTCCTCGTCGTCGTCCGCGTCTTCGTCGGCCGGTTGATCCGCCACCGCAGTCGACAGCGCCGCCGCCATCTGACCGGGAGTGACCCCCTTTTCGGCGAGATAAGCGTTTTCCTCGGCCCGCCGGTCGACAATCTTTTTCCAGTCCGCCAACCCCCGCGCTTTGCAGACGTCGGTGTAGGTCGTCAGGCAACCGTCAATCGCTTTCAGGTCCCCCTCGACCTCTTTGCTCATGTCCCACCACGGCAGGCCGGCGGCGATCCACTCGAAGTGAATGTCGGCAATGGTCATCTCCGCCGGCAGCTCCAGCAGGCCGCTGAGAATCCACTGCTGCATTTTCCAAACGGTCACCTTGCGGAGCAGCTCGCGGAGGTTGTCCTGTTTCGGTTCGCAGGCCTTCAGGTACAGCGACAGCGCCGCCTTCGACCCGAAAAAGTTGGTGTGAGACTCGTCGTAAAAGCAATACGGGATATCCAAGGCCTTCAGCGCGGCGCTAATCACCGCCAGCGTGAACTCTTTGAACTCCGTGGGGGGCGTTTTGTTTTCCAGAAATTCGGCGTCGTCCCCCGGCTCCATGTCCAGCAGCACGGGACCTTTGCCGAAATCGACGTCGTAGACCGTGTTGCCGCTCTCCGTCGTCCCCGTTTCGATATAGCCGGCCGATTCCTCCGCGTTGCGGGTCAGCTTCAGGCCGAACATTTGGGCCACCTTGGCCTTGGCCAGGGCATAGTCCCAGTTCTCATAGACGTCGCGGAATTGATTCAGCGCCGACGCCAGCGGCGAGATCCCCCGCGTCTGGTCGAAGCGTTCGAAGTAACCGTGTTGAATCATCCGCGAGGCGGGAATCCAGCGGTCAAACTCAAAGCCGTTGTAGCGGCGGCGATTGTGCAGGGCGTACGCCAGCGCCCCGCCGGTCTTGTCGATCCGCACACCCTGGACTTCGCGATCGGAGTCCTCGACCAGCCCCCGCGGCGAGCGGATGCGGTCCCCCTCGATCGGCTGCAGCTGCCCCGCCGCCAGTTTGAGCAACCCGATATCGCCGTCGATCACCGCCCGCGCTTCGGCCAAACGGACCAGCCGCTTGAGCGGGTGCCGGCGGCCGGCATCGCAGTTGTGCGGCCGGCCCCACCAGGTCATGAGATCTTCCAGCCGGGCATCGAGATCGGTGTTGCCGGTCTGGGCTTTGAACGTGAACGAGGAGACGAAATCCAGGTGTTTGCGGCAGGCCCACCCGGCAATTGTGTAATTTCGCTGCAGGTCGCGGCTATTGGCGATCAGCTCCCGCCGCTTCGTACCGTCGAGGTGCTTGTCCTCGGACATCAGCACTGCGACGACCGATCGCCGGCGTCCCGTCGATTCGACGGCGTCGTATCCGGTGTTCGGCATCTCAGACGCCCCCCAACCGGATCGTGGACGCCACCGGCCGCGAGCCGGCCAGCGTGTCATCTTCGGCGATCAACTGCCGCAATTCCTGCCGCAGCGAGGCGAGATCAAACTCCACAGACGTCCCGTCCGTGCTAGTCCGCTTCGCGCCGGTCCGCAGCAGCTCCCGAATTTCAGCAATCCGCTCGCTATTATCCGCCATGCCGTCCCTGGCTGAGGCTGTAGACTTTAGAAAGGCGTCCCACGCCAACCCTGCAGCCTACAGTCTACGGCCTAAAGCCGATCGGCCTTGAGGCCGATCAGCACATTCGCAGCAAAAAGACGTCGCGATACGCCGTTTATTTTGGTAGGGTCCACTGTGCGGACCGAGACCAGCCACAGAGACCACCGAGGCCACAGAGAAACCCCCCCTCACCCCCCATGCCCCATCAATGCCAAATCTGCGGCGATACCCGCATCCCCAGCGGCATCACGGCCCGGCTCTGGTGCCCCGGCTGCGGCCAGGAATATACGACATCCCCCGGCCTCGCCCTGGTCCTCAGCGACGAACAACTCACCGCCCTCAAGACGCCGCCTGCAGATGCCGGCCGCCCGCACGAAAAGTTCCTGCTCCGCGGTAAATATGTCGACGGCAGATTGGAACATTTTGCCGGTGGAGAGTTACGGGCAGCGCTCGAACTGGACTATGTCGACCTTGCGGAGGAAGCGGTACCCGTCCGGCAGGGTGAGGCGATATTCATCTACAAGGCTGACGAACCCAACCCAGCCAACGGCATTGTGGACTTTGCGCAACAGATCAAGCAGCAGCTCGCCAAAAAGCCGTAGCTCGCCGGCCGCCCGTCAATCCTCAAGCCTGTAGCCTCAAGCCTCAAGCCTATTCTCGTACGTCCGATCGACCCGCGCCTGCCCGCAACTCCGGCAAGCCGTATTCCGCCAAACGACGTGCGTATATGCGTTGCCGTCGCGATCTTCCCCCCCCTGCGCCAGCTCGCGGGGATGATGATACGGCTCTCGCTCCGTCGATCCGCACTTCGGACACCGCGAAACATCCGCCGCCGCCGTGACCTTTGGCTTACGGGTGCCACTGGCGGCCCCGCCGCCAGTGCCGGCCGTTTTCGTCGTCGCCGATTTCTTCTTAGCCATAGCGCTCCTCCTTGAGCGAAGTTTTCAATCTGCCACAGAGAACACCGAGGTCACAGAGTTACTTCGATTTCCCCAAATGCTCGATGAATCCGGCCAGGCCGCCCATAAAAATGCAAAAGCAGCAAAACGCCAGCACGATCGTCAGCGGGGCCCAGAACGGTGCGGTCACCCACCACCATGACCAATCAATATGGCCGGTCAGTTTGCAGCCCACAAACAGCAGTCCCAGCAACATCGGGAACGAAAGTCCACGACCTTTCAACATAATCTTTTCTCCGTGATCTCTGTGGCCTCTGTGGCAATTACAGATAGCTAACGCGATTCCGCGCGGGTTTCTTTTTCTCCGCCGGCGGGGCAGCCTTGGCGGTGTTGCCCATCAGGGCCACCCCGCACATCGACGCCGCCACCGCGCAGCCCACCACGCCATCCAGCCAGTGGTTATCGGGGTGATTCGGCTTTTGCTTCCATTCGTGCACCGTCCGGCCGCGGCCCTCGGTTTTGACCGGATACTCCGCGTGCAGCTGCTCGGCAAACAGCCGGTGCGGAGAGCGTCCGAACAGCGACAGACAGCCGGCATCCCCCAACGCCACCGCCAGCCGCGCGAAGATGAATGACTTCCAATAGTTCGTGTCGTACAGCACGTGCCGTACCTGGCGTTTGCCCGTTACCGCCGGGATCCGCCAGTTGTGCCCCAACCGCTCCCCCTTTTTCCGCTTGTATTCGACCATCGGCACGTTTGAGGCCGTGATTCCCTTTCCGTGCGACGGCAGCAAAATCGCCGCGTGTCGCGAGGACCGGCAAAATTGATAGACGACGTCGGTCGATTGCCCCCAGTTGGCGTCGATCAGGCAGCGGTCGATCTTGACCTCCGCCCCGTCGTCCCGCTGATACACTCCGCCGAGCAGCTCCTCCGTCGCCGCCTCCAGCGCCGCATAGATCGCCCCCTCCAATCCCGCTTTGGGAAACTTGTGTGCCAGCGTGATCCGCGCATCGGACAGCGTCCACCGCGCCCGCTTCTGATCCGGCCAGGTCCCATAGTCGATGACGTAGCCGGTAAACCCATCCGCCCAAGCCACCACCACCCACGGCAAAAGTTTCTTTTGCACATCGATAAAACAAGTCACCCGCGAACAATCAATCGGCACCCGCCGCCGCGGCAACCCGTTGAACTTCTGAGAAATCTCCTCGACGGTCGGAATGCCTTCGTCATCACCGGCGACCAGAATCGGCTGGTTTTGGTATTCGCTGGCGAACACCACCGGCCCGTCGTCGATCAGGGCGTTGTAGGCGTGCTGAATCGCCGACAGCTCGACCTCCGGGTTGTAACAGTGCTTCCACGAAACGACGCATCCCGCGTCCATCGCCTTGCGGCGGTATTTGTACTAGGCCGTCCCGTGTTGCGAATCTCCGCGTACTTTTCCATCCACAGCGTTTCGTGAGCACTCGCCCACTTCTTAACCATCGGGATCCGCTCCGCCTGCCAGGACGGATGCTTCATGGGGTCCAGCAGTTGATCAATCATGTCCTCCGGCTCAATCACCGTCGCATTGCAGACGCACGCGGCCGACTCCATGTGACCGCTGCCTTTGAGCACTCCCTTGTGGATTGTCGCCAGCAGCTTGACCACCTGGTCGGAGCTGCGGGCCACCTTGTCGGTCTGCGGATCGTCGATCAATACAAAGTCCGGCCGCTGGTTGGTGCCGTCGTGCCGCTTGAATTTCTTCCCCCGCGTGGCGCCCGTCAGCCCCTTGGTTTGAATGATCGCCCCGCCGGCGGCACTGCCGGCGATCGCCGGCAGCACAACGACGTCGGACGTCCATTGCATGTGCGTCAATTCCCCGCCGCACGTCTGCGAGGCGCAGCGTTGCGGCTTCCCCTCCAGCGATTCGATCGGAAAGCAGACTTCCGGAAAATCCTCAGCCAGCAGCGGGTTGGTTTCCAGCTCACTTTTGACGGAGTCGATCATGTTCCCCGCGTCTTCGCGCGTCGCCGCCAGCATGAACACAAACTTTTTCTTGCCGTACAGCACCGCCCACAACACGGAGTTTTCGGAGATCGTGGTTTTGGCGAATCCGCGATAGACCGCATTGAGAATCCTCCCGCCGTTCTCAAAGCAATGCTGGATCCGGGAGATGACACGCAAGTGATCGTCGGAAAACGGGCACAGCCCCGTGCTGTGCGGAAAGTACGTCGTGAGAAACTTCAGCAGATCGCGCTCGCAGCGTTTGCGCCGCCGGGGATTTTTGACAGCGGGAATCTCCCCGATCTCGGCCACAGCCGCATGCTGCCGCCGCGACCGCTCCGCCATCCGCTCCCGATGCGCGTCCCCCGAGTCCCAATCACTCAACCCCCGCCCCCATCAATCGCAGATAAAATCCGCCCGCTGCCAAATCAAGAAAGGCAGTCCCATTTCCCGACTTCTTCCCGTCCCCTGGATTTCCGCCGCGGCTAGGAAGGACCCGCCCCCCCGGCCGGGGCTGGCTCAGCCTGAGCAGACGAACGCATTTGCGAGTAGCGCCAGCGCCGCACCAACTCGCGACGATCGCCGTGCACTCCAATTGCGAAATACAATCGCCGACCATCGGGCGCAGTCCACTGCGCAGTGGGATACGAACGCACCCACGCCGGCGCCTGTTTCCATTCAATCTTAAACGGCAGCTCACTCTTGTGATCGTCGAGCACGTTGCACGCACCGCACGCCTGGTTGAGATCCTTAAACACCGTGACGACTGGCTGTTGTGGCTGCGGTTGCGTGGGCTGCTCGGTCGCCGGCTCCTCGCCCATGATGCGAAACACCAGGCCATGATCACGCACGGGCACTAGCGGCCCCATGATCTGGAACGACGGCGGCTCGGCGTATGCGGTGGCGGATAACACTGAAACACCCAATGCCATCAATGCAATACGACGCCAATCACGCACGCCGCGACGAATGATCGACCAGGCCATTGCCAACAGCACGGCGACAACCAACACACTCAACCCGATTCCCGCTTGCATCGCTTCCCCTCCATGTAACGCTGCCTGTTTGCCGATGATCTTGAAGTCCAAATCCCGGGACGGAAAACCATCGAAGTCGCTGACCGCAAATGAATCGCCCTGGCGGACGATATACTCAACGTCTTTTTCGCGAATCCAAAACCCACCTGGCGGCGCATCATCCGGCGGCGTGCCGTGTGCTGCTGCACCCCAGCTGTTGATCACGTAGTAATACGGCTCCCGACCGGTCTCGCCGTCGTAGCCGATGATGCACATTTGATGATTCCAGGTCCCCGACCTCTCATTGACGAGACGGCCATCGACAACGTTGGGGTGCATCTTGCCGCCCCAGTTCGATGCGATCGTGACCGGATAGCCGTTGCATACGGCATCCCGAACTTGCGCGGCGGAACTGACGGGCGCGATCGTTTTGACGACCGTTTTGCTGGCGTATTCGATGAACTCCTCAGGCGGCCCGCGTTTGCCCCACGTCTTGGCCACGCGTCCGCTGTATTCCGGAACGCCCTCATAATCCGCCTCGAGCACGCCGTAGGTTTTCACTGCCTCCGCGGCCCACGCCCCGACACTGCCGTCGCCGTGGATTCGCCCCTTGCCAATCTGCACCCGCGACGTCCCGTAAATGTAAGGCGCGAATGTCGGCCGAAATTCTTTGGCCAGCCACGGATTGCGGGCAATCTGCACGCATTGCAGATAGTCCGCGGCGTTTTTCATGCCCTGTGAAACGCAATCGCCGATCAGCTGCCGAATGCACGGCAGATGTTTGCCGCCGTTCACCTCTTTGGCGAATTCCCACAGCCGCACGTTTGCGCGGGTGTTATCCTGCTTGATACCACGCAGCTCGAACCGCGGCATCTGCGCCACGAGCGGCGCGGCCTTTTTGACCTCCTCAGGTCCGGCCCAACCCTCACGCGCCTCTTTGGGCGTGATCGTCACGTCGACGTCGACGGAGG
>ERZ869936.1890-NODE-1890-length-13580-cov-5.860037_pt1 | contig 13580 bp, 16 predicted proteins | sample MGYA00520876_ERZ869936 | MGnify/ENA primary metagenome ERZ869936 (study PRJEB32218, sample SAMN09650985) | biofilter metagenome | isolation source: enrty point of leading RO module | place: Saudi Arabia: Thuwal, RO plant located on Red Sea | collected 2016-02-17 ...
ACAGAACCGGACTTCAGAACCATGGGTGACCAAGATTACAACCAATTGATGCAGTGGGACTTATAGCCGGACACTCGTGAAATCTATTCGGGTAACGCTAGATAAGCGAAATGGCGTGAAATCACTTCCGTTGGCTCCATGAAGTTTATTATGGTCATGCTGTTGTTTGCACTTGCAGCTTGTCGGAGCAAACTTGAGGTTGACGATCGATTGGGTTTCTTGATCGATCAAATGACCTCGCGAGAGTGGGAGCGATCTTTTGCCACAGAAAGCCCGGATTGGAAAGGGGAGTCTTGGGGCATGTATAAAGCTAGGTTCTCAATAGATGGTAATGTGTTGAGATGCAACACAGATCGCCTTGGCGAAATTCAGGAAGTCCGATATGATGTCGATTCAAATTCTGCCAGGGCAGTTCTTGATTCGGGCGTCGAAGTTGTGCTGACGAGTGGGCAGGTCTCATTAGTGAGGCGTGGTGAGCGCTCGGAGACCTTCAGTATGATTGTGTTTGGCGATGGAGTGGAATAGAAGCTATCCCAAAACCTCTCTCATGAGGAGCAGGGCACACATTAGATTCACAAAGCCTTGGATGGGGTCCGTGCAATTCGCATTTGTTACGGTGTTCATGGTAGTGTCAGGCGGAATGGTCCTGTCGTTTCCTTGGGTTTCCTGAATCCGTGCCTTTCGGTGCTCCATTCGGCGGCGCGTCGCATGGTGTCGGGGATGGGATGTGGTTGCCGGTGAGGCTCGTATTCAGGTGGCTGGAGAAGGCTTCAGCCCTCTTGTCAAAGCCCTTTCCGATGGTATTCTCCCGCCATGAATGACCGACTCCAGATCGACCCGGCAATCTGCCATGGGAAGCCCGTCATCAAGGGCACCCGGGTGCTTGTCTCGACTCTCCTGGGCGCGCTGTCCGCCGGAGATTCCATCGAGGACCTACTCAGTGACTACCCGAATGTATCGAGGGAGGATATTGAGGGTGCGCTCGAATTTGCGAGTCGGCTTTCGGACTACCAAGAGGCTCCTTATGAGGCCGCGTCATGAGGTTTTTCCTCGACGAAAATTTTCCCAAGGCCGCGGCGGGGGCGCTGGCCGATCGCGGTCACGAAACCTTCGATCTCCGAGGCACTCCGAAAGAGGGCATTCCTGATGCCGCCATCTTCGCCGAGGCTCAGGCCCGAAAGGCACTCTTCCTGACGACTGACCGGGACTTCTTTCATACGATCCCCCACCTCTTCAGCAGCCATTTTGGGGTCATCGTGGTGGCTCTCAGGCAGCCCAGTCGAGCTGCCATCCTCAGCAAACTGTCGTGGGCCTTGGATCGTTTTGCTGTCACCGACTTGGTCAATCGCGTTCTTCTTTTGCGGGATCGAACGTGGATTGCGGTTCCACCTTTCGAATCTGGACCATGATTCGTCGCAACGCTGCAGCCAGCCGACAAGGCCTACGGAGGACAGGTCGCCTAGTGCCGGCTTCGGGAATCCAGAGTTCGCAGCACTGTTGGCAATCAGGCGAATCCCCGAACTCCTTGCTCTACTACGGCTACCGCTACTACGATCCGGCGACGGGCAGGTGGCCATCCAGGGATCCCATCGGGGAAAGGGGCGGTGTGAACCTATATAGCTTCTGCCACAACGAGCCGATTTCTTGGATAGACGATCTAGGTCATTCACCGATGTCAGGATGGGGATCGGGAGGCTCGCTCAATCCAGATTGGAATCATGATTTTCCTGATGGTAAGATCCGTGACCCAGAAGAAGAGCGGAAACAGCGCGAGCTTAGGGAACGAAGAGAATACGAATTGGGTATCCGTAAGGCAGTGGATTTCGAATGCTGCACCGAGGGAAAGGTTCGCGAGGGCAAAAATTCTCTAGAGGAGCAGTATGAAAAGATAAGATCAACTCTTCGGGCTACTGGAGTGAACCGCAAGCGCTTTATGCCGTATCTTCGTGACGGTGAAGCGAGCTGCTTCAATCAAAATCACACAGTAATTAACGGTCTAACTGTTCCGCCATGCTGGGAATGCAAAATGGAGAATAGACGGAAACCTCGGTTAAAGCTAGGAGGTGACCACTGGTGGGTTACCTGCGTTTCTTATGATCGGAATGGGGGCTCAAAGGAGATCATTTTTGACGCCTACTTTGACCGAAAGGGCGCCCAAGACCCTTCGATCGTTAGAGATATTTACCCGGTGGAGTACCCTGTTTCGGATCAAAACTTCAATAAAACATTCCCAGCGCATGATATTGAGAACCCATGGGGGTGGGATGATTATGTGTCCTAGGATGCTTTCTGTGTGTGTTGCTACGCTGATGTGCTTTGGTCAGGGTTGTAAAAGCAATACTGAGGTATCGGACTACGCAGACGCAAGTCGTGAGGCGAATAGGATCGCCCGCGCGGCTGAGCGTTTCAGGGCTTCGAATAACCTCGATCCTGAATCGTGGGCGGATCTCCGACTCGATCCAGTTCGTGACAATGTGCAAACGACTAAGTGGGAGCTTCTTCCTGCTGATAGCCAAGTGTTTGCTCGGATGCGTTGCTCAGTGAAGGTCGGTGAGCGCGAAGTAATTATCGAAGTTAGGCGCGCAGATTTTGAAGTGTTATGGACAGATGTAGCGCCATAATCGCCGTAATAGTTGGGTCTGCGCTAATACTTTCACGACGCGTGTAATAGTTGCCTATTCGAGGAGATCGGTTATCACGATGTATCGCGACATGTCTGTCAACTCATCCTCGGTTGCGCTCGTAAAATTTATATAGCTCCGGATCACCCCGTCTGGAAACTCGATTACGATTGCGTTGGGAGCAAGCACATCTACTCCCCTTTCGTGAATGGCATTTCTATGAACAAACACCTTACTGCGATCTACCTCGCCAAGGGCTTGGGAGAGCTCTTCGAAGGAAAGAAGACAATGATCAATCAAAGCCGTTTTACCGCCTATTTGTCTGTCAACTTCTCTAAGAAGTCGCCCTTCAATCTGCTGGTGTAGCGCAAGTGACTGAGTTCGCTTCTGCTTATTGGAACTGCAGCAACCGAGCACTAAGAGCAAGACGCAAAATACGATTCTCTTCATTGTTTGCCAAGCCGAGGCGACACAAGAGTCACCGTTTCATTTGCCCTTCCCTCCGGATGTTCCCGATGGAAACGGGCATCCCCCATATGGGTAAATATCAATGTCGTGCAGTGGGGAAACTTCGGCATCTTGTCTGGGGTCGGTCCCAAAATTCTTACTTTTGGCGCTGCATTTCTTGTGTCCCATACGGTGTCGGACTCCATTGGGTAGGTCCTGCCGGCAATGATCCAGAATCACCCCGCGTTTTTCGCACGGTTGATCGATCCCGTCCAGCATGCAGATGCGGTGCAACGGGGTGGTTGCCAGCCGGTCCGGGGACCACCACACTCCCCCCATGACCGACTCCCGAGACCGCGGCACGCAGCCGGTGGATGCCCTGATGGAGCGCTGGGGCCTCTCGAACCATGACATGGTGGACGCCTCACCCGAGCAGCTCACCCACAAACACGTCCAGCGCGCCCGCAAGGGCCGGGTGCTGACGCTTGCGATGATGCAGAAGGTGACCCGCACGCTGAACATCGCCGTCTGGTATCGGCTGACGAAGGACGAGCGGGAGACCTACTTCGAATACCTGCACAAGCACCTCTTCAACTACGCCAAGGGCCACGATCCGGCCTTCGAGGATCCGAACGCTCCGCTGACGGCCAAGGTGCTGGCGCGGGGGGGAAAGATCGTCAGCCGGGAACCCTGACGGGGCACGGATTTCACTGGCCGCGGCGGCCCTCCTTCGATAATTCCCCGGATATCCGGTTCTTCAAATCCACCGTTTCCAGCCATGCGTGCCCTGCTTCTTCTCCTTCCCGCCTTCCTTGCCAGTTGCGGCCCCACGATTTCCCAGCGCGAGGTGCTTGGCCGCGCCCGGGCCGAGGTCGCCCTGCGCGAACCCTGGGCCGACTCGGCCCTGATTCTCGTGAAGGATCGCCCGTCATTCGCCTGGTCGACCTGGAAGATCCGTGCCGGGGAGATGGATGACTCGAGCTATCCGGACTATCGCGGGCTCGACTTCGTTCCCGGCACGGAGCGTGAACTGCAGTTCGCCCGCAACGGCTGCCTGGTCCAGTACGATCACCGGATCACGGGCTGCAACAGCCGCTACCAGATGGCCCCCGCCGCGGTTCCTTCCGGGAAATAGGCAGACGCCGCCCTAACCTGCGGGCGACGTCCGGAGAGGATGCCTGAGTCCTGTTCCGCGGCTCAGAGTTCCTTGAGCTTCAGCTTGCGCCAGGCGACCTGGAACGGACCCTGGCCCTTCCCGATGCTGTGGACCTGCAGGCCGATGAAGCCCTTCGGGTGGCTCTTGAACTTCTTCTCATCGACGAGGTCGGAGATCATCTCGCCGTTGATCCACACCTGGATGCGAGGACCCTTCGCAACCACGCGATAGGCGTTCCACTCGCCGTCCTTGAAGTGCTTGTGGGGCACCAGCTTGTCCTTGGGCGTCATCCATCCGTCGATCGCCTCGCCGTAGAGGTAGCCGGCCTCGGCCCCGTTCTTGCCGCTGGCCTCGATCTCGACCTGCGGACCATTCACCCGGCCCTTCGGGCCGTTGTGGGTCTTCGAGCGGATCTGGACGCCCGAATTCAGCGCGTCGTCGACCTTCACCTCGAAGGTGAACTCGAAGTCGCCGTATTCCTGGTCCGAGCAGAGGAAGCTGTTCGGGCTGCCCTCGGCGGTGGTGCCGACGATGGTGTCGCCCTTGACCTCGTAGGTGGCCGTCCCGTTGCGCTGGGTCCAGCCGTCGAGGTTCTTGCCATTGAAAAGATCCACCCAGCCGTCCTCCGCCAGGGCGGGGAGGGCGAGAGCGGCCGCCAGAAAGAGCGCGTGTTGCTTCATCGCCGACCGATACGTCGCCCAGAACCGGGATCTTCGGCCGGAATCGGGAAAATATCCTTGGTCGCTGGCCGCGTGCGTGCTCGGTTAGACGTTTCCATCCCCGAATCTCATGAATTGTCTCTCCCTGCTCGCCCCAGCCCTTGTCCTTTCCGTCTCGCCCATTTCCGCAGGCGTGATCTTCACCGATACATTCTCCGGCAGCGGCAGCCCCGGTGGCGAGTGGGTGACCGACACTTCGGGTGACAGCACCGCAAATGCCACGGTCAATGTGAGTGACGGTGCCCTGAATGTGAACACTGGCAACGTCAACGGACTGTCGGTCGCCCGTCACACCCTTGAATTGATCGGGACGGGAGCCCCGACCCTGACGCTGGCGTCCGACTGGACCGTGCAAGCGGAGATGACCATCGCGGGTCCGTCGGCCTTCCCCACGATCGCCGGCGGCGAGGGGGTGGGCGTCTCGTTCGGCATCCGAAACAACCTCCCCTCGACCAACGACCGGGCACAAATCAATTTCGTGATCCTCGATTTCGGCGGCGGCCCTGAATTCGCCGTCCGGGGCGCCCACGAGACTGCTGGCAGCGAGACCCAGCTCATCACCAATCTCGGTGCCGCCTCGTCCCCGCTCACCGCGACTGCTCGAATCGCCTACGACGCGGACACTGGTTCGATCTCCTTCGGCATGGATGCCGGTTCGGGATTCTTCGAACTGGTTTCGCCCGTCGATACCTCCGCATGGGCGCTTAGCGATTCCGATCCCCTGCTGTTTCAGTTCGAGATGGGATTGGTCAAGTTCGATTCCGATCCCGCCGACAGCACCTTTTCGATCGAGGATGGCGAGGCGACCGTCAACGAGTTCACGATCTTCGACGAGACGCTCGCCACCAACACCGTTCCCGAGCCTGACTCCCTGCTTCTTTCCCTTGCCGGTCTGACGGGCCTGATTGTCCGACGCCGGCGCTGCGCCTGACGCGGAGATTGGATCGACAAGCGGAAACCGGCCGGAGAAGTTTCCGCATGCCTCCGGACTCCCCCGGTTCCGAAGACCAAGATCCACCGCTGCTTGAGGCAAGCGCCGTGAGCAAGTCCTTCGGTGGCGTCCACGCGTTGGAGGCGGTCGATTTCGATCTGCGGGTCGGCGAAGTCCATGCGCTGATGGGTGAGAACGGCGCGGGGAAATCGACGCTGATGAAGATCCTCGCCGGGCTCCTCCAGCCCGACGCCGGCGAGGTCCGCCTGCGCGGCGGGGCGGTCCGTTTTTCCAACCCGCACGAGGCGATGCGCCACGGCATCGCGATGATCCACCAGGAGCTGATGCCGGTGCCGGAAATGACCGTGGCCGAGAACCTGCTGCTCGGCCGAGAGCCCCGCGGACGGATCCCCGGCACCATCGACCGCCGCGCGATGGAGACGGAGGCCCGGCGGCTGCTCGGGCTGCTCGACATGGACCTGCCGGTGTCGCGGCCGATGAAGACGCTGAGCGTCGCCGGCATGCAGACCGTGGAGATCGCCCGCGCGCTCGGGTCCGAGGCCTCGATCGTGATCATGGACGAGCCGACGGCCGCGATCTCCGACCGCGAGGTGGACGCGCTCTTCGCCGCGATCGACAAGCTCCGGGAGCGCGGCGTCGGCGTGATCTACATCACCCACAAGATGGACGAGGTCGCACGCATCGCCGACCGGATCACCGTGCTGCGCGACGGACGCCACGTCGCCACCCACCCGGCTTCCGAACTGGACGAGACCCGCCTGATCTCGCTGATGGTCGGCCGCAAGCTGACCCACGAGGACGGCGAGCCGCATGAGATCGCCGACGAGGTCGTGCTCGCCGTCGAGGGGCTCGAACGAACCGGCTGCTATCGCGGCGTCAGCTTCGAAGTCCGCAAGGGCGAGGTGCTCGGGCTGGCCGGGTTGATGGGCGCGGGTCGCAGCGAAGTGGCCTCCGCGATTTTCGGCCTGCAACCCGCCGACCGCGGCACGATCCGCATCGGCGGCCGGGCTGCACGCATCCGGCGTCCAGCCGACGCGATCCGCCTCGGCATCGGCATGGTCACCGAGGACCGCAAGGGCTATGGCATCGTGCCGGAAATGCCCGTCGCCCACAACGTGACGCTTGCCTCGCTGAAAAACTCCTGCCGCGGTCCGGTGATCTCGCCGCGACGCGAAACGGCCGCCTCCAGCGAGGCGATCGCACGGTTTGGCATCAAGTGCACACCCCGACAGAGAATCGGCCAGCTCAGCGGCGGCAACCAGCAGAAGGCGGTGATCGCCCGCACCATGCTCGCCGACCCGGAAATCGTCATCCTCGACGAACCAACCCGCGGCATCGACGTCGCCGCCAAGGCCGAGGTCCATCAGATCATCCGCAGACTGACGCGAAGGGGCGTCACGGTCATCCTCGTCTCCTCCGAACTGCCGGAACTGCTCGCGCTCAGCGACCGCATCCTGGTCATGCGCGAAGGCGAGATCAGCGCCCGCCTCGACCCGCGAAGCACCACTCAGGAAGAGATCCTCAAGCATGCCATTCCAGCGTGATGCCCGGGGAAATTGACAAAGTTAGCTAAGTAGACTAACTCGACTCCATGCAAGTGACCATCCACGAGGCGAAGACCCACCTTTCCAAGCTGATCCTGGCGGTCGAGCGGGGCGAGGAGGTGGTGATCGCTCGGCGGGACAAACCGGTGGTCCGGTTGGTGAAGGAGGAACCTCGGAATGCCCCGCGGCGCCTGGGAGCCTTGGCCCATGTCGATTTCCAGATCGACCGCTTCGAGGATCCGGCGCTCAACAAGCAGATCGAGGATGACTTCCACGCCGAGGTCGAAAGGAACTCCGATGAGGAATGAACGCCGTTCTGCTCGACACGGTGGTGGTGCTGCGCGCCCTTTTTCTTCCCGAGAAGCTGACGCCCCGGGCGGAGACGACGCTCAAGGACCCGGGCATCGGGCTGCACTTCTCACCCGCTTCACTGTGGGAGATCGGGATCAAGATGTCGTTGAGCGGCTTTGACGGCATCCGGTTGCCCGAGGATTGGGACAAGCGCATTCCCGCCGCCCTCTCCGACCTCCAGGCCGGCTCCCTCACCATCCGTGCCGAGGATTGTCGGCGGGTGCAGGATCTGCCATTCCATCACCGCGATCCCTTCGACCGGATGCTCATCGCCCAGAGCCTGGAGCGTGGGCTGGACATCATCAGCCCCGATCCCGGCTTCGACGCCTACGGAGTACGACGAATCTGGTAGTTTCCCCCTTCGACAAGTCATGTCATCCCACGCCCTCGCCCGCATCCCCGCCGACTGGCGCAGCCGCTTCGGTCTGCTGATCGCGCTGGTGCTCGCGGTCGTCATCCTGACCATCCTCCGCCCGCATTTCCTCAGCTCGGCGAACCTGCTCAACGTCGTCCGCCAGATCTCGATCAACGGCATGCTCGCCGTCGGCGTGACCTTCGTCCTGCTCACCGCCGGGGTCGATCTGTCGCTCGGCTCGGTGGTCGCGCTGGCCGGGGTCGTGGCCGCTCATTTCGCGCATCCCGGCGACTATCCGGTGCTCGTGCCCGTCGCCATCGGCATCCTCGCCGGCACCGCCTGCGGCGCGGTGAACGGCGGTGTGGTCACCCTCGGCAAGGTCGCTCCCTTCATCGCGACGCTGGGCATGATGACCGTCGCCCGCGGTCTCGCGCTGGTCGCCAGCGGCGGACGTCCCGTTTCCAACATGAGCGAGGAGATGAAGGCGCTGGACGGCGACCTCTTCGGCATTCCGGTGCCGGCGATCATGCTCGCGTGCGTCGCCTTCGCCGCCTGGTGGACGCTGAAATACACCCGCATCGGCCGCCACATCTACGCCGTCGGCGGCAACGAGAACGCCGCCCGCGCCGCCGGCATCCACGTCGGCCGGGTGAAGATGTTCGCCTACACGGTCTGCGGCGCGCTCACCGGCCTCGGCGGGGTGATGCTCGCCGCGCGCATCACCACCGGCCAACCGAACGCCGGCATCGCCTACGAACTCGACGCCATCGCCGCGGTGGTGATCGGCGGCACCAGCCTGTCGGGCGGCATCGGCACGATCGGCGGCACCATTCTCGGCGCCCTGCTGATGGGCGTGATCGGGAACGGACTCGACCTGATGAACGTCTCACCCTACTACCAACAGATCGTCAAGGGCGCCATCATCGTCGGCGCCGTCTGGCTCGACCGGAAACACGCGAAATGAAATCCCTGCTCAAAGCCCTCGCCGCGCTTGGAACCGCCACCCTTTTCGCCGGCTGCGATCCGAACGCCGGCGACACCCGCCCGGTCGTCGGCGTCTCGCTGCTCAACCTCGCCAACGAGTTCATCGTCAAGATCGAGTCCTCGCTCGAGGCCGAGGCCGAAGAACAAGGCGTCCGACTCATCATCAACGACGCCCAGCGCGACGCCGGCCGCCAGATCCAGCAGGTCGAGAATTTCATCGCCCAGGGCGTCGATGCCATCGTGCTCAACCCCTGCGAAGTGGAAGCCAGCTCGCCAGCCGTCGAAAAGACGAAGGCCGCCGGCATTCCCATCGTCAACGTCAACTCCGAGACCGCCGCTACCCCGGATGCCTTCGTCGGCTCGCGCGACGAGGAAAGTGCGCGCCTCGCGATGGCCTTCATCGCCGAAAAGATCGGCGGCCAGGGCGGCATCCTGATGATGCACGGCTACATGGGCCAGGCCGCTCAGATCAAGCGCAACGCCGGGGCCCGCGAGGTGCTCGCCCAGCACCCCGGCCTCAAGCTGCTCGCCGCCCAGACCGCCGAGTGGGACCGCGCCAAGGCGGTCACGCTGATGGAGAACTGGCTGCAGTCATACGGCGGCCAGATCGACGCCGTCTTCGCGCAGAACGACGAGATGGCGATGGGTGCCCTGCTCGCCATCGAGCGCGCGGGGAAGAAGGACGACATCCTCGTCGTCGGTGTCGATGCCATCGGCGACGCGCTCCAGGCGGTGAAGGACGGCCGTCTTGACGCCACCGTCTTCCAGGACGGCGATGGCCAGGCCCGCGCCGCTCTGCAGGCGGCCATCGCGCTGAGCAAGGGCGAGCCGGTCGAGAAGGAGACCTTCATCCCCTTCCAATTGGTGACGAAGGATAATGTCGGCGAGTTCCTGAAGTAGGGGCAGATGCCCGCCCCTTTGCCTCTTGGTCGCCGGCGATGGGAGCGCGTACTTCAGTCCGCCGAGTGGGGGCGCCGTAAGATGGGCGGACTGAAGTCCGCGCTCCATTGCGTCACGGAACCAGCACCTCAAGCTCCGGCACCTGCTGGAAGTGCGCGTCCCGCGTCATCACCGCGGCACCCACGCGGCGGGCACAACAGGCGATGACGAGATCCTGCAAAGACAGCACCTTGCCCTGACGATCAAGCTGCCAGGCAAGCTGCCAGACCTCATCCCACAGACATGCGGAAGTCGCGACCATCTGCGTGACGGCGAAGAAACGCTGCATGACCTCAAGCTGACTTGAGCCCTTGATCCCGCGCAGCACCTCCGCCTTCACCACACCGCAGCAGAAGACATCGTCCAGACCGTAGCGCCGACCGATCTCGGTCAGCGGATCCAGTCGGGCCCGGATCACTTCGATGTAGACATTCGAATCAATCAGGACGGGGCGTGCCATAGGCGTTCGGGTCTTCGGCCACTCGCAGTTTCATCGGGTCGTAATCCTCGTACACCGCATCCTTCCAAGCCTCGGCAGGCAAGCCCGAGCCCTCCTTCAACATCGCTTGCAATCGCGCCTTCCGGTCCAGCTCGTTCAAGGCGAAATGCACCGCGTCGGTTTTGGTCTCCAAGCCATACTTCTCCATGACCCGGGCCAACAAGGCCTCGTCGATGTGCATGGTCATCTTCATGCCATACACGGTATGGCAGCCATACCCGGTATGGCAAGGGTCTTTTTCCCCGACTCCTCGGGATTTTCCGAGATTTTGGAAATGCCCGACCGTCCGGCGCGTGTAAAGAACCGCCCCGGCGTGCGGCCCGGGCCGCCGGTTTCTCCATTTTGTCCTCATGCGCATTGCCCTTCTTCCAGTCGTCCTGATCCTCGGCGGTCTCGCCACCTCCGCCGACGCCACCCGCAGCCGCGAGTCCTTCGATCCCGGTTGGTCACTTGTGAAAGGTGATCCGGAGGGTGCCGAGAAGCCCGGCTTCGACCACTCCGCCTGGCGCCAGCTCGACCTGCCGCACGACTGGAGCATCGAGGGTCCCTTCGATCCCGACGCGCCCGCCGGCGCCCCGGGCGGCTACCTGCCCGCCGGCATCGGCTGGTACAGGAAAGCCTTCAAGGTGCCCTCCGATCTCGAAGGACGCCGCGTGTTCATCGAGTTCGACGGCATCTACATGAACGGCGAGGTTTGGATCAACGGCCACCGCCTCGGCAAGCGCCCCTACGGTTACATCGGAGTCGAATACGAGCTGACCCCGCACCTCGACTTCGGCGGCCGCAACGTGATCGCCGTGCGCGTCGATGACTCGCTGCAACCCTCGGCCCGCTGGTACGGGGGCGCGGGCATCTACCGCCACGTCTGGCTCACCCATACCGATCCGATACGTGTCGATCACTGGGGCACCTATGTCCGGACAACCGAAGTCGCGGAAGAAACAGCCACGGTCCTGATCGACACGGTCATCGACATGGGGGAGCCCGGCAGTCGGCGGCTCGGGGTCACCCAGGAAATTCTTTCCCCGGAAGGAGAAGTCGTGGCCACCACCACCGAGCGGCTTCTGGCGAAGGGAGGCGCGAAGACCACCGCCGCTCAGACGCTGTCGCTGCCGCGACCCAGGCTCTGGTCGCCCGACTCACCCCATCTTTTCACGATCCGCACGACCTTGAAGACCGCCAACGAGGTCCACGACGTCTACGAGTCCCCGCTCGGCGTGCGCACGCTGAGCTTCGATCGCGAGAAGGGACTCTTCCTCAACGGCGAGCCGATCATCATGCGCGGCATGTGCAACCACCAGGACCTCGGCCCGCTCGGCACCGCCCTGTGGGACGAGGCGCTGCGCCGCCGCCTGGAAATGCTCAAGGCCGCCGGCGTCAACGCCCTGCGCACCGCCCACTACCCGCACTCGCCCGAGTTCATGCGCATGGCCGATGAAATGGGCTTCCTCGTCGTCAACGAGACCTTCGACGAATGGCGGCGCGGCTGGCAGTTCGAGGACGGCCAGCTCGTCTCCAGCCGCAACGACCGCGGCAAGGCCCGCAACGGCTACAACCGTTACTTCACCGAGTGGCACGAACGCGACCTGATCGACCACCTCAAGCGCGACCGCAACCACCCCTCGGTCATCATGTGGAGCATCGCCAACGAGGTGCCGGAGGCACAGAAGCACGGCGAGTTGGAGACCGTGCGGAAGCTCGTCAAGATGGTCCACGAGTTCGAGCCGACGCGACCGGTCACCGCCGGCATCAACCACATCCATACCGCCAACGAGACCGGCTTCCTCGAACACCTCGACATCGTCGGCTACAACGGCGGCGGCGGCTCGTGCTTCCGCTACGAGGAGGACCACGAGCGTTTTCCCGACCGCATCATCTACGCCTCCGAGGTGCCCCACTCGCTGCAGACCCGCGGCGAGTACCGCACCCACACCAACTACCGCGAGAAGACCCACATCATCCCCAACCTCACCGAAGTCGAGGTCTTCCCCGAGACCGACGCCTGGTACGAGTCGTCCTACGACAACGCCGGGGTGCGCATCAACGCCCGCGACTCATGGCACCTCACCAAGACGCTGCCCTACGTCCTCGGTGAGTTCCGCTGGACCGGTTTCGACTACATCGGCGAGTCGGGCGGCTGGCCACGGGTGCTCGGAAACTTCGGCGTCATCGACCTCTGCAACCTCCCCAAGGACACCTACTACTTCTACCGTAGCCAGTGGACGGACGGGCCGATGATCCACATCCTCCCGCACTGGAACTGGCCGGGCAAGGAGGGGACCGTGATTCCCGTCCACGCCTACACCACCGGCGACGAGGCCGAACTTTTCCTCAATGGCGAATCGCTCGGCGTCCGCACCTTCGGCGAGGAGAATCCCTACCACCTCGAGTGGATGGTCCCCTACGCGCCGGGTGAGCTGAAGGCGATCGCCCGCAAGGACGGCAAGGAGATCGCCACCGCCAGCATCCGCACCGCCGGGGCTCCCGCGCAGTTCGCCTTCGAGACCGACCAGGTCGAGCTCGACCCGCGAAACCGCGAACTCGCCTACCTCACGATCCGCGTCGAGGACGCCGAGGGGAATTTCGATCCCAAGGGCGAGCGCTGGGTTTCGATCCGGATTCAGGGCCCGGCGCGCATCCTCGGTGTCCACAACGGTGACCCGCTGAGTCACCATCCCTTCCAGTCGCGCACGGTGAAGACCTTCAACGGATTCGCCCGCGTGATCCTCACCGCGACGACCGGCGAGGACGTGATCAAGAAGAACGAGGAGCGCGAACCGGGCGAGATCCTCGTCACCGCCAGCATCCGCGGCTTCGAGCCCCGCGAGCTGCGCCTCGTGCGCACCCACGAGGGCACCTCCGAATCCGTCTTCGCTCCCGACAACGCCGGCCCCGGCGCGACGGACGTCTACGACGAGGGCGTGCCGCCGGTGGATTGAAAACAACGGGGTGGAAAAAGATAGGGGTAGGGACGGCGCATTGGTTTGCGCCGCCCCTCCCTCCGAACCGTGCA
>ERZ869936.1891-NODE-1891-length-13574-cov-8.184259_pt1 | contig 13574 bp, 8 predicted proteins | sample MGYA00520876_ERZ869936 | MGnify/ENA primary metagenome ERZ869936 (study PRJEB32218, sample SAMN09650985) | biofilter metagenome | isolation source: enrty point of leading RO module | place: Saudi Arabia: Thuwal, RO plant located on Red Sea | collected 2016-02-17 ...
CCGACGGCCCTCCACCCCGCGCGACCGTCACCGCCCTACTAATCGGCAAACTCCACCACACACTTCACTAGCAAGTGCCAAATCTGAGATTTCCGGCTAATGAAAGGAAGCGTCTCGGTCCGAGCGGCGGCCGCCGCCAGCGCGGCGGGGGCCCGCAGGGATGGTCCCAAACAGGTGGACTTTTTGCCTATTTTGCCAATTATGCGTGTCACTCATCAAACTCTCATGGGTGTGATTCGTATGAGACTAGAGGCGCGTGCCAGAGGTCGCGGTAGGATGTCTGTTTCGTTGACAGCGGAGAGGGGTCAAGTAGGATAAGAGTTACGGAAAAAACCTTGCTTTGGGCCGGGCCCAAGCCGCCCGGCGACCGGCGAGGAGTCTATTGGCGCAGCCATTCGAGCGGCGTCCTGGTGGGATCATATTCGTTGGCGGACTGCAACACGCCCTGTCGTCGCTTGGCAGTTGGCGCCCCACATGAGCTTCACGCACCGACCTTGAATTTGGATGAGACATGAGACGACTTAACGTCAAACTGGCACTCTGGCTGGTGGGCATCACCGTGTTCTCCGTCGTGGGCGTTCACTTCCTGCACGGCTACCAGGTCAAGCGCAATGCCGAGGGCTTGAAGCTTCGGGCCGAGCAGGCGCGCAAGGACGGCGACATCAACGAGGCCATCAGCACGTACAACCAGTTTCTGCGTTACCGCGATGATCGCGAAGGCTACAAGGCCCTGGCCGAACTCGTGGTCGAGGTTGCCAACGAGGCAGACGCCACACGTCGCGACAAAGTCCGCGCCTACAGCATTCTGGAAGAGGCCATCCGCCGCCATCCGGACCTGGACGAGGTGCGCACCAGTCTCGTCGATTACACGCTCGGGATGCGCCGCTGGGGCGATACCCTCGAGCATATCAATACGATCCAAGCGAACCGGGCCGAGCGCAACGAACCTCCGGATACCGAGCTGGTTTACAAAGCCGCCCTGTGCAAGTTCCTTTCGGGCGACGAGCGCGAAGCTCGCAAGGACTTGTACGAGATCGTCGGCTACGACGAGACCAGCGGCACTTTCACGGACGAGCGTCCGGAAATGGCCGGGGAGGTCGACGCCTATCGGTTGCTAGCCGAAATCCTGAGTCGCGGCACCACGGAAGACAAAGATCTGGCCTCGCAAGTCATGCGACAGATCGTCGTCTGGAATCCCGACTCGGCCAAAGCTCACCTGACTCTGGCCCAGTACCTCATGGGCCAGTGGCAGGCCAGAGAGCAGTCGGGCAAGGCTTCGACGATCGAAGAGCGAGACGCCCGAGAGGCGCTGCTGGCCGAGGCCACCTCACAGGTCCGCAAGGCGGAGGAGATCGATCCGAAAGACGCCGACGTCATGCTGACCTCGGCCGGCCTTGAGATAATGACTCAGCGGCTACGATTCACTCGCGGTGAGGAGCCCGACTACGCGAGAGCGCAGCAGTTGTTGGATCGTGCCCTGGCGGAGCATCCCGCAAACGCCCAGGTCTACCTGCGCCGCTCCGATTTGGCCAGGTCTCGAGGCGACCTGAAGACGGCCGCCGCGGAGCTGGAAGCGGGCCTCGAGAAGGCCGACGAGACGGGCGACATCCTGAAGCAATTGGTCGAAGCCAAGTTCGAGTTGCGGGACTTCGACGCCGTACGCGCTCTCTGCTCGCAGATGCGCGAAGTCCAATCGATTCCGCTCGAGTTGATCAAGTTCCAGGAAGCGCGGCTCAAGCTGAGCGACAACGAAATCGTCGAGGGCACCCGCGAGCTCGAGCAGGTGCGGCCCGCGATGGAACGGCTCAGCCCGCAGTACGATCAAGCCGTGAATGCGCAACTCGGCCGTTGCTACGAGATGCTCGGTCGCCCGGACAAGCAGTTGGAGGTGTATCGCCGGTTGTTGTCGAAGCAGCCGACCTTGGTGGAGGGTCAGATGGGCCGCGCTTCGGCCCTACAAGCGCTCGGCCGCCACGAGGAGGCCGAGAGTTCGGTAGCGGTGCTGGTGAACGCGGCACTTTCCAATGCGTTTCAACAAAATCCATCTGTGCTACCGAGGATCTTGCAGCTCGCCATCGGCCAGGAGGCCGCCAAGCCGGTCGATGAGCGGAATTGGAGACGCGTCGACGCCATGCAGCAATTGTTGGCCAGCAGCGGCCTCCAACGTCCACTAGAGCAGGAACTGCTGAATGCAGAGCTATTGATTATCAAAGGCAAACCCGATGAGGCGAAGCAAATCCTCTTCGAAATTCGACAAGCGCAACAGAAGCAGAAGAACGAGCAGAAAGACGAGCTAACAGCGGAACAGAAGGAGCAAGAGAAGCAAGACGAGCAGCGCGTGTTGCTGACTTCGATCAAGGCCATGGCGGCCGACCCGGACAGCCAGAGCAAATTGAAGCTTGCCTTAGCGGAGGTGGAAAAACGGGTGGGGATGACACCCGACTTGTTCCGTCAGCACGTGCAAATGGTCGCCCGCGGAGACGCGGAGAAGGCCACCGAGGAGCTGAAAGAGCTCGAAGCCAAGCTCAGCGAGTTTGAAGAGGAGCAGCGCCCGGGCCTGCTCATGCAATTGGGTGCGGCCTATAGCCAGGCCGGCGACTACGACAACGGGCAGCGCTGCTTCATGTCGGCGCTGAGCCAGAGCCCGCGGGACGGCCGGCTTCGCAAGCTGGTGTTCGAAATGGCACTGGATCGCGACGACAAAGCGGCGATGGACGAGATTCTCAAGGAGCTGCGCGAGTCGCCTCAGTTCGGCAGCGAAGACCCGCTGTATAAGTACTGCGTGGCCTCGCGCAACGTGCGGCAGTACAGCCGCAATCGCGTGGAGAAAAAGCCGGTCACCGAGAAAGACCACGAGTTGCTCTCCCAGTCGCGCCGGCTGATCGACGAGGCTCTCTTGGTGCGGGGCGAGTGGGCCCCGCTGCATCGGGTCAAGGGCGAGGTCGAGCAACTCGATAAGAATATTGAAGGGGCCATCTCCGCCTACCAGGATTCGCTGCGGTTCAGCCAGAGCAATCAGGCCGGCACGGCGAAGCGGTTGGTCACGCTGCTCTACGAGGCCGAGCGGTACACCGAGGCCAACCAGGCGATGAAGCTGCTGGCCGGAACCGAGCTTACGGGCAACATGCGGAAGCTGGTTCAAGACAACCTGCAGCGATCCGGCAATCCGCAGGAAGCGCTGGAAATGGCCCAGCAGGACGCCGAGAAGGAGCCCACCCCGTCGAATTACATCTGGTTGGGGCAACTGCTCGAGAAGGACGGCCAGACCGAGAAGGCCGAACAGGCTTTCCAGAACGCCATTCGCGCCGCCCCCAAGCTCACCGACGCCTGGGTGCTGTACGTCGGGCGGCTGGTCAGCAACCAGAAGAAGAACAAGGCCGTCGAGGCGGTCCGTCTGGCTTTGAAGTACCTGGGCGAAGAGCCGCTGGTCTTGGGCGCCCTGCATCACATGACCGGCGACCTCGAGCAGGCCGAAACGCTGTACAAGCAGGCGTTGGACAAGAATCCCAACGACCTGAAGGTCATGCGTCAGATGGCCCAGATGTACTTTGCCACCAATCGCGTGGAGGAGGGCTTCGAGTATCTCGATCGCATTATCGAGCAAGGTTCCAAGTCGTCTGACGAAGATGCGAGCAACCACGTGGCGTGGGCGCGCCGCAGCAAGGCGCAGGGCCTGGCCACCAGCGGCGGCTATCAGGAGGTCATGCAGGCCATCGAGATGGTCAAGACCAATGCCCAGGACGGCAAACTGCCGGTGGCCGACAAGCTGACCGTCGTTGGGCTGCTGGGTAACCGCAACGATCCGAGCTCGCGGGCCAAGACCATCGAGCTGCTCGAAGAGCTTCAGGTCGATCCCGGCCTGAACGCGCGGCAACTCACGGCGCTGGGCAAGCTCTACAATGCCAACGGCGACTGGGAGAAGGCCAAGACGACGATGCAAGCGGCCGTCGACAGCCGTAGCGAGGATCCCGAGGTGCACACGCTGCTGGCGGAGATGTATTTCGAGCACGACGACATCAGCAACGCCGAAACCTTCACCAAGAATGCCGAGGACCTGATCGCCGAGGCGCCCAGTTCCTACCCCGAGCGCGTCCGCGTGTCGGCTCGCTTAATGCGGGCCAAGCTGCTCAAGGCTGAAGGGAATGAAAAGGAGGCCGTGGCCCTGCTGGAAGACCTGTTGCCGCGGCCCCTGCCGCAAAACCAGCTTTCGCGGCTCGATTCGCTGGCCAAGCAGATGGAACAGCTCGGGCTGTACGAGGGGGCCGAGGGCATTCTCGAGGAATACGTCTCGCTCGATCCGCGGGGCAAGATTGCGATGGCGGCCTTCCAGGGCCGGCGGGGCAACATCGACAAGGCGTTCGCCCTGCTCCAAGAATCGCGCAACAGCGAGCCGGCCATCCAGGTGTTGCCCGTGGCCAATGAGATCCTGCGTCTCTATCCCGACGCGGCCACGCCCGAGCGGTTCAAGCTGCTCGAGGGCTGGGCCCAAAGCGCCACCGAAACGCAGACCAACCCGCAGCGCGTGAAGCTGCTGCTGGCCGAGCTGTACGACATGCAGGGGCGCTACGACGAGGTGGAGAAGATCTACCGCGAGGTGCTGGCCGATCCCAACACCCGGCCGATCGACAAGGCCCAGGTGGAGAACAATTTGGCCTTCATCCTCACGATCGCGAACCCGACGCCCGAGCGAGGTGCCGAGGCGCTGGAATTGGTCGAGTCGGCCATCGACTACCTGGGCCCGCTCTCCGATCTGCTCGACACGCGAGCCCTGGCGCATCTGGCCAAGGGCGACACCGAGCAGGCCGCCAAAGACCTGCGCCTGGCCGCGGCCGATCGCCCGAGTACGATCAAGTACTACCACCTGGCCCAGGTCGAGAAGCGATTGGGGAACATGGACGCGGCCCGCGACGCGCTGGCCAAGGCCGAAGAGCTGCACGGCGAGCACAATCCGTTTACGCCGCTGGAGCGTGAGGGCTTCAAGCAGCTTCAACAAGAATTGAACTGACCGCGCGCAAAGTACCTGGCAGGGAGGCAGCCGATGGCGACGGATCTCACCGAAATGTGGCGGCGGTGCTTCACGCAATGGCCCGAGGAAATCGAGCGGCGCGGCGTGGTGGTTACGAACTTCGACGAGCAGATCGCCTTCGAAGCGTTCGCGGCCAGCCCCGAGATGGTCGTGGTCGAGCGCCGCGCGCCCGACACGGTCGGGGGCCGCACGGTGGTGATTCCCTACCAGTCGATCCTGGCGGTGAAGATCGTCAGCGTGGTGAAACTCAGAGCCTTCAAATCGCTGGGCTTCGAAGCGCCGCCGCCCCGCAAGTAGTGCCCTCCCCGCCTTGAGTACGACCGCTCCAACACGCCTCTCGACCGGAGTGCCCGGCCTCGACGAACAGCTCGGCGGCGGGCTGCTGCCCGGCACGCTCACCGTGGTCGTCGGCGCCAGCGGCATCGGCAAAACGCAGCTCGGCATCCAGTTCGCCCACGCCGGCAGCGAGGCCGAAGGCCGCCCGGGCATCGTGTTCGACATGAGCGCCCGGGTCGATTCGCAAAGCCATGCCGACTACGCCCAGCGGATGTTCGGCTGGCAAATGACGCCGCACGCGCACCGCCGCTTCGAGGCCGCCGGCTACTTCCAGCCCGATCGCGCGGGCGGCGACTACCTGCACGTGTTCGACCACAACGGCCGCCGCGTCACGCAAAGCGAGCTCAGCTTCGACGCCTGGCACGACTGGCAAGTCGAGCTGGCCGCCAAGCTCGAAACGACCATCGACTTCTTCTACGGCAACTTCGTCCGTGGCGCGCGTCGCGCCGTCATCGACGGCATCGAGCCGGCCGCACGGCCCAACGAATCGATCCAGCTCGAGCTGTTCGAGTACGTCTACCACCAGATCCTGCGCAAGGACGCCGCTTGGGTGGCCCGCGACTTGTTCCGCCAGTCGTATCGGCAGCATGCCGAACAGATCCAGCAGCGGGCCTACGCGTGCGAACAGGTCGCCGCGGTGCTGCTGGTCACCTCGCACGAAGCCATGCTCGACGCCCTCATCGAGCGCCCCCTGGCCGACGGCGATCTGCTGGCCGTGGCCAACACGCTGATCTACATGGGCAAGATTCGCGACGGCTCGACGATGGCCCGCGGCCTGTTTATCGCCAAACACCGCGGCAGCGCCTGCTCCGACGACATCCTTCGCTACCGCATCGACGACTCCGGGGTGCGGCTCGATTAGCGCCCCCCGCGAAGACACCCGTTCGGCGGAGCGACCTACGCGCGGCTCAACCCTGGATCATTCGCGCGCGGGCCATGGCGTCCTCGGCCTCGGGAATGCGGCCGGCCCGCTGATAGGTCACGCTCATGGCCGTATGGCTGAACGGGTCGTCCGGCTCCAACTCGCAGACCTTGAGCCCGTGGCGAATCGCGTCTTCGTGCCGATTCAGTCGGCCGTAGATCACCGCCAAGGCCGAATGGCCCAGCGTGAACGAGGGGTCCTGCTCGATCGCCTTTTCCAGCGTAGCGGCCGCCTCCGGGAGTTGGCCGGCATCCTTCAGGCGTTCGTACTCGGCATACAGCTCTTCGTTCGTCGGCATGCTATCTCCCGCAAGCTCTGTGTCGTGTGTGTCTCTTCGCCATCCTACCAAATCGCCTGCCGATTGCATCCGGCCTGCGCGAGGTTCCGCAGTGGTTCACTTTCCGAGAGGAGAATCCCAAGAAGCTCTCCTGATCACCTGCTCTCCTGTTCTGATCGTGCACTTACAAGACGCCTCAGATCAGGCGATCAGGTGAGCCGTAGAACTTTGTTCACGCCTACGCTGCCTCCGTCTTACGTCCCTCTTCGCCAGTCCCTCTTCGCCCTGCCATCGCGGCCTCAAAATCGCTCCGATCGTTAAACTCGATGATCCCCGCGGACCTCGTACTTTGGGTTGAATTGGCATGGCAGGAACAACCGATAGTGAAATGCAGCAACGAGCCATGACGCACGCCTGCCTCCGGCGCGTCGGCTCACCTCGCCATGCCCGCGCGAGGGTCCCCACCGGGACAAAGCCGCCATGGTAGCCGGGCCTGCTCTAGTGCGTGGAGAACCCCACCCGTGAATATCCATCCGCTCGCGATCGTCAGCCCGCAGGCCAAGTTGGGAAAAGACATAACGGTTGGCCCCTTTTCGGTGATCGAGGCCGACGTCGAGCTGGGCGAGGGATGTACGCTGGCCAGCCGCGTATCGATCAAAAGCGGCACCACGCTGGGCGACCACAACACCATCTTCGAAGGCGCCGTATTGGGCGGCCTTCCGCAGCACACCCGCATGCCGGAAAAGCTCGGCCGGGTGGTCATCGGATCGAACAACACGATCCGCGAGAACGTCACGGTGCATCGCGGGCTCAACGAAGACGCGGTGACCACGATCGGCAGCCACAACCTGCTGATGGTCGGCTCGCACATCGCACACGACTGCACGATCGGCAGCCACGTGATCCTGGCCAACAACGCCTTGCTGGGCGGATTCGTCAGCATCGCCGACCGGGCCTTCGTGTCCGGCGCCGTGGGCATCCATCAGTTCTGCCGCGTCGGCCGCATGGCAATGGTCGGCGGCTGCGCCCGGGTCGTGCAGGACGTGCCTCCCTACGTGATGGTCGACGGCCACAGCGGGCTGATCGTCGGGCTTAACCTCGTCGGGCTGCGTCGCAACGGCTACTCGGCCGAGGACGTGGCCCAACTCAAGACGGCCTACCGCACGATCTATCGCCGCGGCCTCCGCTGGGCCGAGGTGCTTGAGCGCCTCAAGCAAGAGTTTCCCACGGGCCCAGCGGCCGACTTCCACCCCTTCCTCTCGCAGGGTACCCGGGGATTCGTGCAGGAACGCCGCATGCCGCCCGGGGCGACGCTCAAACTGCGCCGCGCCGCCGACGAGGACACCCGCGGCCCCGGCATCACCGCCAAAGCCGGCTAGCGCTTCACCAACGGTCCCCGCCACCGTTTAGCCCGGAGCCATCGGCGACGGCGCGTCGTCCCTGCAGTGCGCGTTGCCGCGTCCGCCCCGCAAACACCGTCGCCGTTGGCTCCGGGCTAAACCGCAAGCGAACCACGGAGCGCATGCTCACGCTGGCGTGAGCACGGCACCGACATCCACCGGGCCCGGCGCTACTTCTTGCTCTTCTCGGCCACGGCTGCTTGCGCAGCCGCCAGCCGTGCGACCGGCACGCGGAACGGCGAGCAGCTCACGTAGTTCAGGCCGATCTCGTGGCAGAACATCACGCTCGGCGGATCGCCGCCGTGTTCGCCGCAGATGCCGAGCTTGATGTCGCTGCGCGACTTCTTGCCCCCCGCCACGGCGATCTTCATTAAGCCGCCCACGCCGTCACGATCGATCGTCTGGAACGGATCGCTGGGAATGATGTCGCGCTCGCGATACTCGTTGATGAATCCGCCGTAGTCGTCGCGGCTGATACCCAGCGTGGTCTGCGTCAGGTCATTCGTGCCGAAGCTGAAGAACTCGGCGTGCTGGGCAATCTGGTCGGCACAGATCGCCGCCCGCGGCAGCTCGACCATCGTGCCCACCAGGTACTTGACCTCGGTGCCGGTCTCGGCGAACACCTTCTCGGCCGTCTCGCGGACCACTTTCTCCTGGTTCTTGAATTCGGTGGCGAATCCAGCCAGGGGCACCATCACCTCTGGCTCGACGTCCACGCCGCTCTTCTTCACCGCACAGGCGGCCTCGAAGATCGCCCGGGCCTGCATGGCGGTGATTTCCGGATAGACGATGCCCAGCCGGCAGCCGCGATGGCCCAGCATCGGGTTGAATTCGTGCAGCTCGGCCACGCGGCGGGCGATGGCTTCGGCCGTGTGCCCGATCCGCTTGGCCAGGGCGGCCTGCTCCTCGGGCTCGTGCGGCAGAAACTCGTGCAGCGGCGGATCGAGCAGCCGAATCGTGACCGGCCGGCCGTCCATCGCCTTGAACAGCCCCTCGAAGTCCTTCCGCTGGTGCGGCAGCAGCTTGGCCAGGGCCTTTTCGCGGTCGTCGAGCGAATCGGCCAGGATCATCTCGCGGAAGTCGTCGATGTGCTCGAAGAACATGTGCTCGGTACGGCACAGTCCGATGCCCTCGGCCCCGAACGCGATGGCCTCGAGCGCCTGCTTGGGCTCGTCGGCGTTGGTCCGCACCTTGAGCTTGCGATGCTCGTCCACCCAGCCCATCAGTTGTTCGTAGCGGCGGAACGTCTCGGCTTCCTGGGGATCGAGCGACTTGGCCACCAGCACTTCCAGAATCTCGCTGGGCCGGGTCTCGACCTCGCCGGAAAACACTTCGCCGGTAAAGCCGTCGATCGAGATCGGGTCGCCTTCCTTCAGCACCTTGCCGGCGACGGTGACCGTGCCCTTCTTGTAGTCGATGTCCAGGTCGCCGCAGCCCACGACGCAAGCCTTGCCCATTTGCCGGCTGACCAGCGCCGCGTGCGAACTGGCGCCGCCGAAGGCGGTGAGAATGCCCTTGGCGATCTTCATGCCCCGCAAGTCCTCGGGGCTGGTCTCGCGCCGCACCAGGATCAACTGCACGTTGTTGTCCTTGCGCCAGAGCTCTTCGGCATCCGAGGCGTGAAACACGATCTTGCCGGCCGCGGCCCCCGGACCTGCGTTGATGCCCTTGGCCAGCAGGCGCCCCGCCTCGACCGCCTCGCGCTTGGAACCCGGATCGTAGATCGGCTGGAGCAACTGGTTGAGGTCGTCGGCCGGGATGCGCTTGGCGCTCAGCGCGTCCTGCTTGGTAATCAGGCCCTCGTTGACCATGTCGACCGCGATCCGCACCGCCGCGAAGCCCGTGCGCTTGGCGTTGCGGGTTTGCAGCATCCACACCTTGCCGCGCTGGATCGTGAATTCGATGTCCTGCACGTCTTTGTAGTGTGCCTCGAGCTTGTTGCCGATGCCGACCAGTTCTTCGTATCCCTTGGGCATCACCTTGGAGAGGGTCTCTTCGATGCGCTGCGGCGTGCGGGTGCCGGCCACGACGTCTTCGCCCTGGGCGTTGACCAGGTAGTCGCCGTTGATGCCGGGCACGCCGAGGGCCACGTCGCGGGTCATCGCCACGCCCGTGGCACAGTCGTCGCCCAAGTTGCCAAACACCATGGCCTGCACGTTGACCGCGGTGCCCCATTCGTGCGGAATGCCGTACGTGCGGCGGTAGACCACGGCTCGGTCGTTCATCCAACTGCTGAACACGGCCCCAATGGCGCCCCATACCTGGTCCATCGGATCGGTAGGGAATTCGGTGCCCGTCTGGTCCTTGATCGCCTTCTTGAACTCGGCCACGAGCTCCTTGAGCTGCTCGGCCGTCAACTCGAAGTCGTTCTTGATGCCGGCCGCCTTCTTCTTGGCATCGAGCAACTCTTCGAACGGGTCGTGATCGTGCTTGGTCTTGGGCTTCATGTCGAGCACGACGTCGCCGTACATCTGCACGAAGCGCCGATAGCTGTCCCAGGCGAACCGCTCGCTGCCCGACTCCTTGGCCAGCGCCTTGACCGTCTCGTCGTTGAGCCCGATGTTGAGCACCGTGTCCATCATGCCCGGCATCGACTCGCGGGCGCCCGAGCGGCAGGAGACGAGCAGGGGATTTTCGGTCGAGCCGAACTTGGCTCCCATCTCCTTCTCGATTTTGGCCATGGCCTCGTCGACGAGCTTGCGCAGCTCGGGCGGATAGGTCTCGTCGTGGTCGTAGTAGTAGGTGCAGACGTTGGTGCCGATGGTGAAGCCGGCGGGGACGGGCAGCCCGAGGTTGGTCATTTCGGCCAGGTTGGCCCCTTTGCCGCCGAGCAGATCGCGCATGGAGGCATCGCCGTCGGTGCCCGAGGGCCCGAATGCATAGACGTACTTCTCGCCCTTTGCCATGGATGTGGTTCCTTTTGGATGTGAAGCTAGCCGGTTCGAGCCCGCCCAGCTCTAGCCGCGCGACGCTGCGAGACAAACGGGCCAATCTAACAATTCGAGGATCGAACCGTCAAGAAGCCGTAAGCCTAGGAAGTGTCCTACGACTGTGTTGCCGGTCGGGGAGGCCAGAAATGACTGATCGGGTCCTGGCCGGGGTTTGGCACGTAATTTGTGCGGGGCTACAGCTTGTGGGAGTACTTCCTGAGGAACTCCCACGATCCTTCCTCGTGATCGTACGCGGCGCAGGCGCGAGTGTAGTACTGGCGGCCCATCTCATTCTCGTACCTGGCGTGCGCGATGACAAAGAGCTTCAGGGTGCCATTGGCGATCCGTTGGGTGTCGCCGACCGTCACAGCGTCCTGGCTCCTTGCCACGACTTTCAATTTGCTTCCCTCTGGCATGACATGTCCAGCGTTTTCGGATTTGTCTTCCGGCTGCATGCCAGCTTCCAAGACTCTCTCTATCGCTGTCTCGTCATCTCCGGTGAACAGACGATATGCCTCCGCAGCGAGCTTTGCCGGAGCCCTGCCGCTGCTGCGAAGCTCTACGGACGCAATGATTGGCAATCCTGGGGGAATCGTCGGTGGATAGATCGCTATCGAGATATCCGGCCGTTTGGTTTTGGGAAGATCAGTCTTGGACACAGGCGGGCAGCCCGGCAGGTGCCCGGTGATGACGCATGTTTGCTGATGGCCCCAATCGCTGTACCCGATCGTGATACGACCATCAGTGATGAAGATGCCAATGTCGCAATTTTGGATATAAGCGCAACCAAACAGCGTGTTTCCGACCTTAGTGCCGCGAATTGCCGCTCCTCCGACGTTGATGGTAGGTCCGAGTGGGACAAGCGCCGACACGTCCCGATCCGAGGCTCTGACGAGCGTTCCGTTTGGCGCGTACAGTTCTGCCCATCCTCTGAGACCGGCGGCTCCTTCGCGCCGAAGTTCGAGGAGCGTCTCGCCATTCAGCTCGCAGGCCGTCAAGTTCGGCTCATGCACGAGTCGTATGTTGGACTTCTTTCCGTCCTCTGTCTCGTACATCTGGCTTCCCTTAACGACGACGAGCGACCGCCCGTCGCTGTTGAAGACGTGAAATTTCGCAGAGTACCCAGCGGACTCGTATTGGCCGACTTCGAGCAAAGGGACTTCTTCGTGTTGCAGGATCGTCGGCACGTTCAGGAATGTATGGCTTGCGAAATACACCTCTGGCTGCTCTTGGAAAAAGATGGCCATGATTGTGCCTCAACCTCATGTTAGAGAGACGAACGATATGGACGACCACACAGACACCATTGAACGCCTCACGGGCGAAAACAAGAAGCTGCGAGCGGCCCTTGTTGGCCTAATTCGGTGGGCCGGAGAGTCGCCGGACGGGCCCCCGTGGGCAACACCGGAAGTAAAGCGAGAAAACCGCGAGGCGTACGAGAGAGCCCTTGAGGCCGCCTGCTCCTGCTTTCCCGAGGAGAGCTTCATCCACTTGGATGGCACCAGCGAGCCGCTTTGGCCGCGAACCGGAGGCTGACGATGAATGTCTCTCAGCATTATGGACACACCTCTTTCAATCCGGCGTCGCGCTCTCTGAGTCTACGGAGAGCGTCCCGCGTCTTGGAGGCGCAGCAGCCCTATAAGCTGCCGGAGGGGTCCGCGCTGGCGCGTACGGACGGGATCGTAACCCACACTCTCCGCTCAGCGTCCGTTGACGCTCCGTTTGGCGGCCCTCAGGAGGCATCCCCTGACCCATTCCGATGTAGTGACGCCAGCGACTTCTGCGGCGCTTTCCACGAGCGACCAGTCGTCGTCGTCCATGCGGAAGTAGCGTTTTGGGGTCTGCCCGGTAGCGGGCCGTCCTGGCCGCCTCTTTGCTTCTGGCTTGGTGCTCATGCCGCCAGTATATGGGCACCCACAAAGTATGCAAGTCTATATTTTGTGGGTGGACAGAAACGATTGGATTCACTAGGATGTACGCAGCAGTTGGGAGTTATGACCCAACAAAAAAGCCCCGAGCCTGCTGGTAACAGTCTCAGGGCCAACAACAATCCGGCGGCTAGCGCCGAATGGCTGCGTCAACTCCATTCTTACCCGCAAAGCCGCCCGAGTCAAAGGGAGCTTTGCGATGATGGTTGCCTGTGCCCATGCCCAAACCAAGCGCTTCGGATTCGACCGAAAGCGCAACCCCCGCGTTCGCTGCCTGATGTGCGGCAAGACCTGGACGATCCGCGAGACGAACCCTCTGGGCACCATGCGTATCCCGGTCGAAACGGCCAAGCTGGCGTTGCGTCTGCTGGTCGAGGGCATGAGCATTCGGGCCACGGAGCGCACGACCGGCCTGCACCGCGACACCATTTGCAAATTGCTGGTCCACTTTGGCGATGCCTGCCAGCGGTTCTTAGACGAGCGCATGCGGGGCCTCACTCTGTCGCACCTGCAATTCGACGAGCAATGGACCTACGTCTACAAGAAACAATCTCGCCTCACGACCACGGAGCGGGCCGAGACGAGCGAGCAAGGCGATATCTACTTGTGGACCTGCGTCGATCAGAAAACGAAGCTCATGCCAGCGTTCCTGGTCGGCAAGCGCAGTGCGGACAACGCCCGCCGATTCATGATGGACGTAGCCGGTCGGCTGACGTTCCCGAAGCCCCACGTGTCGGACGATCAGAGCTATCTGC
>ERZ869936.1892-NODE-1892-length-13571-cov-5.152856_pt1 | contig 13571 bp, 33 predicted proteins | sample MGYA00520876_ERZ869936 | MGnify/ENA primary metagenome ERZ869936 (study PRJEB32218, sample SAMN09650985) | biofilter metagenome | isolation source: enrty point of leading RO module | place: Saudi Arabia: Thuwal, RO plant located on Red Sea | collected 2016-02-17 ...
CCTTATTAACTCTAATTATCAGAGAATTATAAAAAATGAACTATAATTTACGTTATGTTAAATTAATAGCTTTAGAGCATAAAAAAAGGGGCCTAAGCCCCTAAAACCAATTAATAAAAATTAACTAACTATTTTCTTTGATAATATCTTTAATTCTTTTTAAATCTTGTTTTGGTATCTCATTAAATAGCCATTCCGAACCGTATTTATAACCGTTATCATAAATGATACCCGCCTTCATTAACTCCTCGCATGCCCATTCATAGCTTTTATATTCTCCTAAACTTTTAAGGTGTGCCTGTTGTTTAGGTGTTCCAGCGTTCATGTCGTTTAAATGATATAACCTCCAAAGTCTTACAATTTCTTTTAATTGTTTGTCTTTTGGGTATGCTTTTAATATAATATCAAGACACTGTCCGCCTCCTTCATAATCCCAGCCCCTCAAATATTTATCATATTAATAATTAAACATACCAGAAGCGGAGAAGACAAAACCTTTTTCAGTTTCCTTAAGTTCTAAATCAATACAGGAGTGTCCTTTTTCCCATTTTTTGCCGTAGTAAATTCTTGTTTTCATAGTTATTTTTTTTTAATAGTTATTATAAATAAAATCTTTTATTTGTTTTTCTGTCATGGTTGACCAATTCAGGCCCTGTGCTTTCATGTCTTCCTGTACGATAACAGGGCTAACGCAAAGCTGTGAGCTATATGTGTTCATATATCCGATGTTTAATAGTCTTGTTAAATTTATTTTCATAGTGAAAGTATTAAGTTAGGTAATAATAAAAAGAGAGCTAAAAAGCCCATAATGAAAGCCCAGCCTATTAGCTGAACTTCCATTTTTTCCCATTTGTTTAAGTCTTTATATTTTTTCATAGTTATTTAGTTTCGTTAAAATATTCTTTATAAGATAATGCAAGATGTAAAAAACAAGTATCGCTTCTTAAAATCTCGCCTATATCATGAACTAAGCAAATACTCATATCAATATCTGTAATTGTGTCGGGGTTTGCTTTTCTGTAATTGTCTAAGCCTATAAAAGACTCTGCGACTTCTTCGGTCATATATTCGTAAATAAAACCTGTGCAATCAAGAGAAGAAAGGTAGCCTTTATTAACTAAATATTTTGTAATTAATCTGTCTACTTCTTCTCTTAGAAATGCTTTTTTTTCTGATGTAGTAAAATTTAATGTTTTCATAGTTATTTAATTTTTAAAATCGGAAGTTAACGAATTGAAATTTAATTAACAAATAATTAACAGACTTTTTTTTAATTAGTGTTTTTTCTACCTCTGGAAAATTTCGCCTATTTGCATAACTAATTTTTTAAATGGTTACATATTAGCCAAACAAGAAAAGCCGTTAAAACGCTTTAAAATGGCCTTAAAATCAATTCTTAGCTTTTAACTAATCTTTAACATGCTGGCAATATCATTTTTATAATTTTGTAGCGTGGAAGATTATACAAAAATACTATTTAGAATTATTCTAAATAAGAAAATACAAAAAAACCCCCGAAAACCTACTATGTTTAAGGGGGTACTATGTTTAAGAGGGTATTGCGTTTAATTATACATATTCCCAAGTTCGATAATGTCCCGTGATTAATCTAACGGGGTTTCCGTTCCAAGCCTTGTCCATTAAGTACCACTTAAATTTTTTCTGATAAATTTTATCAAAACCTAAATTTTCTAAAAGTCCATTTAATCTCTCTTTTGTAGTATTGCTAAACCATCCAGAGTTTGTTATAATGGTTGGACCATAGGCTGAACGCTGAGCAATCAAGTTACCATGTAAAAATAGTTTAGTAATTCTTTGAGGTGAACATTCGTAACCTGACCAGACCTGAGTATTATTTTTGCTATAATTTTCGCCTTGCAGAAATTTGTTAACTGCTTCTTTTGTTATTTGTCTCATATTTGATATTTAGCTTTCATTTCCTTGATAGTTTTTACATTTTCTACTGCTTATCCAATAATCCCCGTAAGGGTCGCTTAATTGATATTCCTGAAGCAACATAATTGCTTCTCTGTGAGTATTACACTCATCTATTGTTTCGTTTTCGTTGTTAAATTTGTAATTTATATATTTCATATTTATTTAATTTAATTATATAATTCTTCAAGTTCGTTTTGAACTTCATCTAACTTATTTAAAGTTCTGAGCATTTCTTTTGATTTCTTTTCTTTATAAGGAAAAGTGTTTAGAACGTGTTCGTATGCTCTGTCAATATGTTCTATAATTATTTTTATATCTGTCATAATTGTCTAATATCTTTTTTTAGGTATAAAGTATGCCTGACTTATATCAAGACATAAATGGGCTTCATCATCAAACCAATCACAATCCATGTAATCTTGACTTTCTGGCCATTGGATTAATATATATTCATTCATCTTTTATATTTATTTTATCATTTAGAAAATTAATTGTATCCATGATAAATAATTCTTTTAACTTTTTGCTTTCCATTTCGCATGGAACACAAATCCAATATTGTTTACATTTTGGATTAAACCATCTTTTTATCATCCTTCCGAAATTTCTCATCGGTCTATATTCCTTTAAGACTGCTTGACAATCTTCTTTAAAGAAATACCTTGCTTTTAAGTATTGTTTATATACTTTCTTAAATGTTTTTTTCTTCATTCTTTTTAATTGTATTTAACATTGCTTTAGAGTAACTCTCAAAGATATTATTAAGTATTCTTTGTTCTCTATTAGTTTTGATTTTGTGTTTTAATTGTTTTGTTCTTCTGTGTTGCATCTGTTTATTATAAAGTTTTCTAAATCTATACAAAGTTCCTCAAAGTCACTTTGACTTATCGCTTTTTGTTCCTTTACAAGTAATGTATGTAAATTGACAAAAGTTGACTCATCTTCTCCAGACCAGCCGTTTAAAATGTTTGTAATTTGTTCGTGTAATGTTTCCATAATTATTATTTTTTATTGTTTCATCCATTTTGCGAGAAATTCTCTGGCTTCTCTTTTACCAAGTCCAAATTCATCTTGAAGATAAATTCCAGCCCCGAACATATTTGTTTCGCCCGAGTCTCTTAAGTCGTTTAAGTAACTGTAAATTTCTTTTTCTAAGTAACTGTAAATTTCTTTTTTCATAATGTTATTTTATTTAATTTTTCTTTTAGGTCAAACTCAATGTACTCAGTATCATACATGGCCACCATTTTATGGCCTCTTTGCATGACTCCATTGTCATCATAATATGATGTGCTATTCTCATCAAAATAAAGTATATCACCGCTTTTAAATTCAACAGAAATATAAGACTCACCATAATTTGAAAGTGATGAAAATTTTCTGTTGTGTTTCATGTCATCTAATTCTAAATTATAAGTAATTACGTTATTCTCATTAGCATACTTTTGATTAAACAAATATTTAGCGACATTCCTATCATATATTTCTCTTTGTTTGCTTTCTTCTCTGCGTTGTAAAAATCTGTTTTTATCTCTTGCTTCACAAACAAAAGTATTAAGTTTATATTCTCTATAATTAGAATTTAACCTATAAGACTTAAATTTATACGTTACTTTGTTAGTTTTCCAATTTGTTTCTTTTCTGTAATTATTAGCTAAAGAAATATACTTATCATAATCTTTATTACCATGAGATAAAATGTATGTTAAATCAGGGTTTGGAATCATTACGCTATCAAATAATAATTCAACATAAAGTTTTGTTGTCTCCTTCTCAAAAAAATCATTGTCTTTAATAAAATGATTAACACAAAATTCGCCTAATTCTAAGTCCTTAGTATTGTTTAAATAACTTGAATCAATTTCATCAGCTAAAATGTCATAGTTATTTTTTTCATCTGAGTATGTTCTTGTATCTTTTATTTTTGCATCTCTTAACTCATTGTAAATATTCCATACGTCTTCATATTTTTGCCAAGCATTACCGATTATAAATTCATATCTATTTTTTATAGTAAGTACAAGCTCATCTATATATTTTTTTGAGTCTTCATTTTCCTCAATAATATCATTAACGATTAAAGCTTCATAAATATTATTAGTGTTTGTTTTTATTGATAATTCTTTCTTATTGCCGTAAAGCTTAATTTTAAGTTTAGTCCATTCGCTTGAATAGACTTCATCAAAAGGTTTATAAGAATGATATCTACCTTTATCATCTCTTGATATTCTTTTTAATTGTGTAGTTTCTTTTAATAGTTTCATAGTAAATAATTTTATTGCCTCTAATTTATAAACAAATAATTAACACACAAGAATTTTAACAAAACTTTAACACGAAATTCGATTAAGAGACTTTCTCAACTTTTTAATGGTATTATACCACAGAGACCTCAAACGGCCTTAAAACGCTTTAAAATGCGTCCATAAGCAAATTATTTAATACTTGCAAACACTTTAACTAAACTTTAACAAATAAGTTCCTATACAAAAAAATATTGACACTAACAAAATTATTTTGATTTGGCTACTGAAAATTATGATTTGCAATTTCGGTTCGTGAAAGTTCAATCTGCTTATTTAGAATTATTCCAAATAAAATCAAAGATGAAATCAGCAAGAAGACCTATTATGTTTAATGACCTACTATGTTTAATGATGACAACACCCTACTATGTTTAAGAGTAGACCTACTATGTTTAAGAGCTACCTTATGATATATCTTCCTGAGTTCTTATTCTGCACAAGATAAGTCAATCCATATCTTATTGCATCAAGGTAGTGTTCATATCCTACATTTGGTTTAGCATTCTTTTCTTGCCAAGCATAGTTATTTAACTCTCTTACAATACCATGAGAGTTTCTGTCTACGATAATCTCATAGTCCTGCATCAATGCAATACCAGACAAGATACTTCCTTTCTTCTTTATTGTAGGTCTTATGTTTAAACCTCCTTTCTGTTTAATCTCTTTGATAAGACGTGGCTCACTACTATCACAAATAATTAAGTCAGCTCCACACTCCATCTTATTCTTCATAGCTATCTCTGTTGTAGACATTCCAGGCTTACCAAATATCTCCTTGACATACAGCTTGTTAAGTGCATTGTCTACAGATATTTTTACAAGGGTTGTTAAGTCTACTGAGAATCCAAAGTCTTGACAATAGCAAGTAAGTTCTGTTTGTATATAATCTCCTACTCTCCAGTTCTTAAATATAGCACCCTCAGCAGCCGCTAACCAGCCTCCTAATATCTGATGCTCATACTTATCAGCTCTCTTTAATTTCATATCAAAGATTTGTTGTAGGAATGATTCAGATAAATTATCCTTGTTGTCTTTATATGTTGTGTGAATATAAGTAGCATTGTTTGTTTTACCATTATATCCTCCTTTGATTCCTGCATCCTGAAAGAATCTTTTATATATCCAATGCTCTTTAGTTGTAGGGTTTAATATCAGTATACATCTATTCTGTTTAGTTTGTGAACGTACAGAGAAATCTATCTTATCAAATGTAGTTTCATCTGTAAGCTCTTCTGCTTCATCTAATACAAACGTTGTAACGCCATTTAGAGACTTCAGGGCGGCCGTTTGATTACCACTTGATGTTCTGATACCTTTGAAGATTATTGAGCTTCCTGTGGTTAAATTTATAATCTCATCTTTAGTTATTCTGAAATGTTCTTGTACACCCATTAAATCTATCTTCTCAATAAACTCAGGAATAATAGATGTCTGTGCAGAAATCATTGTATACCTTGTAAACAATACTTTATGTCCTTGCTCATAAGTTAATGACAATAAGAATACAGCTACACCAAATGATTTACCAGAACCTCTACCGCCAGTACATACAAAGTATCTACTATCGTTTTTAAATAGAGGGCCGTATTTATCATTTAGTTTTAAGTTATTCATTAACCTCTTCTGAATCTATATCTATTGTATTATCTATTTCTTTTATTTGTTTTTCAGAAGCATAGAAGTTTATGACTGGTACATCTAACTTCTTCTTAGTGTTTTCTTGGTTACCATCTGTAGGCTTACCATATCTATATTGCCAAAGTAAATTCATGTGAGCAAATGAATCTTTGGCCTGTTCAGCTAGTGACTTCCAAGCTTCTTCTTCGCTTCCAAATACTTCTTTCATAGCATTCAATGCGTATGTAGATATTCTTTCTTTCTTAGCTGGAGTTAATTGTGCTGATGATTTAATTAATGTTTTTGCTTTGCTTCCATACTTCTCACCCTTCTTTCTACCATTGTTTCTTCTACCATCATTTGGTTTTATGTAAGCGGAATTTTGTTTTGCTCTACCCATACGTTATATAATTTTTTATAAAGTCTCCAGACTTCTTTACTTGCATCACTTTGATTCTTGAAGACTTCTTTTGTTAGTACCTTCTTGTTTCCTAATTCAATAGCTACTTTAGATAAAGTGCCTTTATTGTTTAACGGAACTATATATATCTTATAGCCCTGTTCAAAGCACCAGCTCTGAGCTTTTAAATCATATATGTTCTCATATTTATTCTTCAACTGCACTTACCATAATTTCTAATTTATCGTAAATGTAATCTCTTTTGTTTTCTGGTATTCTTGTAACTAAATCAATAAACCTTTTTCCTGTTGCGTTGTCTAATGAGTTTTCTTTTAGCTCTGCTCTTAATCCCACATTCTCTTTCATAAGCCTCAAGTAATTACCTTTTATATCTGTGTTCTTATATTTATTCTCAAATTTATAGTTTTCATACATATCTCTTAATGTTTCATCGTATTGTAAAACCATAGGAAATACATTATTAATTGCATGAAGAACTGTAGCATGATTTACATTCATACTTTTACCTATATCATGCAAACTGTGTTTAGTATATTCTTTTGCTAATTTAAAATACAAAGCTCTAGCATAAACATATTTTCTTTGTCTTGTTTTCCATTTAAGTTTTATGTTTAAGGAACTTTCTATATAGTTTTCTATTTCATCTAATTGTTTCATAATTTATATTTAAGTTGTTAAATTGTTTACTATCTGCTTTAGTTAATTCAAACACAAGCCTGAATGTTATAAAGTCTATTGCTTTCTTAATTCCTGCACACTCCCAATATAATTCTTTTTCAGCATGGTCATCTAACATCAATCTTAAATCTAATAAAGATAAACCGTCTTTTATATCGTGCATACAGAGATTAAAGTATTCTTCTTTTATCTTCTCTCCATCACTCAAGGATTTCGTATCTGACGTGGTTGTGTAATTCATTTCTAATTTCTAAATACTCTCTATATTTATCTATAGCTTCTTCTAATTTCTGTTCTCCTCTTTCTATAAATGAATCATCACAAGGACAAATCTTAATCTCTCTTGTTTCCTTATCTATTACTATGAATGCAAATTCATAACAATCAAATAATTTTAAATACAATGCAGCTTGTAAATCATAGTCAAAGTTCTTAGCACTATATTTAAAGCTATCTATTTTAGTTGTTGTTTTTACATCAATAATAGTTCCCTTACTAATAACATCAGCCTTACCTCTAAACGGAAGATTATCTATCATTTTAATTGCAGGAACTTCAAACTCAGCTTCACTTAAATAATTAGACACATCTTTACAGTTTAACAATTCATTTGCTATACTGTTAGCATAGTTCAATTCTTTTTGAGTGTAAACCATTTGAGGATGGTTTTGAGTTAATGCAATATCCCAAGCCTTTCCTCTTTTACTTGCAACGTCTACTATTGTTAAATCTTTTATTCTATGAGGCTCAAGCGTACATAAATGGATTAATCTGCCGTCTCGAAGGGCTTGCGTCTCAGTAGCCTTTTTAAGCGATTTAAGGTATGCTTTAGGCCCTAGCAATAGTTTACTACACGCAGACTTAGAAAGTGCGTTAGAACCGAGATAACCATAGTAAAACTCGTCATCTAGCATTCTTTGTAGGATGTCTTTCTCATCCCATTGTTTGTTATCAAATGTTGTAATCATTTTGCTAATGTAATTATAAGATAATTAAATATCTGTTAAATGTTTGTTAAAGTCTTCTTCTAATTCCTTTTGTAAATTAGCTAAAGCTCTCCAAGCCACCTTTGCAGAATGTCTCACACCATCATCATCAAAAGTACCTGCATCTATCAAATGTCTTGACAACGCATCTAACTCATCAGTAGATTTGTTTCTGTCCCAATGTAAAGGTTTATCAGGATGATGTTGTTGATTACCAGCATAAGATACTTTAGCTACTTCTTTAATAGCATCAGGAAAATATTTTAATACTCCTGTAAATACTGGCATTTGTTTTCTTTTATTTTTCATAAATGTAAATATAATTAATTTCTGCGTTTAATGAATTGTCTGTTACCCAAAACGTAATTTCTTCACTTCCCATGCTTCACCTAGTTTATTTAATATATCTTTTAAATTACCTTCTTTTCTATTCCAAGCTCCTTTATAATAACACATCTCTACATCGCATTTATCTATAGGAATGTTTTTATTCTCATCGTCAAACTGATGAACGACTTTTAGCACAATCGCTTTGTCTTGATTATGCCAAGAGTCATTCAACCTCTCTAACAAGAGTCTTTGGCCAGTTGGTATCTTTCTCCCTTTCCTTTTTACTTCCATTAATATTAACGCATCATTATCATATTCTAATACTGCATCAATATCTGAAGGGTGCATCTTACCATTTTGCAACCCAGTAAAATCTAAAACTTGCTTAACTAAGTTTCTGTTTCTGATTAAAGATTTATCTGTATTCATTCATTACCTTCTCTAATCGTAAAACAATACTCCTTACACAAGAACTGCATGAAGATACTTTCTGATTCTTATGAAATATTCTATTATATATTGCATAAAGTTCTACTCTGTCATCATGACTAATAGTAGATTTATTTTTAGCAAACCATTTTGTAAGAAACTCATACTCATCTTCATTTAGACATTCTATCTTATTATGTCTAAACATTTGGTTGAGCTTCATCTTTCTCTGGTCACAGCCACAGTCTTCTCCAGCTAAAAACTTAACCGCTTTCTTGATTCCTGTAGCTTCTGTTACTTTCTCAATAACATCTCCCAATCCCCTAGGATTAGTTTCTTGCATATCATCGAACTTCTTTTTCCATTCTTTGTATGCTTTGGTTCTTTTGTCTTTTGGTGGTTGTTCCATAATTTTATTTATAATAAGTGATAATCTCCATTTAAATAATCCTCTACATCTTCCATAAACTTTTCTTTTAATATGTTCTTATAATTCTTAACAGAATTAAACAAACTGGTTAAACTAATTTTACTGCCTTTAGATATTTTTCTAAGTGACATATTCCCTTTATAATATGTATTACATAGTTTAGCATCGTATACATGCCAAGAGTTAATCTCATTGCTTAACTTATTACTGAGTCTATAGAAATCTTCTTCTCTTTCTACTTCAGCTTCACTATAAATATATTCAGGAGAGTTAACTTGTTGAGCATCATCTACTTCAAGATAACTAAAAAAAGTATATTTGTTTTTAGCTTTCTTATAATCAAAGTAAAGATTTCTAAGTGTGACATAAATATAAAATCTATTTACCTCATCGCTACCATACATAATTCTCTTTTTATCTTTTACTAATCTATCTATTCTTAGATACATTTCTTGCACAATGTCTTCTACAAGGTGCAGAGGGCAACCCATATTGGTTACCATTTTAATCCATAAAACGTGGTTTTCAGCTATCTTATCTAACATTCGTATTCTATTATAAAGGTTATTAAATCTTCATCTCCCATACATTTAGATAACTTATTTATAGTGTGAATGTTTTGGTCTTGCTGATACAAGTACCCCTCAAACGCATCTATAAATGCCTTATTTATATTATCTTGTAAATCTGGTTTAGTTGTTTTAGGTACGTTACCAGTACGCCTTTTCTTAGCAAAGCTTTTAGGATATTTAAACTGGTAAGTGAGTTGTTGTATGACTATCGGAGTTCCTGCTGGTATACACTCAAAATCAGGGGGTAGTTGTTCCTGTAGCATTCTTCTGAGTGCTATTTTATAGTTGACAATCTTCTTCGGTGTGTAAGCTATGTTTCTTTTACCAAATCTTACTGACTGATGAGGAACTGCCCTTATCGGAAATCGGAACTCTAGTCGCTTCAATGTTATTCTTGTCTATTATATCATATAAATCGTCAACCATTTTAGGATGACCTTGTTTATCTATTTTAAAGCTAAATGTTTCAAAAGGAAAACCTCTACTCCTTTTACATTTAACGGTTACCATTTCTTCATGCACAGTATTTTTTTCTAAGCTAATCTGTGTCTCAGCTTTCTTTTCTAGGAATGAACCTAAGTGTCCTGTAGGTTTATCAGAACCAAAGTTAGAGTGTATAACAGTAATAATATGGCAATTTAATTCCTCAGTCCATTTCATTAACTTCTGCATTACCTTATTAGACTCATGTATATCATTAACGTCAGGAACTAAATCTGCTATACCATCTATAACTACAAGGCCTAAATCTTGTACTTGATTATACAAATAATATTCTATAAAATTCATTCTCTCTTCATAACTTAATGTTCTTAAGCCGAAGGTATGGTAGCATTCATTATTCATTCCTGTCATATCTACAACTCTCCTAAATACTTTATGAGCATGAAATCTACCTTGTTCAGTATCAAAGTGTACTAAACATTTACCTTCTCTGTGGCCTAACATCCCATCAGCATAATCTTTCAATTTACCTTTTAAATATACAGCAGATAGCAAACTAACAAAGAAGGTCTTTTTAGATTTTGGTGGTGCTTGAATAAAACTAAAGTTACCATAAGTTCCTATTGGAATCGGATATACTTCTTTACCTGCTCTAAAATTACCCATACTAATTGCTACTGGTGGATATGATACTTTTTCTTTTGGGTCGATGTAAGCTGCCTCTTGGATAGCTAACATCTCATTCTTAAATTCTTTTGTCATCTGTTTGTTGTTATAAAAAAAGGGGGAAATTAATCCCCCTTAGAATTATTAGAATAAGTCTTCTACACTGCCAGTTGTTGTTGCTGCTGGTTGTGCTTCAGGCTCAGCTTTAGTTATTGAACCATTAGTCCAAACAACTTTACCATTACCTAAATAATCTCTTGGTTTACCTGCTTCTCTTTCTTCTTTAGTTTGACTATCAGATAAAGAAACATTGTTACCATATTTAGTTTCATCATTAACTGAAATAGTAAAGTTATACCAAACTCCCTTTTTCCCTTTAACAAACTTTTCTTTAGGTAATTTACTTACGTCTATTGACGCTGAAATAATTGCTGCCATAATTAAGATTTTGCTTTTAATAGTTTATTTTCAACTGTTTTGGATAAGCTAAATTTCTGCTTAACCTTATCTATACTCCCACCTTTTTTAATAAAGCTTACGGCTTTAGTAAATTCTGGAGTTCCCTCATTAAGCCACTTAGTAGTATCTTGATGAGTGTTAGTAGCATCTGCATCTTTAGTGTCGTCTATTAAGAATAATCCGTTTAAACAATACTTTCTAGCATAACTGCTACTTGCACCAAAACTCTGTGCAATATCCATCCCTTTTTTATTAGGGTCTATACCAGCTTGAGCTTTAGCTTCTACAGAACCTTCAGGCGAATGTAGAATAGCTCTAGCTTCAGTATATAAATGTCCTGTAGCCGTTTCTTTAATCTCATCAGTAATAGTTAATGATAAACCATGCTTAGATAATAAAGGTTTTACAGACTCTAGGATGTCTTCTAAACTCCTGTATTTATATTTACCAAATGAGTTAAATTGGTTCTTAGGAGCTTTCAGTTCTGTTTGAACTGCAATTACTTTGTCGTGAAATGTATTTTTCATAATTGTCTTTACAATATACAAATTTATTTTATATTAACATAATTGTTAATATCGTCCTCTTCTAAATCTGATATTGTCTGTTTAAGTTTATTTATTATAAAGGACTTTTCCATTGTCTCTAATTGAAGAGAGTTAACATAAAATGCCATCTCATTTAGATAAGGTATCAGCTTACTAGATTCAATTACGCCAGGATGTTTTCTCCTAAGCTCTTTGATTAAGTGAGCCATCTCAATAAATTTCTCATAAAAATTAGTCTCGAGATTTACTTGCATACCTTTCTATTAAACTAGATAAAACTACTTGTCTATATTCTTCTGGACAATCTTTGTCACACAATTCGTAAAGATGTGTAACAAGTCTTTGATTCTCTTTTTGCAGAGCTTCAATTTGATAATCTTTTAATTGTATCAAATCTTTTAAATAACTACCTGTCATATATTTTGTTTTGTGTAAATGTATAAAGTATTTTAATATGTTAATTTACTTTAACAAATCTTTAACAAAAGAAAGAGGGCCTAAACCCTCCTTCTCAAACAACAGATGAAAACAAAAACAGACTATATTTAACTCCAAATATAGAACGCTTTTTCTTTTAAGTCATCAGTATCAAAATAAACTGTCTCTCTATTTACAGCTATTCTTTCAATACCATGCTCTATTAAATTCTTTACTATTACCATTCTCTTTTTATGGCCTACACACCTTAATTGTATAGCTTTACCTATTCTATGAGAATTAGTGTTGACCAATCTTATCTTATCTCCATAAGGTTTAGTTACATAACCAAGAGTTACTTTCATTGTAGCTCTTGTTTTTCTAACGATTTCATCTAATATATATACAGGTTCTCTTTCCATATATTTATATCCAGAATTAGGTAAATCTGGGCTATCAAACATATCCCAAGTTAAAAATGTTAAACCTTCACAATTATCTATGTGCATTATTTATCCATGTGTTCTAATAGAGACCTTCCTAAAGCTAAATCTATTTCTTTAATAGCTCTATATATAGCTCTACTGTTTTTCTTAACTTCTAACTTTTCTTTTTTAGTTGAATCACTACCTAAGTTAGCATACATATTACAATCTAATTCTAACAATCTATTTATCTTTTCTTTATCAGAAACAGATGTATAAGACATTATTTTATCTATCATATATGAAATCATACAATAAATATAATAAAAATATTTTACATTAAATACTTGACTTTGTCATTTTTTTTCTGTAACTTCGATAATTCTTTTAAGAAATGCCTTTTTGTTCAGCCGTAGTTCTCAAAAACGAAGGCTGAATCAACTGCCGAAATAAGTTACTATGTATACGGGATAGGAATATCAAAACCTTAACGGCCTTGTCCTTTGTATCTTTTTAGATAGTTTTTACTAGATTTTACTTTAGAGGATTTATTTTTAGAATGTACTCCAGGTCTTTTACGACTATTAGACTTATAGATATGTACAGCCGCTCTTCTTGCCATTATTTACCTTTAATAATGCTACTTGCTTTTTCTGTTGTTCTACCACCAAAATACGCTAAAACAACTGCCATCATTACTTTCTCAAATGTATCATTCCAAGTACTTCCTATATTGAAAGGAATAGAGTCAACAGAGTCCAGAATCCCAGCAAAGCTAAATACCACAATACACCATACCAGTACCAAAGGGCGAACGTTCTTAGATAACCATGAATCTGAGGTAGCGTCTGCTTTCCATCTTGTACTGATTTCTTCCATTTCTTTGTTTTGTTGCTCATATATAA
>ERZ869936.1893-NODE-1893-length-13561-cov-5.325411_pt1 | contig 13561 bp, 14 predicted proteins | sample MGYA00520876_ERZ869936 | MGnify/ENA primary metagenome ERZ869936 (study PRJEB32218, sample SAMN09650985) | biofilter metagenome | isolation source: enrty point of leading RO module | place: Saudi Arabia: Thuwal, RO plant located on Red Sea | collected 2016-02-17 ...
GTCGTCGAGCGCGGAAAACGTATCATGCTGGGTCAGATTTGGGATGGCGGTTGCTCCTATGATCTGCTTCTGTCGTCCTGCGCCTGCGCCGGGTGCGCGGTGAGGTCGAGCCCGGCTTCAGCCCGGTCATCGGCCTCGTCCTCGGCCTGCGCCAGCTGCTCGCGCACCTCGGCCTCTGCTTCGTACCAGTCATCTTCCGGTGTGGCGCCCTCGAAGCCGCGCGCTTCGGCCCGGTAATAGGCGGCGGTGGCCACCATGTCGTGCCACTCCTCAGGCGTGAACTGTTCGCTCGGGTCGTGAATCGTCGGATGGGCAACGCCCTTCGCCTTGCGCACCGTACGGCGTTTGGCGGTGCCCTTCCCGGTGCTCTTGGCGGCGCGCGGCTTGCGCGCGGTCTTCGTCGACGAAGCGGGTGAAGTCATGGCATCCTCCGGTGCAGGTCAGCGTGAGGCCGCCGGATTTCATCGTGATGACATGCGTCGCGCGCCTGCTGCTCCGACGGCGTGACGCTGCCGATCTTTGCGCCGCTGCGACGGCATCGTCAAGCCTGGCTGCGCGACGGTGAGTGCCTGCACACTCATGTCGGTCCTCCGGCGGCGCGTTATTCGGCCGCGAGGCTGCGCGCTGAAGACGCGCGCAGATGACGGCTGCGCATACTGAGTTCTCGCCGATGCCGGCGCGCCGCCTCTTCCAGCAGGCGCTTGGCCGAATCGAATGCGTCGCGCAGTGCCGCGCTGGCATCCCTGTGCTCGTCCCGGTTGACGACGATCTGTTCGCCCGGCACATGCAGCACCATGCACACGCTGAACCTGCCGGGCTGGTTCGGCTGCCGATGTGTCTGCGCCAGCGTAATGTGGCAGCGCGCCAACCGGGCGTTGAAGTGCTGCAACCGGTTGGCCTTTTCGCGAATCAGATCGACCAGCGCGTTCGAGCGGCCCACATCGTGGAAAACGATCTGTATGGGTGTTTGCATATTTGGCAGCCTCCCTACGACCGAGTATGGTCACGGGCGAACCCGCCGTATTGACCAGGATCAATTCGCGCCACAGGGGACCCCGGCCATGTCGCAGTCTTGGACGCACTTCCGCCACGAGGCCGATATCGGCGTGCGCGGCAGCGGTGCAACGCTCGCCGAAGCGTTCGAGCAGGCAGCGCTGGCATTGACCGCGGCGGTCGCAGATCCGTCCACGATACGACAGCGGCAAAGGATCGAGATTCACTGCGAGAATGCCGACCCCGAGTACCTGCTGGTGGACTGGCTGAATGCGCTGGTGTACGAAATGGCGACGCGGCGCATGCTTTTTTCCCGGTACAAGGTGACTATCGAACAAGGTGGCCTGCGCGCGAGCGCCTGGGGCGAACCGGTGGACGTCGGGCGGCACCAGCCCGCGGTCGAGGTCAAGGGCGCCACGCTGACCGAGCTGCATGTTGCGCGCGATGCAGCCGGCCAGTGGCAGGCGCAATGCGTGGTGGATGTGTAATGGATACGTCACGACTGATTCGCAAAGAAGCGTTCGAGTGGGAGATTCCGGCACGCAATGGCATGCGCGTGCCCGGCGTGCTGTTTGCCAGCGAGGCGCTGGTTGCCGCCATGGACGACAAGGTGCGTGAGCAGGTGGCGAACGTCGCGCGCTTGCCTGGCATCGTCAAGGCGTCATACGCGATGCCGGATGCGCACTGGGGCTACGGTTTCCCGATCGGCGGAGTGGCCGCCTTCGATCCAGAGGAAGGCGGCGTGGTATCCGCCGGCGGTGTCGGGTTCGATATTTCCTGCGGCGTGCGCTGCCTGCATACCGCCGTTAACCTCGAGCAACTGAAGCAGCATCAGGTGCGGCTGGCGGACACCTTGTACCGGCGTATTCCGGCGGGCGTCGGCAGCACCGGGCGCATCTCCCTGCCGGATGCGCAGATGACCGAGATGCTGGCTGGCGGTGCGGCCTGGGCGGTCGGGCAGGGCTATGGGCGCGCGGACGACCTCGAGCGAATCGAGGAGCGGGGCCGGATGTCCGGCGCTGATCCGGCGGCAGTGTCCGCCCAGGCGCGCAGGCGCCAGCGCGACGAGATGGGCACGCTCGGCTCCGGCAATCACTATCTCGAGGTGCAGCGTGTCGCCGCCATTTACGACCAGCCGGCGGCGGCCGCCTTCGGCCTGCGGATCGATGATGTGGTACTCAGCATTCACTGCGGATCGCGCGGACTTGGTCATCAGATCGGCACCGAGTTCCTGAAGGAGATGGCGCAGAGCGCGACGGGCTATGGCATCGCGCTGCCCGATCGCGAACTCGCCTGCGCCCCGCTCGACTCGCCGTTGGGCCGCAAGTATCTCGGCGCCATGCGCGCGGCAATCAACTGCGCCCTGGCGAACCGGCAGATCCTGACGCATCTTGCGCGCGAGGCGTTCGGCGAGATCTTCCCGCAGGCGGACCTGACGCTGCTCTACGACGTTTCGCACAACACCTGCAAGGTCGAAGAGCATGTGGTCGACGGTCGCCGGCGCCGGTTGTTCGTCCACCGCAAAGGCGCCACGCGCGCGTTCGGGCCGGGCCACCCTGAGCTGCCCGCGGCACTGCGCCCATTCGGGCAGCCGGTGCTGATCGGTGGCAGCATGGGCACCGGGTCCTATGTGCTGGCGGGCAGCGGCAGCGGCATGGAGAAGGCCTTCGGCTCCGCCTGCCACGGCGCGGGACGGGCGATGAGCCGGCATGAAGCGCTGCGCAAGTGGCAGGGGCGGAAAGTTGTCGACGACCTGGCCGGGCGCAGCATCCTCATTCGCAGTCCGTCGATGCGCGGCGTCGCGGAGGAAGCGCCTGGCGCATACAAGAATGTGACCGAGGTGGTGGACGCGGCCGAATCGGCGGGGCTGGCCATCAAGGTCGCGAAGTTGTTGCCGCTGGTCTGCGTCAAGGGCTGAGCGCATCGGCGTTACACGCCCCGCGCGATCGGCGCTGACTGGTCGCGCGGCGCAGGTGCCGCCGCCAGCGGCCCCGGGCGATTTGACCTCCGTCAAGGGGCGGGCGCGCCGGGTTGGTAGCGTGCCTGCATGAACATAACGCACGCAGGCGCGCCGCGTGAATCTGTCCTGATCGCGGGCGACGGTCATCCAGGCCTCGCCCGCCGGATCGCGGGACACGTCGGCGTGACGCTGACGCCGGCGGTGATCTCCGCGTTCGCCGACGGCGAAACGCGAGTGCGCATCGATGCCGATCTCGGCGGCAAGGATGTCTACCTCATCCAGCCGACCTCGACGCCGACCAACGAGCGCCTGATGACGCTCGCGCTGCTGGCCGACGCCGCGCGCGGACTCGATGCGGCGCGCATCACCGCGGTCATGCCTTACTTTGGCTATGCCCGGCAGGATGTGCGCAAGACGCCGGGCGAACCGCGCTCCGCGCAATTTGCTGCTCGGCTGCTGCATGCCGCGGGCGTCGACCGCGCCGTGGTGGTGGAGCTGCACTCGCCGGCGCTGGAAAGTGCGTTCGGCATGACGCTGACTCACCTGGCGGCGGATGAAGCGTTGCTGCCGGCGGTTCGCGCCTGGGGCCTCGGCAAGCTCACGGTGGTCTCGCCGGATGCGGGCGGGCTCAAGCGCGCGCAGCGCTTTGCCGAGCGTCTGGGGGCGCCGCTGGCGGTCGTCGCCAAAGTGCGGCCGGCGACCGACGTGGCGTCGGCGCAGCAGGTGCTCGGTGAGGTGCGGGGGCGCATCTGCCTGATCGTCGACGACATGGCGAGCACCGGCGGCACGCTCGCGGAGGCTGCGCAAACGCTGACGCGCGCCGGCGCCACCGAGGTGCACGGCCTGTTCGTGCATGCGGTGATGGCGACCGGCGCCGGCGAGCGGCTGCGCGCAAGCCCGCTCGGCCGCCTGCTCACCACCGACAGCGTACCCGCGCCCGCCATGGACGGGCTCGAGGTCGTTTCGCTGGCACCGCTGCTCGCCGCCGCGATCAGCCGACTGTCAGCCGCCGAAAAGATTCTCTGATTGTTGCGTAACGAAGGAGATACGCCGTGTTGACGACTGAACAACTGGAACAACTGCGCAGCCTGATCGATGCCCGCCAGAGCACGCTTGCGGACGAGGTGCACCGCGACGCCGAACGCTGGCGCAACGACAGCGAAGGGGCGCTCTCCGGGCCGGTGACCGACACGGGCGACCGCGCCAGCGCGGATCTCCTGTCCGACGTGGACAGCGCGGAACTGAATCGCGACCTCGACGAGTTGCGGCAAATCGAATCGGCGCAGCAGCGCATGGCGGAAGGCCGCTACGGCCAATGCGTGGATTGCGGCAGCGACATCGACTACCAGCGGCTGCTGGCGCAGCCGGCCGCCCTGCGCTGCATCGACTGCCAGCAGGTCTTTGAGCGCACCTTCCATCAGCCGCCCCGTCACCGCTTGTAGAAGGTACCCGCGCCCGCCTGAACTTCCAAGGCCGGGTTTCGCCGTGCTCCAGTTGCCGTCTGTCGGAATGGATCACTTGTTGGCGGGTCGGTGGCCGGCATGGCGTCGCAGACGTTCGAGCAGCGGCGCCCAGATCGCCGCATCGCGTCGCTGCGCCATCGGGCTCTCGCTGTCGATGGCCACCACCGCGCCGAGTTCCGCCGCCTGCAGCGGCTCGCGCGTGCGCAGCTGGTGATCGAGCACCGCCGTGTCGGCCTCGGACGCGTCCTCGACGCGCGCCTGCAGACGTGTGCGCAGCACGTGCTCCGGCGCCTGCACGTCGGCAATGACGAACGGCACGCCGGCTCGCGCCGCCAGCGCGCGAAACTGCTCGCGTTCCGCCGCCTGGGTGAACGTCGCATCGACGATCACCGGCTGCCCCGCCGCCAGCAGCCCGGCGGCCAGTTCGTGCAGCCGGCCGTACACCGCGGCAGTTGTCGCCGCGGAATACAGGCCCTCGCCGACGGCGGCGCCGCTGCGTGCCGATGCAGCGAGGCCGTGCATGCGTTTGCGCTCCACGTCCGAGCGCAGGCGCACCGCGCCGGCGGTTTCGACCAGCGTCTGGGTGAGCGTGGTCTTGCCGCTGCCGGACAGTCCATGGGTGATGACGATAAAGCACGGCGGCGGCCGCGACAGTTCATCGGCGAGTCGCAGGTAGCGATCCAGCATGCGCAGGTCCGCGGCGGCTTCATCCGGCGCGCTTCGCTGGCGCGCCCGCAGCAGCGCGATCTTGGCCCGCACGACCGCCCGGTACACCAGGTAGTAGCGCAGCATGCCGGCGCCGTCGTAGTCGCCGCCGGCTTCCAGATACGTGTTCAGCAGCCTTGCGGCGAGGCGCGGGTGGCCCGCCGCGTACAGGTCCATCACCAGAAAGCCAGCGTCGTTGATCACGTCGACCCAGCGGAATGATGGATTGAACTCGATGCAGTCGAACAGCTGCGGCCGTCCGTCGATGAGCACGATGTTGCCGAGATGGAGGTCGCCATGGCCTTCGCGCACCCGGCCTTCGCGCTTGCGGCGTTCGAAACTCGTGTGCAGGCGCGCACCCTCCTCACCGCTCCAGCGCGCCAGCGCCTCGATCAGGGGCAGGCATGGCGCCGGCGGCGCGCATTCGCGCAACTGCTCGAAGTTCTGGGCCGCCGCCGCGGTGATGACCACGGCCGATCCGTGCTCGACCTCCGGTCCGGCGATGCCGGCGTCGCGGTGAAAGCGCGCCACTTCCAGCGCCAGCGCGTCGATGTGCTGCGGTGTCAGATGGCCGCGCGCCAGCATTGCCTGCGCGACTGCCAGCTGCGAAAACTCCCGCATCCTGACCGCGTACTCCAGCGCCTCGCCCTCGCCGCCGATGCTTGGGTCGGCGCGCGTCCCGTTCACTGCCACCACGTCGAGATAGAGGTTTGGCGCAGTGCGCTGGTTGAGCCGCAGTTCTTCCGCGCAAAAGAACCGACGCCGTTCCAGCGTGGTGAAATCGAGAAAGCCGAGATCGACCGCTTTCTTGATCTTGTAGGCGAACCCGCCGGTCAGCAGAACGAAGGAGATATGCGTTTCCAGCAGCCGGACCGGCCCTGCCTCGTGCGGAAAGCAGGCCGGATCGCACAGTGCCTGCACCAGCGCGCGCTGCGCTGCGAGGCGCCGCTCAGTCGCCTCCGGTGCATCGCCTGCGCCTGTCCGGCGCATTGTCGTGTGGGCCCGCAGCGCGCCGGTCAGCTGCCTTCCAGCAGGAAGGAAATCTTGGCGTTGACCCGGTAGTTCCGGATCTTGTTGCCCTCGACGGTCGCTTCCATTTCCTTCACGTAGATCGACTTGATGCCGCGCACCGACTTGGTGGCCTCGTTGATCGCCTGTTGCGCCGCGTCTTCCCAGCTCTTGTCCGACTGGGCCAGCACTTCAATGACTTTGAGCATGGTCATGGTCTGTCCTCCCGCTGATTGGCGGGGGCGTTGGCCATTTCTGATAACACGGCACCTCCCCGCGCTTTCTCAATACCGTGCTTGAGCGCGCGGGCGGTTGACGTGCGTCAAAGGCCGGTAGTGCGGTGAGGCGTCAGGGTGGCGGGCCCTGTGTTGCGGCAGACAGGTCGCGCTCGACGCCGTCGACAATCCTGCGCCACTGCTGTCGCTCGACTGCATAGAGTTCGGCGAACAGGCGAACCGCGTCGGCGCGTGAATGGCCCTCGATCTGCTCCTGGCAGACCGCGATGAAGGCCGCCGCCACTTCCAGCGTGCGCGCCCATGACTCGCCGTTGCCGACCAGCACGGCCCGCCTGAAGTAGGCATCCTGCTCGGCGGCGCTCCAGCCCTTGACCGCGCCCAGGCGCGCCACCTTGTGCTGCAGCAGCGCCCGCTGCTCGGCCTCGAACTCGGCGCCTTCGCGCATCACGCGGTCAACTTGCCCGCGCAGCGGATCGTCAGCAGCAAGCCGGCAACCGGGCGGCAGTTCATTCTGCGCCGCCACCGGCGCGACCGCCTGCGCCAGCCACAGCAGCGCGTAGGCCAGCGCGGTGCGCATGCGCTTTGCAGCCACCGCCCGGCTTTCGGGGCGAAACCGGCGCCTGGTTCTTACTCCTTGTCCTGCTTGCGCTGGAACTCGGTCCAGGCCTTGTCGAAACTGTCGGCCATCGTCTTCCATGCCGACTCCAAGCCGCTGCTCATGTCTTTCCAGGCGGCTTCGCTCGACTGCTGCATGGTCTTACGGCGCTTGACCGTTTGGTCGCGCTGCTGCCGAAACTGCTCGATCTGCGCTTCATACTGCGCGCGCATGCTGGCCTGGGTGGTCTTCACCTGGCTTTCCCATTCGGCCAGCTTGGCGTTCCAGTCGTCGATCTGCTTCTTCATCGTCTTGACGTACTGATCGCGATCCATGGCAGTGTCCTCCTGAGAATCGTTACCCTTGTATAACAAGAATAATCCACGTGCGGCCGCAGTCAACCTGCCGGCCGCGCCCCGCGTGGTGCGCGGCGCTCAACTGGCGCGCCGCATCGCGCCGCCCAGCTCTGCACGGCCGCCGCCCACGCTGATCGGGCGCCTGAGCCGCTCCGGCGGCGGCAAGCGCAGCAGCTGGTAGAGCTGACCAAGCTTGATGCGAAACAGCTGGTCGAAGCTGTCGACGGATTCCTGCGGGTTGTAGTCGCCGAACCACCAGAACCAGTCGGAACCTTCGCAGGCGGCGAGCAGCGTGCGCGCCTGCGCCGCTTCCGCGTCCGTCAGCCGCCCGCTCGCCATGACCAGGTCGAAGCTTTGCTTCGCGGAACACAGCAGGCTCCAGGCGAGATTCTTCTCCGGCGCGCCGATCCAGGTGGAAAGATTGCCGTACACCCAGCTGCCGGCGACCACGTCGAGCAGTGCCGGTGCAGCCGTTTCGCGGGCCTGCTCGGCCAGCGCATTGATCCGCGTCACATGCTCGGCCGCGGTGACCGGCCGAATGTGCGCATGCTGTTCGATCGCCTCGTAGAACTCGTCGAGGAAATAGTAGCCGTTGTAGGGATAGAACTCCCAGGCGTTCTCGCCGTCGAGCATGATCGCCACCAGCGGTGTCTCGTCCGCGGGCGCCTGCCGGCGGATCGCGTCGAGTTCCGCTACCAGGTGCGCCACGGCGTCGCGTCCGTGCCACTTCGAATACTCGAAGCCGATCATGTCCGACAGCCGGTCATCGCGGAAGAAGGTGTAGATCGACTGGGACGCGCCGGCCCGATAGGCGCGATACAGATACCGTTCGCGCGGGCGCGACGGACCGCCGGTGCGGGCAAGGCAGTTGGCGAGCACGGCTTCGCCGCTTGCGGCCCAGCCGATGCCGGCGCCGGCCAGCGCTTGCAGAAAGTCGCCGGATATCGCGCCTTCTGCCGGCCACATGCCGTGCGGCGGCGCGCCGAAGCGCCGCGCGTGCGTGTCGATGGCCGAGCGGATATGCCAGTCGAGCCGCCCGCGCCCGCCCGGATACTGATCCACGTCCGGCAGCGGCAGGTCGGGCTGCGCCTGGCGCGCGGTGCGCAGGTCCAGCATCAGCGGCCCGATCGGGTGATAGTGCGGCGTGGTGGACAGTTCGATCTGACCCGACTGCGCCAGCCTGGCGTAGCGCGGAATCAGTTCCGCGATCACCTCGCCGATCAGGTCGAACAACGCGCGCCGGTCCGCCGCCTGGAAGTGCTGGCCCTTGGCCATCAGCTCGACCGGCAGCTTGCGGCTGCGGCGCACGGTCTCGCCAGTCCAGGCCAGGTGATACCAGGTGAGCAGGTCGCCGAGGTACTCGCTGGAAAGGTAGAGCGCGGGGTCGGCGCCGGAATCGCGCACGAAGCGGTACAGCTCGCTCAGCCGCCTGTAGGGCGCGTAGGGCTCGATCATCTTGAGGTGATTGGCCCGGAAGCAGCGGTCGATGATCAGGTGGCGCTCGTCCGCGCTCAGGCTGTGCAGATTCTCCCGCGCCAGCAGCCTGAGCAGGGGATCGCGCACCTCGCCGCGGTCGAACTGCTGCGCGTAGTCTTCCAGCTGGTCGAGCAGTACCGGCACGAAATTGACCACGCCCCGCATCCCGGGGTGGCGCTCGAAATGCGCCGCCATGTCGGCGTAGTCCTTGATCGCATGCAGGTAGACCCAGGGCATGGCGAACTCGCCGCTCAGCGCATCGCGGAAATCCGGCTGGTGCATGTGCCACAGCAGCAGCAGGTCGAGTTTCTTTTCGGGGGAGTCGCTCATCGGCAGGTTCAGCGCTGGCGGTGAAGCTGCTGGCCGAGCATTTCCGGCGTGATCAGCGCGATCCCGCGCTCGGAGACATAGAATCGCCGGCGGTCTTCCGCGGCATCCATCCCGACCTGCAGCCCTTCGGGCAGCGTGCAGCCCTTGTCGACCACGCAGCGTTTCAGCACGCAGTTGCGGTTGACGACGACTTCGGGCAGCAGCACCGAATCTTCTATGGTGCAGTAGCTGTGCACGCGCACGTTGGAAAACAGCAGCGAGCGCCGCACCACGGACCCGCTGATCAGGCAACCACCCGAGACCACCGAGTCCACCGCCATGCCGCGCCGCTGCTCGTCGTCGAACACGAACTTCGCCGGCGGCAGCTGTTCCTGATGGGTCCAGATGGGCCAGTCGCGCGCGTACATGTTCAGGTCCGGCGTGATGCGCGTGAGATCGATGTTGGCTTCCCAGTAGGCGTCGACGGTGCCGACGTCGCGCCAGTACGGCGACTTGCCGGCCTCCACCACGCAGCTGTCCGAAAAGCGGTGCGCGAACACCCGGTAGCGCGGCACCAGGTAGGGAATGATGTCCTTGCCGAAGTCGTGGCTGGACTCGCGGGCGTGAGAGTCGCGCTCCAACTGCTCGTACAGGAAACGGGTGTTGAACACGTAGATGCCCATCGAGGCAAGCGCCAGATCCGGTTCGCCCGGGATCGACGGCGGATCGGGCGGCTTCTCCACGAAATCGGTGACGCGCAGCTCCTTGTCCACCGCGAGCACGCCGAAGGCGGTAGCTTCTTCCCGCGGCACTTCCACGCAGCCCAGGGTGATGTCCGCCTTCTTGGCGACGTGATAGGCGAGCAGCTTGCCGTAGTCCATCTTGTAGACATGGTCGCCGGCCAGTACCAGGACGAAATCCGGATCGTAGGCGCGCAGTATGTCCAGGTTCTGATACACCGCGTCGGCGGTGCCTTGGTACCAGTTCTCCTCGGAGATGCGCTGCGAGGCCGGCAGCACGTCGATGAATTCGTCGAAGCGCCCGTCGAGAAAGCTCCAGCCGCGCTGCAGGTGGCGGATCAGGCTGTGCGATTTGTACTGCGTGGCCACGCCGATGCGGCGGATGCCGGAATTCACGCAGTTGGACAGTGGAAAGTCGATGATGCGGAACTTGCCCCCGAAGGGCACCGCCGGCTTCGCGCGCCAGTTCGTCAGGTCCTTGAGCCGGCTGCCGCGCCCCCCGGCCAGAATCATTGCGTAAGTGTTCTTGGTCAGCGTGCTGACAAAACGCGTGGGCTCATGCACGCCGGTTGACTGGGTATCGTGCGGCTTCATCGGTTCCTCCCTGCGCCCCGCGGCAATTACCCGGCGGCCCAGACCGGCGGGAGAAGGGCGGGCGCCTTCGATGGATGCAAAAATGCGTGCTGCTGGACGTATAATAGTTTTCGTTATCGATCGCCGCCATCATCGCAATGCATAGCGTGCGGCCGCGGGTCCGATTGCGCAATGTAGACGACCGCTGCAACGTACGATAGCGTCATTGCCGGGCCGGCGCAGACGGCCGTCTGCCTCCGAGGCTGGCGACGGCGCGTTGGCATTGCAAGCGCGTGCGGCGAGCCAGTTTGGCCCGACACTCCGGCGGCAGTGAAAACGGCGCGGCATGCCGGCGCGCGCGACGCCGTGCCGAGTCTGTTGTTGCCTGCCGGATCGTTCCCACATCACGTGTCTTGCCGGCCGAAGAGCCTATGACAAAGAGTTCGGACAGGAAACTCAAGGTGCTGTTTGTGGCATCGGAGGTCGCGCCGCTGGTGAAGACCGGCGGGCTCGCCGATGTTGCCGGCGCGCTGCCTGCAGCGCTGGCCGCGCTCGGCATCGACGTGCGCATTCTGCTGCCCGGCTATCCGCAGGTGATCGCCGGACTGAAGAGCCGCGGCCGCGCCGCGGTGCTGCCCAGCCTGCCCGGCGTGCCGCCGGCGCAGCTGCTCGCGTCCAAGCACCCGAGCGGCGTCCAGCTGCTGGGGATCGAATGCGCCATCTACGACCGCGCGGGCGGGCCTTAAGTGGATGCATGGGGTCGCGACTGGCGGGACAACGATCTGCGCTTCGGCCTGCTCTCGTACGTCGCGGCGCTGCTGGCTTCGCCGTCGACGCCGTTCGCGTGGAATCCCGACATCCTCCATTGCAACGACTGGCAGACGGGGCTCGGCCCTGCCTATCTGCGCTATGCCGAGGGCGCAACGGCGAAAACGGTGTTCACCGTGCACAACCTTGGCTACCAGGGCGTGTTTCCGCTCGATACCGCAGCGCGGCTTGGCCTGCCGCCGCAGGCGAGCGCGGTGGACGGCATCGAGTATTACGGAAAGATGTCGTTTCTTAAGGCCGGCCTTCAGTATGCCGACCAGATCACCACGGTAAGCCCTACCTACGCGCGCGAGATCCAGACGCCCGAACTGGGGATGGGTCTGCACGGGTTGCTTGGCCACCGGCGCGACGTGTTGAGCGGCATCCTGAACGGCATCGATGTCGATGCCTGGGACCCGGACAACGACCCCTACATCGAGCGTTATTACAACGCCTCGCGCCTCGCGCACAAGGAAGACAATCGACGCGCGCTGCGCACGCGCATGGGGCTCGCCGATGTGCAGGAGTTGCCGCTGTTCGCCGCCATCGGACGCCTGACCGAGCAGAAGGGCCAGGACGTGCTGGCCGAGATCGTGCCCGAACTGGTGGCTCTGCCGGCGCAGTTCGCGCTGCTCGGTTCCGGCGACGAGACGCTGCAGTCGCAGTTTCAGGCGCTGGCGGAGCGCTATCCGGGGCAGGTGGCGGTGCATATCGGTTTCGACGAGGGCCTGTCGCACCAGATCGAGGCCGGCGCGGACATCTTCGTGATGCCTTCGCGTTACGAACCCTGCGGCCTGAACCAGATGTACAGCCAGCGCTACGGCACGCCGCCCGTCGTGCATGCAACCGGCGGGCTGTGCGACTCGGTGGTCGATGTCACGCCGCAGACCCTGGCGGCAAAAACCGCCAGCGGCTTCCAGTTCGCGCCGCTTACCGCGCGCAACCTGTTGGAGGCCTGCAAGCGGGCGGCCGACAGCTACCGGAACAAGCGGGTCTGGCGCCAGATCCAGAAAAACGGAATGGCCCGGGACTTTTCCTGGGAAGCAAGCGCCGATGCCTACCGGAGGCTGTACCAGCGCCTGCTAGGCTAACTCAGGGCGCCGGCGTAGACTTTCGCTTTGTTCAGGCTGGGCTTGAATGGCCCAGCCGATTCGCAACAGGATCCGGATGGAGGTCATGCAATGATCGGAGAACGCATCGAAGTCAATATCGCCGGCGGGCTCGACATTCCGCTGCCGCGCATGGTGCATGTGCGCCAGAAATTCCAGACCCCGAAACTCGACAGCGTGACCAAGGCCGTCGTCGAGCAGTTCAAGCGGCCTGAGGTGCGCGGCAAGGTCAAGAGCGGCATGAGCATCGCCGTGGGCTGCGGCTCGCGCGGCATCAACAACATCGCCGAATGCGCGAAAGCAGTGGTTGGCGAGCTGAAGGCGCTCGGCGCCAAGCCGTTCATCTTTCCGGCGATGGGCTCGCACGGCGGCGCGACCGCCGAAGGCCAGCGCGAGGTGCTCGAAGGCTACGGCATCACCGAGGACTATGTGGGCTGCCCGATCCGCTCCAGCATGGAGGTGGTCGAGCTGGGCACGCTCGATCACGGCATGCCGGTGTACATGGACAAGCACGCCGCCGAGGCGGACGCGGTAGTGATCATTCCCCGCATCAAGCCGCACACCAACTTCCGCGCACCGATTGAGTCCGGCATCGTCAAGATGCTCACCATCGGCATGGGCAAGATCGTCGGGGCCACCACCCTGCACACCGACGGCATGGATACCTTCGGCGAGCTGCTGCCGAAGGCCGCGAAGCTGATCATGGCCAAGAAGAACTTCCTGTTCGGTGTCGCCATGGTGGAAAACGCCGCGGACGAAACCGCGATCATCGAGGTGGTGCCCGCCGAGCAGGTGTTCGACCGCGAACCGGTGCTGCTCGCCAAGGCCAAGGAGCTGATGCCGCGGCTGCAGTTCGACGAGATCGACGTGCTGGTGGTGGAAAAGATCGGCAAGAACATCTCAGGTTCGGGCATGGATCCGAACATCACCGGCCGCAATTGCCGCTTCGTCGAGTGGAACATGAAGCCGTTCGTGAAGAAGATCGCGGTGCTCGGGCTGACGCCTGAAACGCACGGCAATGCCACCGGGCTGGGCGCCGCCGACGTGATCACGATGAAGCTGTACAAGGAAATCGACATCGCCAAGACCTACGCCAACATCATCACCTCGACCTATCTGGATGGGGGCGCGATCCCCATCGTGATGAACACCGATGAAGAGGCGATTCGTCTGGCGGTGAAGACCGTGGTCCGGCTGAAGCCGCAGGATACGAAGATCGTCCGCAGCGCCA
>ERZ869936.1894-NODE-1894-length-13560-cov-7.691596_pt1 | contig 13560 bp, 13 predicted proteins | sample MGYA00520876_ERZ869936 | MGnify/ENA primary metagenome ERZ869936 (study PRJEB32218, sample SAMN09650985) | biofilter metagenome | isolation source: enrty point of leading RO module | place: Saudi Arabia: Thuwal, RO plant located on Red Sea | collected 2016-02-17 ...
TCTATGTAAATCAGTTGATGATGCAACAAGGACCACAAATGACAGCAACAGAAGTTATACAAAGAAACGAAGAGAAGATGAGATTGTTAGGACCAGTATTAGGTAGACTACAATCAGAGTTACTCAAACCTTTGATCGACAGAACTTTTGCAATACTTCTTAGAAACAATCAGTTTGCACAAGCTCCTGAATTTTTATCAGGTCAAGATATTGAGATTGAATATGTATCACCACTTGCAAAAGCACAAAAGTCTACAGAGCTTTCGTCTATAACAAGAGCAATAGAAATATTAGGATCACTTGCTAATGTTGCTCCTGTATTTGATTACATTAACTTTGATGCGTTGGTCAAGCATGTTGCGGACTTGGTTGGTGTACCACAGAAAGTATTGAAACTACAATCACAAGTAAATGCTGAAAGAGAAGCACAAGCACAACAAGCAGAACAAATGGAACAAATGCAACAACTACAACAAGTCGCAAAAGCGGGAGGAGACATAGCTCCATTGGCAAAGGCTTTACCTGAAGAGGCAAAAGCTGTAGCTAATGCAGAATAATATGGATCAAAAAGAATTAGAAAAAAAACTAAAAGAATTACAAACAGATTACAAAACAATATTCAATACAGACGAAGGCGTAAGGGTCATCGCTGATCTTGAAAAAAGATGTCACTTTCTAACTACAACTAACATAAAAGGTGATAGCCATGAAAGTGCATATATGGAAGGACAACGCAGCGTTCTTCTATTTATAAAACAAATGCTGCAAACAAAGGATAAATAAAATGTCAAACGAACAGATAACACAGGAAACTGTGCCTGTAGAGCAGACAACTACAGAGGCACAACCACAAGCAACACAAGCAACTGTTGCAAAAACAGACACCCCTGCACCACAACCAACTCAATCAACTTGGAAAGAATCTATAAGTGAAGTCTATAGAAACGACCCAAACATTGAAAAGTTTACAGAAATTGATGCACTTGCAAAGTCATACATCAATGCAACTAGAATGATTGGACAAGACAAAATGATTGTACCTAATAAAAATTTTACAGAAGAACAATGGGAAGAAGCCTATATTAAAATGGGTAGACCAGAGTCTTTTGATAAATATACATTAGATACAAAATCTGATGCTGTTCCTCTCGATGAACAAGATTTAAAAAGTTTTCAAGAACAATCTTTTAAACTTGGTTTAAACAATGAACAAGCAAATGGTATATTAAATTTTTATAAATCAAACATAGAAACTATCGAAAAACAAGCAAGAGTAGATATGGAAACTGCTCAAGTTCAAGCTCAACAATCTTTGAGAGAAGAATGGGGTAGAGACTATGAAACAAATATAAACAAAGCAAAGTCATTAGCTACTGCAAATTTAACACCAGAAGTTTTACAATTAACACTATCTGATGGTTCAAGACTAGGTGATAATGTAGGTGTTATAAAAGGTTTTGCAAAGATAGCTAATATGCTTTCTGAAGATAAAATATTATCTACTGAGTCTGAAAACATGGATAAATCTGAAGATATACAAACAGAAATAGATCAGATTATGAATGATAAGAATGGTCCATATTGGAACAAGTCACATCCTAATCACGATAAAGTTGTTCAACAAGTATATACCATGAGAGAAATGTTAGATGGCAGCAAGTGATCATCTTAATGATGAAGAGTTAAGACTTGAGATTTTAAGAATTGTCAAAGAAACTGGTACTGAATTTCAGAAACAAGACCCCTTGCCAATCTGTGAAAATTATTATAAATGGATAAAAGGTAAGACAATTCGTAAGAACCTTGCTGACAAGAAGGAATAGACTCTAGTCTAAAAGACTTTAAATCCAAGAGATGCCTACGAAGGTGGATAACTTCTCTGATTGTTTAATACTAACATAACAATGGGAGACTAATATGTCATCACAAATAACAACAGCATTTGTGCAGCAGTATTCTGCTAACATTCAAATGTTGTCTCAACAAATGGGATCGTTATTAAGAGACAAAGTTCGTCTTGAATCTGTTGTCGGAAAAAATGCTTTCTTCGATCAAGTAGGAAGCGTAACTGCTGTTGAAAAAACTAGCAGACATTCTGACACTCCACAGATCGACACTCCGCATGCTAGAAGAAGAGTATCTCTTGCGGATTACGAATTTGCGGATTTAATAGATCAACAAGATAAAGTAAGACTCTTAATAGACCCGACTTCATCTTATGCTCAAGCTGCTGCTATGGCAATGGGTAGAGCTATGGATGATGTAGTAATCAGTGCCGCTTTAGGAACTGCATTTACTGGTGAGACAGGAAGCACATCAACTACATTACCAGCTGCACAAAAAATTGTGGAGTCAGGTACTGATGGTTTGACTATTGCAAAATTAAGAACTGCAAAAGAAAAGTTCGATTTAGCAAGTGTAGACCCTTCAATCGCTAGACACATAATAGTAGGACCTAGACAAATCACTGATCTATTAGGTACAACTGAAGTAACAAGTTCAGATTTCAACACTGTTAAAGCATTAGCAAATGGTGAAATCAACTCGTTCTTAGGTTTTAACTTTATAGTATCAAACAGACTATCTATTGCATCTTCTAAAAGGAAGTGTATCGCATTTGCACAAGATGGTATTGCATTAGCTGTTGGTAAAGATGTTCAAGCTCGAATTGACGAAAGAGCTGACAAATCTTACGCAACACAGGTGTACTACTGTATGTCAATCGGTGCTACTAGAATGGAAGAAGAAAAAGTAGTAGAAGTTCAAGCACACGAAGCGTAATAGAAGGAGATAAATAATTATGGCAAATTCAATTCAACAAGCGAAAATTGCTGCAACTCCTTCTGAGAAGGTAAAGACTAACGAACTTGCTGGTAGAGTAAGAGTAGCTTTTGCTGAATACGAAGCGAGTGCAGAGCAATCAACAATTCATATGTTTAGTTTACCAAATGGAGCTAGAATCCTTGGTGGTAGACTTGCACATGATGCACTAGGTTCATCAACTACATTATCAGTTGGTCATAATGCTTATGTTGACTCTTCAGGGTCAACTGTAGCGGCTGACGTTGATGAGTTCAAAGCGGCTGCTTCTTCAGCATCTGCTTCATCTGCTGCTATTGCAACAACAATAGCTTTAGGTGAGAACTCAGTTGTGAACGCTGATAAGGATGGTATCCCAGTTTCTGTAACTTTGGCAGGAGCTAATGGTACTGGAACTATTCAGTTGCACATGACTTATGTTATTGACTAATAACTAGATAAGATAGGGGAGAAATCCCCTATCTTTTTTTTTAAAATTATTTTATAAGGACACATGGCATCAGTAGTTGACATTTGTAACACAGCGTTAAATCAGTTAGGAGCATCAACAATATTAACTCTTACTGAAGATTCTAAAAACGCAAGACTATGTAATGCTAGATATACCCAGATAAGAGATGCAGTATTCAGATCGCATCCTTTTAATTGTTTACAAAAAAGAGTAGAGCTTTCATCTTCAACAACAACTCCTGCATGGGGTTACAGTTTTCAATATGATTTACCCGGTGATTGTTTAAGATTACTTAGAATATTAGATTATGATTCAGATCATAAGGTAGAGGGTAGATCAATATTATCAAATAATTCTTCGATGAAAATATTATACATATCAAGAATAACAGACCCCAATCAATATGATGAATTATTAAGAGAAACAATATCAGCAGCTTTGGCAGCAGATATAGCATACGCCATTACATCTAATAATACTACACAACAAAACATGATAGCTCTTTACCAAGACAAACTAAGAGATGCTAGATTTGTAGATTCAACAGAGGGATATAATACTACTCAAGAAGATGGAATGACAGATGTCATTGATGCTGGTACATTTATAAACTCAAGGTTTTAATAAATGGCTAGGGTAGCTGCACAACTTACAAACTTCACAGCAGGTGAGTTATCACCTAGACTAGATGGTCGTAATGATCTATCTAAATATCCAGCAGGATGTAAAACTCTTGAGAATATGGTTATCTACCCACATGGAGCAGCAGCTCGTAGACCGGGTACACAGTTTATATCAGAAGTCAAAACATCATCTGCTTCTACAAGATTAATACCTTTTGAATTTTCTACAGTACAAACTTACATACTAGAGTTTGGCAATCAGTACATAAGAGTTTACAAAGACAAAGGACAGGTGCTTTCAGGTGGAGCTGGTTCATCACCAGTAGAAATATCAACACCATATTTAACTGCACAACTGTTTGATATTAAGTTCGCACAATCTGCCGATGTTATGTATATAACACATCCGAGCCATGCAACAAGAAAGCTATCAAGAACAGGTCATACATCTTGGACATTGACAGAAGTTGATTTTACCAATGGTCCATTTTTAGATACCAACTCATCAACTACAACTTTACAACCATCTGGTACATCAGGCTCTGTAACTATAACAGCTTCTGCAAGTACATTTGTTTCTACAGATGTTGGAAGGTTAGTTCGTATAGGTGATGGGATTGCAAAGATTACAAACTTTGGATCAGCAACATCTGTTACCGCAACAACATCTACGAACTTTGCAAATACAAATGCAGTTACAGATTGGAACTTAGGTGCTTTTTCAACAACAACAGGTTTTCCATCTTGCGTAACATTTTTTGAACAACGATTGGTATTCGCTGCAACACTCAACAATCCACAAACAATTTACTTTTCAAAGTCTGGTGATTATGAAAACATGGATGCGAATATTGGCGGAACTGTGGCAGACGATGATGCTATTGTATACACCATCGCATCAAACCAAGTTAATGCTATAAGATTTCTTTCACCAACAAGAACTTTGATTATTGGTACAGCAGGTGGTGAGTTTGCTGTTTATGGGGGTGGAGACAACGATGCAATCTCGCCAACTAATATTATAATTAAAAAACAATCAAACTTTGGTGGTGCAAATGTAGATGCTGTGCCTGTAGGTAACGCTACACTATTTTTACAAAGAGCAAGAAGAAAAATAAGAGAACTAGCTTATAACTTTGATGTTGATGGATATATTGCACCTGATCTAACTATCCTTGCAGAACATATTACTGAAGGTGGTATCACACAGATGGCATATCAAGAAGAACCTCTTGCAATCATATATGCGGTAAGAGGTGATGGTGAGTTAGTTGCATTAACTTATCAAAGAGATCAACAAGTTGTTGCTTGGCATAGACATATCTTTGGTGGTGCTTTTGGAACTGGTAAAGCTGTTTGCGAAAGTGTTGCTGTTATTCCTACAGATTCTGATGAGTATGAAACTTATGTAATTGTAAAAAGAACAATCAATGGCTCAACAAAAAGATATGTAGAAGTTTTAAATCCTTTTAATTTTACAGAAACAGATAATACAACATTTAATTTTTTAGATAGTCAAATAAACTTTGATGGTTTTACAACAACATTGAATGGTAACATTTCAAATTCTGCAACAACTATTACTTTAACAGACGCAAGTTCTTTTAATAGTGCAGGTAAAATAAAAATAAATAATGAGATCATAGCTTACACAGGTAAATCAACAAACAATCTTACAGGATGTACTAGAGGTCAAAACTCTACTACTGCTGCTGCACATACATCTGGTGCAACAGTAGACCAAGTAGTTGAAACAGTTTCAGGTCTTACACACCTTGAAGGACAAACAGTTTCTGTTCTAGCTGATGGTTCAACACATCCAACAAAAGTTGTAAGTTCAGGTTCAGTTAGTTTGGATAGACCATCAAAAAAAGTAAAAGTAGGTCTTAAATTTGACTCTGTGTTACAAACCATGAGAATAGATGCAGGTTCACAGAATGGAACATCGCAAGGTAAAACAAAAAGAATATATGAAGTTACTGTTAGATTATTTGAAACTGTTGGTGTTGAAGTTGGACCAGAGTTAAATAACATGGAAAGAATACCATTTAGAACTTCTGCAAATCCTATGGATCAAGGTATTCCACCATTTACAGGTGATAAAGAAGTTGAATTTAGAGGAAACTACGATACAGATGGTTTTATATTTGTAAGGCAAACTCAACCTTTACCTTTGACTATTTTATCGTTATACCCAAGATTAGTGACAAATGATGGATAAACTACTACATATAGTGCCTTATACTGCGGAGCATGGACAGTTTATATTATCCTGTCAAATGAATCATAAGGTATTAGAACCAGACAAACATTACATAAATATAGAAGGTAATGCTAAAAATTTAGAACAAGATCATTTATCTTTTACTGGTTTAGTTGGTAAGAAACCTATCTTTGCTGCTGGTATGAAAATGATATGGGGTCAAGTAGCTGAAGGTTGGGTAATAGCAACTCAAGATGTTTGGGATTATCCATTTAGTGTAGCAAAAGCTATTAGAAAAGATTTTGCAAGAGTTGCAAAAGAAAATAATATTGTAAGAGTACAAACTGCAATCAGAAAAGACTTTCAACAAGGTCAAAGATTTGCAGAGTGGCTTGGATTAGAAAACGAGGGATTGATGAAAAAATTTGGATTTGATGGATCAGATCAATACAGATATGCGAGGATATTCTAATGGGAGCAGCAAATATTTTTACAATCGGAATGGGTGCTATACAATACAATGCACAAGGTAAAATTGGAAAATTTAATCAAAATGTTGCAAACAGAAATGCTATTGTTCTTGAAAATCAAGCAAAACAAATAGAACAAAAAGCAGAGTTTGATGTAGCACAGTTTAATAAAACTTTTAAAAAATTAGAAGGTAAAACTAGAGTTGCTTTAGCAAAAGCTGGAGCAGAAATAGGTAGTGGTAGTGCATACAATATAGCTTTATCAAATGCCTATGAAGCTGAATTGCAAAAACAATTAATTAGATATAATGCAAAAGTTGCTGCTGATAACAAAAGAGAAGAAGCTATTTTTGCTACAATAAAAGGACAGATAGCAAGAAATCAAGCAAAACTTGCACAGATAGGAACTATTGCATCAACAGGAACAAGTCTGTTACAAATGAATCAAGGATCAGGAGTTAAAACTACATAATGCCAAAAATACCAACATTTGAAGCTGAAGGAACTATAAGTCAACAAACAGGAACAACAACTAATGTTCAAATTCCTTTAACACAAACTTTAGGCACAGCATTAAAACCAGTTACTGATTTTGTTGTAAAAAAACAAATACAAGAAAAAAATTTTGAAAATAGAACAGAAGCATTGAAGTTGGAAAATGACTTTATAACAGACATGCAGAAAGTAAATGATGAAGTAAATGTTTTAGAAAATAAAGAACAAGCAAATGCAATATATAAAGAAAAATCAAATGCACTTATTTCTTCTTATGGTGAAAAAGCTAGTAATCAAAATGTAAAAACATTATTTACAAATTCAGCTCTCGGTGAAGTTCAAAAAGGATTGTTTAGAGTAGATACACAAATATCTAAAAATATACTTAATTCTTTAAACAATGCAGTTTCACAAAAAGAAAATAGATTGTTGACTACAGCTTTTTTAGCAACAGGCGATTTTGATTATGCAGTTTTACAAACAGATTTAGAAAAATTATATAAAGATCATTATACTGGTCAAATATCAAATGCTGATCTTACAAAATTAATTAATGGAATACCGGGTAGAATAGAAATATTCGAGGCAACGCAAGGTCTTACAGAAAATACAAGAGAAACATTTTTAAAATTAAAAGATAATAAACAATTTCAAAATATGCCTTTGAAAGAAAGAATGGAACTTTTAAATGATGCAAGACTCATTTTAAGACCAGAACTAAGATTAGATTATAAAAATTTTATAGCTGCTGCAAAAGTAGGTAAAACTATACCTTTTGATATGAAATTTGCAGAAGAAGTTTTAGATCCAAAAGAAATAATTAGTATGCAAGATCAATTCTTGATGGTTACAAATGCTCTTGAAGATACCAGAACTTTAAATCGAATACCTTTAGGAGACATAGATGAAACATTAAAAACTATGATTAAAAACAAATATGATTCTATGGATTTTATAGATGCACAAAATATGGAAAATTATTTAAAAACTATAGTTTCCACAAGACTAGAAGCTATGAAAACAAACCCTGTAAAATTTATTATTGATACAAACGATGAAGCAAAAAGATTGCTTGATGAATTTTTAACAGAAACAGAAAATTTAACATTAAAAACAGAAAATAAAAAAGCATTTGTTAATTATATATATGAAGAACAAGTAAAAATGGGTAATCCAAATTACTTAATAAAAGTTACATCAACAGATGAAGCAAATCAATTTGTAGAAGAATATTTACAATCTGATGCAGGTGCAAGATTATCTATGTTACAAACTGCTGAAGATCAATTTGGAGATTTTTTTTCAAAAGCCATGCTTGAATTTACAGAAGCTGGTTTACCTGAGACAGCAGAGTTATCTTCTTTTTTTGGAAATCCACAACTTACAAAAAAGTTTTTAAGTTTTGATTCTGATGAAGAAAAAAAACAATTAGAAGAATTTGTGTCATTGAAAGATTTTCCAATGAAAGAAATAAAAAGAGATATATTAAGTGATTTGGAAGATTTTGAAGCAGCAGTTATGTTTGCTAATAAATTTGATACTTCTTTTGCAGCAGATAAATTAGATAGAATAGTTGATGTTTTAGGTTACTATGCTGCTAATGAAATAAGAGCAGGTGTAAAACCATCAAAAGCTGTTAAAAACGCATCTAATTTAATAAATCAAAGTTTTGAAATAGAAGATACATATTTTATACCAAGAATTTATGATGGAGTAAGTCTTCCTAATGGACAGGTTGATTTTATAAAAGAAAAATCAAAAGCAATACAAGAAGAATATATTGATTTATGGGGAGCTGTTTCTTTTAAATCTTTTGATGAAAATATAGATGTTGAACTTTTAGATAAAGAAATGAAAGAACAAATTTTAAAAAATGGAAGATGGGTTAATAACTCTGATGGCACAGGTTTAATATTTGGAATTACATTTGGTGATGGATCGTTTGCACCTGTATTTAATAAAGAAGGAGAAACTTTAGAATTAAATTTTGATGACGACAGTTATCTTTTACCGGGTACTGATATAAAAATACAAATTGGTGGTACAAAAAATAGTGTTACAGATTATAAGGAAGATTAATAAATGGCTCAACTAGGTTTTGGATTGAATATAAATGAAACAGCACAAGAGTCTGGTTTTGATCAATTTTCACAAGGTTTAGGAGATACATTAAAAGCTGTTGCTGCTGATAACTGGAATTTTAATCCTATATCTTCAATTTTATTGTATCAAGATATTTTACAAGAGAGAAGAAATGCAATCAAACAAGATGATGTATTTATTGACAGACAAGAACTTAATACAAAATACAAAAATTTAGGTTTATTTTTTGAACAAGATGAACCTCAATCTGTTGTTGATATAATAGTTCAAGAAAAAAAGGATGAAAGAAGAAGGCAAAGTATTATTGATAGAGGCTCAAAAGGAGCTTTACCTTTTGCTGCTAAATTTTTAACTGGTCTTGGTGTTAGTGTTCTTGATCCTATAAACATAGGAGTTTCTTTTATACCTGTCTTTGGACAAGCAAGATTTGCAGCTTTAGCTGCAAGACAGGGTTTTACAAAAGCTAGAGCTGTAAGAGGTACAGTTGAAGGTGCGGTTGGTGCTGGTCTTGTTGAACCTATTGTTTATAATGTAGCTCAATCTGTTCAAGCTGATTACGATTTAATGGATAGTTTTTTAAATATTACATTTGGAACTCTTATTGGTGGAGGACTTCATGTTGGAGCTGGTAAATTAAGAGACATGAACACAGCTAGAAAATTTAGAATAAGACAAGAAAAAATTAAAAAGGGTAGAGAAATGCTTGATATTAAAACAGATGAACCAGACCCAGAATTAAATTTATATAAAGAATATTATCCTGAAAATTCTAAAATAATGATGCAATTAGAAAAAAGTGATCCTGAAACAAGAAGGTTAATTCTTGCAAAATCTATTGGTGATGTTGTGGGTGAAAAACCTTTTGATGTTACACCTATTGCACAAAAAGATGCAGCATTAAAAAATGTAGTAGAAAATTCACCAGATGCTGAAGTTAATGTAAAGCCAAAAGAATCTAATCTTGAAAGTACAGAATTAAATACAACAAAAAGAAATCAAAAAAATGTTAAGAATGAAACAAGAGATTCAGAAATAGATGATTTACAATCTCAGTTGGATGCTTTGAAAACAAGACAACAAGATAGTAAAATTAAATTTAAAGATGATACTGAATTAAAATCAACAACAGATGAATTAGATGAACTTAATACAAGATCAAATGATTTAGATGAAATAGTTAAAGATGCAATTAATTGTGTAAATGGTAGATAAGTATGTCAAATAAATGTTTATTAAGAGTTGAAGAGTTATTAAAAAGATCAAGTATAAAAGCTGCTAAAAAAGATGAAATAATTAATGCAATAAAAACTGCACAAGCTGAAAAAAAATTATCTACTATAGATGAAATAAATGTTGATAAAATTGCAAAAGAAGTAACTGAACAAATAAAAGCTCAAAAAAAAATAAATAAAAGAAACGCAATAGAGAATGAAATTAAAGTAAGAAAACTTACAGAATATGTTTTAACAGAATTTTCAGAAAATCCTGAAGAAGGTTTGATTGCAATATTAGTTGGTTCAAATGATCAAAAGTTAGGTTCAAGAGCTTCTGTGTCAGTTCAACAAGTATCAAGTGTTAATCAACTAATAGCAGGTTTTAATGCTAGACTTAAAGAAAATAATTTAGTTGAACTTTTTGATCGTGCAGACAAAGACACTCAATTAAGAATTGCCAGAACAATGTTTGAACTAAATCAAAGAAAAACTGCTGTTGAAGAAAATTTAGATATAAAACCACCAGTTACAGAAAAAAATCCACAAATTGTAAAATTAGCAGAAATTATGGAAGATTATTCTGAAATGATAAGACAAAAATTAAATGATAGAGGAGCAAACATATCTAATCTATGGGGTTACATAGTTAGACAATCTCACGATCCTTATAGAGTTAGAGATGCTGCAAATGTTTTAAAAGTAAAAGATATAGAACCTGATCCAAATTTAAAAAGCAAAAAAGATAGAAATTATAATAAAAATTTTACAGCTTGGAAAAATTTTATAATGAATAAATTAGATCAAGAAAGAACATTTGCCGATGTTGATAATATAGATAATTTTTTAACAAATGTTTACAACACTTTAGTTGGAAATAAATATCAAATGGCTGATGGTGCTAGTTCTCTCTATGGATCAAGAGATGTCGCTAAAAGTTCAGTTTACAGAAGAGTTTTACATTTTAAAACAGCAGATGATTGGTTTGCTTATAATGATATTTTTGGTGCTGGTAATTTAAAGGAAGCATTTTTTTCTGGTATGCAAACAGCAGGAAGAAATATTGGTATGATGGATACTTTAGGCACAAAACCAGCAGATAATTTTGAAAAAATAAGAGCTGCTGTTCATCAAAGATTAGTTGATGAAGGTAGAAGTAGCGAAAAGACAAAATCTGGTGAAGGATTTGAAAAATTCCTAAAAGCTGTTGATGGTTCAATTTACACCATAGATGATTTTGCTGTAGCAAAATATTCAGCAATATTAAGAGCAATAGCAACTATGGCAAAACTTGGAGGTGCAACATTATCTGCTGCTGCTGATATAGGTTTATATGCTTCAGAGTTAAGGTATCAAGGAAGATCATTTTTAGGTGGCATGTTTGAAGCCATGAATAATATTAGAAAAATAAAAAATTCAAAAGATAAAAAAGACATTGCTGAAATGTTAGGATTTGTTGCAGATAATACAGTTTATGATATTTCTGGAAGGTATCAAGTTGGCGACCCTATGAGTAAAGGTTGGACAAGACTTCAAAGAACATTTTTTAAATTAAATCTTCTCTCTTGGTGGACAAACACTTTAAAAGAAGGAGCTATGTTAGGCATGGCTAATTTTTATGCAAAACAAAAGAATATTGAATTTAATAATTTAAAACCAGCATTAAAAACATTATTTGAACAATATAATATAGATTCAAAAAAATGGAACATTATAAGAAAAAAAGCAATGATAAAAGCAGATGATGGAAAAGAATTTTTAAATATAAAAGATTTAGATAATTTAACTGATCAAGAGGTAAGAGATATTACAGGTATAAAAAATTTAACTAAAAGACAAATATCTATTGAAAAAGATAAATTTAAAGCATCAGTTTCTGGTATGCTTTTAGATAGATCAATCTATGCAGTTATAGAACCAGACGCTAGAGGGAGAGCAAGATTAACAGGTGGTGCAATGGCTGGAACTGCTCCCGGTGAAGTAATGAGATTTTTAACTCAATTTAAAGCATTTCCTTTTGCCATATTACAAAAAACATTAGGCAGAGAATTTTCTTTTATAAAAAAGGGAGGCTCTGGTAATGTTACAAGAGGAGCATTAGGACTTACAGCAGTTATAGTCACATCTGCCTTTTTTGGATACTTAGCTATGACAATTAAAGATTTATTAAAAGGTAGAACACCAAGAGATCCAACTAAAGGAAAAACAATCATTGCATCTTTTTTGCAAGGTGGAGGATTAGGTATATATGGCGATGTTATATTTCAAGAGGCAAGAACTGCTGCGGAAAGACTTGGTTCTTTACTTGGACCAACAGCAATAACAGCAGGAGACTTGATACAAGCCATATATTTTGGTATAACTGGTAAAGGTGGAAGTGCTGCAAGATCAACATATAATGCTGTGCAGAAAAATATACCATTTTTGAATTTATTTTATATAAAGAGTGCTTATGACTATTTAATAGGTTATCAAATAATGGAAACTCTATCTCCGGGTGTTTTAAGAAGAGTAGAGAGAAGAATGGAAAAGGATTATGGTCAAGATTTTTTATTTACAAAACCCTCATTCAAGTTTAAAGGATTTTAAGTATGACAGTTTCTACAACAATAATTAAATCATCACACAATGGTAATGGCTCAACTACAACTTTTGCTTATGCTTTTAAAATATTACAGGATTCAGACTTAGTTGTAATAATTCGTAACAATTCTACAGGAACAGAAACAACCAAAACTTTAACGACTCATTATACTGTTAGCGGAGCTGGTGATGCTTCAGGAGGAAGTATAACTTTTACTTCTGGCAATATACCTGCAAATGGCGAAACAGTAGTAATTAGAAGAAATGTTCCGCAAACACAGGTGATAGACTATATCGCCAATGATCCATTCCCTGCGGAATCACACGAAGAGGGTCTGGATCGTGCAACTATGATTGCACAACAAGTATCTGAAGAAGCTGATAGATCAATCAAACTGTCAAGAACAAATACGATGACATCTACAGAATTTACTGTGGGTGCAACAGACAGAGCAAACAAAATTTTAGCATTTGATGGTTCAGGTGAAATATCTGTTACGCAAGAACTGGGGTCATTCAAAGGTAATTGGTCAAGTGGTACAGCTTATGTTGCAAGAGATTTAGTAAAAGACACTTCAACAAATAATATTTTTATAGTAAA
>ERZ869936.1895-NODE-1895-length-13552-cov-3.958139_pt1 | contig 13552 bp, 21 predicted proteins | sample MGYA00520876_ERZ869936 | MGnify/ENA primary metagenome ERZ869936 (study PRJEB32218, sample SAMN09650985) | biofilter metagenome | isolation source: enrty point of leading RO module | place: Saudi Arabia: Thuwal, RO plant located on Red Sea | collected 2016-02-17 ...
CGCCATGATCTCCTTGAGCGCGGGAATAGTGGGAAATTGCTGCAGCATGACGCGCGTGCGCGTGATCGCTTCATGCTTGGCGTCGGCGCAATCCTCGCGCCAATGCTGAATGAGATCCGAGAGAGCGGCGGCGGTGACATTCGCTGTGGCGGAAATACAGCCCGGACCACCGGCGCGCAGCATCGGCAGCAGGAATTGCTCGGCGCCGGCGTAGACTTGGAAGTCAGGGAGCCGTTTGACGGTCGCTTCCATCGCCGCCCAGTCGCCGGACGAATTCTTGACGCCGACAATCGTGCCTCTGAATGCCGCCTCGAGGCGCGCCAGCAGGTCGATGCTGAGCTTCAATCCGGTTTGCAGCGGGAAGTCGTAGATCAACACGCGCAGACGTGGATCGTTTATGGCTTCGATCGTTTGCGCATAAGAGCGGAAGATGCCTTCGTCGGATACGCCCTTGTAATAGAAGGGCGGCAGCATCATCACATTGGTGAGGCCGGCGGCAAGCACGGCGCGCGTCAGTGCGATCGTGTCCGGCGCAGCGCAGCATCCAGTTCCGACAATCATGCGGTCGGCGGAAAATCCCGCGCGGCCGAGCGTGTCAATCAGGGCGAGCCGTTCTGAAACCGAAAACGAGTTCGCCTCACCAGTCGTGCCCAGCGCGGCAACCCCAGCGCAGCCCCGCGCCATCAGCCAGCGGATGTGTGCGACGCAGGCGCTGGTGTCGATGGTCAAGTCGTCGTTGAGCGGCGTCAAGCTCGCGGCCCAAGCGCCTGGTGCGATGTCGCTCACGATTCGGTGCTCCGCAACTCGGCCCCGAGGTGCACACAATTCCCATGTTTGCGCCAATGCAAAATCTCAGGCCGGGTATAGCCCAGGGCTATGTGAGTCAGCGCGCGCTGGACGTCGTGCGCTTCTTCCGCGAGGGCTGAGTCGCTTGGTAGAGCGAATGCCGCAGGAATGAGATCACGCTGCCGCCGGTGATCATGCCGAGCGCATAAACGCCGACAATGACAGCCGCGAGCGGCGCCGTGAGACGCCAACCGAACATGGAAAGCGTCACGCTGGCGAGATTCTCGAACGCGAAGACGAGCGTAATGGCCAAGAAGAGGATGACGAGCAGCAAGTAGAGATAACGCATAGCGGCAAGTCTTTGGGTTGCTCTGAAGAATAGTGCTCAAGCTAATGTGGGGCGAAATATCCGCCGGAACAACCGGACACCCGCGTCGGTTGTTCCAATCGCGGCGCGCGCCCACATCTGGGCCATGGCCGTCGCGTTCAACCACACCATTGTTCATGCCGAGGACAAGGAAGTTTCCGCCCGCTTCTTGTCCGAGTTGCTCGGATTGCCGGCGCCGGAGCCGTTCGGCCCGTTCTTGGTGGTGAAGACCTCGAACGGCGTATCGCTGGATTTCATCAACAGCGGCGGCGATCCGGTGCGCAGCCGGCACTTTGCATTCCTAGTGTCGGAAGACGAATTTGACGCCATCTTCGCGCGCCTGCACCAGCGGGGTATGCTGTACCGGGCCGAGCGCGCCGCCAAAACGCCGAACGAGATCACCCGCCACGACGGCCGCCGCGGCAGCTACTGCCCTAACCCATCGGGACATTGGTTGGAGGTCATCACGCATCCGTACGGTTCGGGCGCCAGCTAGCCTTGCCTTTGCTGTTGCGCCACCAGCGCGTCGTCGATTTCACGCGCCTTCAAGGCGGCGGGACGTGACAGGATGCGTCCAGCGTACTCCTCAAACGCGGGACGTTTCTCAAGCGAGCCGAACTGCATGCCCCAGCCGATATGGGCGCCGACATAGACATCGGCGGCGGAGAATTTCTCGCCGAGCAGATAAGGCGTGTTTGACACCGCCGCTTCCAGCACGTCGACGACGCGCGCGAAGGTGCCGTAGCCGACCATGCCTTCCTTGTCCGCGGGCGGGGAAAAGCCCATCGCCTTGTTGGTGACCGCCGCTTCGAGCGGGCCGGCGGCGAAGAAGAGCCAGCGATAATAGGGAGCGCGCAGCTTGTCGTTGGGCGGCGGCGCGAGGCCCGCCCGTGGAAACGCGTCGGCTAGATAAGCGCAGATCGCCGCGCATTCGGTGACGACGACGTCGCCGTGCTTGATGGCGGGCACTTTGCCCATCGGATTAATGGCTAGGTATTCCGGGCCCTTCATCGTCGTCGCGTAATCGAGCACGATGGTTTCGTAAGGTTGGCCGACCTCTTCCAGCATCCAGCGTGCGATGCGCCCGCGCGACATCGGGTTGGTGTAGAGCGTAAGCGTATCGGCCATGGACGATCCTCCGTTCGGTTTGGCATAAGCGGCGCATGGCGAAGAGCAAGCAGATTACGATCTACGGCATCAATAACTGCGACACCATGAAGAAGGCGCGGGCGTGGCTCGACGCGCACCGCGTCGCTTACGCGTTCCGCGATTACAAAACGGAAGGCATAGATAAGAGCTCGCTCGAACGCTGGACGACGGATGTGGGCTGGGAAACGCTGCTCAATCGCGCCGGCACGACCTTCCGCAAGCTGCCCGAAAAAGACAAAGCAAACCTAACGGAAAAGAAGGCCATCGCACTGATGCTCGAGCAACCGAGCATGATCAAGCGGCCCGTGCTCGACGCCGGCGGCAAGCTGATCGTCGGCTTCAAGCCTGAGGTTTACGCGAAGCAGTTCGGCTAAACGCGCGCGATCATCCACGCCGCCGCCGCGTCCAGAATCTCGGCCAAAACTTCAGCATCCTTGCGGCCGCTCTTCGCAGGGACGTGGAACGAGTGGTCGGCGTGCTCGAACATTGTGAGGGTGGCGCGCTCGCCCAGCGACTCGACCGTCGGCTGAAGCAGTTCTTGCTGCGCCAGCGCGTCGTTGCTCCCTTGCAAGAACAGCATCGGCAGCGCCACCTCGTTCAGATGCGCCGCGCGTTCGGCGCCAGGCTTGCCGGCGGGGTGCAGCGGAAAGGCGAAGAACACGAGCCCACGCACCTGCGCCAGCGGCGAGCTAGCTTGCGCCTGCGAGGTCATGCGTCCGCCAAACGATTTGCCGCCGGCGAATAGAGGGAGGCCGCGCGCGAGATCGCCGGCTTTGGAGACTGCGGCGCGCACGGCGGTGTGCGCGAGCGCGGGTGCGTCTGGCCGCTTCGAACCGCGCTCCATGTAAAGGAAATTATAGCGGAGCGTGGCGATGCCGCGCTCGGCCAGCCCGTTCGCAATTGTGGTCATGGATTTGTGCGCCATGCCTGCGCCCGCGCCGTGCGCAAACACGTAAGCCGCGCGCGCGTTCGACGGCGCGAGCCACAAGCCCGAGACCGCGGCGTCTCCGTCCAGTTGAACAATGATCCCTTCCGGCCTCACTGGACCATGTTACTCGGGGATCGGCAGACACTCCATGATCTCGACGCTGTCGCCTGGAAAGATCGTGAAGTGCGGGTGGCCCTCGAACAACTTCGCCGCCGCTTCGTGCGACTCTGCCTTCACGACCACATAGCCGGCCAGGTTGTTCTTGATGTCGGTTATGCCGTTGAGTCCCGTGCGCTTGGTTTTGCCGAGCGGACCGCCGTTATCGACAATGGCAGCCTTGTGCTTATCGCCCCAGGCCCTCCAGGCGGCCATGCCGTCCTGGATGCGCTTGTTGCGTTCGGCTTCGCTGATCGCGTCCCAACCGGAGCGTTCTCGTGCCGATGTCGTGCCGGTATAGACAGCGAGAAACGTTCTCATGCTCTACCTCCTGATCATGCCGCCGCCGCGAGGTGTTCATCGAGTTTGTCAAGCAACTCGCGCCATCCCGACTCGCGCATAGCGATTCCGTCGCCGCCCTCGAAGAAGGTTGCGTGCTCGGTGAAGATGAGACGCGTGCCTGATCCGTCGGGCCTCAACTCGACGCTGGCGAGCGATACCGAGAAGCGAGCGCCGTCGCGGTCCATCGAATAGGTGAAAATGATGCGCTCGTTGTCGACGATCTCGTTGAAGACCGTCTCGTTGCCGAAGGTCGTTTCCGGCGGAAACGGGTTGGAGGGGCCAGTGACGCGAAAGCGGCTCTTCTCGGTTCCGCCTTCGCGGAAGTCGAGTTCGAACGAGCGGATGTCCCAGCCTTCGCCTTCGGCGAACCAGGCGCGCTTCGCCGCCGGATCGGCCCAGGCGGCGAAGACACGCCGCGGCGAAGCGTCGTAGCGGCGTTCAATGACAAAGGAGCCGTGGGTGGTCGTGGTCATCTCACGCCTCTGCATTCAAGAAAGCTTCGAGTTGATTAAGCAATTCGCCGGCGCCGTGTTCGCGTGCGGCGGCGTCGTCATAGCCGTCGAGGTATATGCCTTGTTCGGTGTAGACGAGCGTCGCGCCGTTGGCTGAGGGCCGGATTTCGGTCGTGCCAAGTGAGACGGAGATGCGCGTTTCGCCAAGGTGCATTTCGTAGGACATCACGATGCGCTCGTTCTCGACGATGTCCCAGTATTCGCCGCTCATCTTGTGAACCACGCCGCCCGGCGGGCCGCCGGTCGATGTCTCCTTGCCGCCGACACGGAAGTCCATGCTATGCGCGGATTCCCATTCGTCAGGGCCGCCGAACCAACGCGCTTTCTTTTTCGGATCGGCGTAAGCGGCGAAGACCTTTGCCGGCGCATGCGCATAGTCGCGCTCGATGACGAAGGTCGCGTGCGTCGTGCTGCGCTTGGTCATTGCGAGAACTCCTTTGTCGAGCGCTGGTGCCGCGGCTTAGTCGTCCTTGGTTTCGTCGAGGAATTGTCCGAGCCGATCGAGGCGGCGCTCCCACAAAGCGCGTCGTTCGGCGATCCAACGCTCGGCCTGGCTGAGCGCTTTCGCTTCGATGCGGCAGGTGCGGGTGCGGCCGACCTTCTCGGAAATCACGATGCCGCTGGCCTCGAGCACCGCCAGGTGCTGCATCACGCCGGGCAGGCTCATGGCGAGCGGCTTGGCCAACTCGCTGACTGTGGCCGGGCCCTGCGCCAGGCGATCGACCATGGCGCGCCGACTAGGGTCGGCGAGGGCCTGAAAGGCCATGTCGAGAGCAGCGTCTTGTCGATACATAACACTTAAGTAGCAACTTAAGTATTGGTTGGCAAGCCGGAATCGCATCCATTCGCCGCCGCGGCGGCTACAACGTCGAAACTGAGGAGACGACGGGATGTTCGACGACTTCATGGTGGCGATGATCGTCATCACCGCAGTCACGTTCGCGCTGATTGGCCAGGGCTGGATGTCCTACCTAGAGCACCAGCGCCGCAAGCAGGCGATGGAAGTGATCAAGGCCGCGATCGAGGCGGGCAAGGAAGCGCCGCCAATCGTATACGAGCAGTTGGCGACGGGCGTCGCGGGCAAGGCGCCTTGGAGTGAGGTTGTGATTTTCACCGCGCTCGGCGTCGGTTTCTGGATTGCGTACGGAACCGCGGAAGAAGCCGGCGACCGCACGGCGTTCCTTGTCGTCGCCGCGACGATGACGGTGACCGCGATAGGCTGTCTGGCGTTGGCGCTGTTCCGGCCTGGCGCAGCGCGGCCGCGCCGCGATCATGAGCCCGGATGAAGAAGCGCGCCTCATCGCCGCCGCGCGTTCTGGGGACAGCCGCGCGTTCGCAGCGTTGGTCGGCGCGCATCGGCAGGCGGTCCGCGGTTTCCTACGCCGCTTCACAGGTCATTGGGCCGATGCGGATGACATCGCGCAGGAGGCGTTTGTGACGGCGTGGCGCAAGCTTTCGCGCTTCGAGGGCCGTTCGACTTTCCGGTCTTGGGTCTCCGGCATTGGTTTCCGCATCGCCCGCGATGCGCGGCGCGCGCACGGCCGTAGCACCGTGCGGGATACAGCGTGGGCGGATCACCAAGATGGCGGCGAAGCGACAGCGCCTCTGGAGGATCGCATCGCGCTCGAAGCGGCAATGGCCGATCTGCCGGACGAGCAGCGCGCGGCTGTGGCGATGTGCTTGGGGGAAGGGTTTTCGCATAGCGAAGCGGCCGGCATCTTGAACTTGCCGCTCGGTACGGTGAAATCGCATGTGGCGCGCGGCCGCGAGCGTTTGCTGCGCGCGCTGGAGACGACCGATGGATAACGAAGCGCGCCTGATGCGGGCAATGGCGGCGGCCTCGCCGCCCAGCGTCGACCCGGGCTTCATGATCGCGGTCATGGAGGCCGCAGAGCGGCAGCGCTTCCGCGCCGAGACGGCCCATCGGCTTCTGCGCGTGGCCGGCATGGCGGCCGCGGCGGCGGCGCTGGCCGCGCCGTTTTGGGGCTGGGCGGCGGCCAATGCGGAGGCGTTACAGAATGGGATCTTGATGGCCGGTGGTCTGCTGGCGCTTGTGGCTTTCACCCGAGTCATGACACAACGGGCTACCGCTGCGCTGCACGGCTGACGCGGTGCATCTATTTCCCCAAGCCCGCGCATCTATGTCACAAAAGAGGCAATAAGCCTCGGGCTATGGAGACACCAATGGATTGGCTTATCCCGTTCATATTTTTCGGGTTTTTGGCGGCCGTGATCCTGGTTCCGATCTGGTTGCGCGAACGGACCAAGCAATCCGCCCATCATCTGATTTCGCAGGCGCTGGAGCGTGGGCAGACCCTCGATCCTACGCTGATGCGCCAGCTCACCGAAGGGACTGGCCGGCAGCAGCCCGATAAAGCGCGGCGCAGCCTAGGCAGCGGCATCGTTCTACTGGCTCTGGCGGGTGGCTTCGTCGGCGCCGGTTTCGTTGTTGAGGATATTTCGGGCGCATCCGAAGCGTTTGGCGGAATGATGGTGCCGGCCGTGATCCTCGGCGCGCTAGGAACCGCCTTTATCCTGCTCGCCATCGTCGATTATGCCACACAGAAGAAGGACCAATGAGAGTAACGAGTGGCGGCGCGGGGGCTCCTCAATCTGGCTCAGGCCACGGAAGCTGCGCTCATTATCGCAGCACAGGCCAGGGACCAGGCGGCTTTCGGGGAGCTCGTAAAGCGTCGCCAAGGCTGGGCCCGGGGCCTGCTGCGCCGGATGTGCCGCAGCCACGCAGAAGCTGACGATCTGGCTCAAGAGGCGTTCATCAAGGCTTGGGAAAGATTGAAGGACCTAGAAACACCGGCAGCCTTTCCAGGCTGGTTTAGGAGGATCGCAGTAACGACGTTTCTCATGGCCAAGCGAAAGCAGAAGGCCGTGGTCGAGGAGATCGACTAGGCGACCAATCCGATGGCCTCGGAAGACTCCACTCCGGAAGCGCAAGCCGGCGCCAAGATCGACCTGGAGAAGGCGCTTGCCAGACTTTCGGATGCTGAGAGATTGTGTGTGACCTTGAACCACGGAGAAGGGCTCAGTCACTCCGAGATTGTAGAAATCACCGGTCTTCCCCTCGGCACGGTGAAATCACACGTACTAAGGGGAACGGAAAAGCTTCGCCGCATGTTGGAGCCGGCGCAATGAACGAGTTCGATGCAGTCCTGAAGCGGGGTTTCGCTGAAGCCCATGAACCGGCGGATGACGGCTTTTCCGTCAATGTCGGCCATGCCGTCGCGCGGCGGGAAAAGGCGCTGCAGATCCGCAATGCGGTTCAGAATGTCGGTATGGCGCTCGGCGGCACGGTTGCGCTGTGGGGCGTGTATTCGTTCGTCGGCGCCTACGGAAACGAATTCTTGGCCAGCGCTGGGCTGGAAGTTGCACGCGTACACGCCGCCGTCAGCGGCGCACCGTCCGTCAGCACGGTGACCGGCGACGCCGCGGGTCAAGCGGGCGGCATGCTGGCTTCGCTGGGCGCGGGGCTGACGCAAGTGCTGCTCGTCATGGGCGCGCTGGCTGGTGGCGCTGTCGCTTATCGCGCGGTCCAGCAAGACTAAAAACACTGCTTCCTTGAGGCGACTGCGCTGGCGCGCACGGGTCTCAGCGGCTAGGGCTTTGCGTCAGAGCGAGGTCCATTCTCCCCATGTCGCGTCATTCTGATATCCGCCGCGTCACCGCGCCTGACATCCGCGCCCGCAAGGGCGGCGAGCCGATCGTGTGCCTCACGGCCTATACGGCGCCCGTGGCGGAGATCCTCGACCAGCACTGCGATCTGCTGTTGGTCGGCGACTCCGTCGGCATGGTTGTCCACGGCATGCCGAACACGGTGGGCGTTACACTTGAGATGATGATCATGCACGGCCAGGCGGTGATGCGCGGCTCACAGCGCGCGCTGGTGGTCGTCGACATGCCGTTCGGCTCGTACGAAGCGGGACCCGAGATCGCGTTCGCCAACGCCACGCGCGTGCTGAAGGAAACTGGCGCGCAGGCGATCAAGGTGGAGGCCGGTCCTTCCATCGGCGCAACCATCGCCTACCTGGTCGAGCGCGGCGTGCCGGTGATGGGGCACGTCGGCCTACGGCCCCAGGCTGTGAACGTTGACGGGAAGTTCCGGGCCAAGGGTCGCACGCGAGAGGAACGCGCCAACGTGCTCGCCGAGGCTCGCGCCGCCGACGAGGCGGGCGCCTTCGCCATCGTGGTCGAGGGTGTGGACGAAGCCCTCGCCCCGGAGATTACTGCTGCGGTCCGCGCCCCTACCATCGGCATCGGTGCTTCGGCCAAGTGTGACGGCCAAATCCTGGTCACGGACGACCTCTTGGGCCTGTTTGATTGGACCCCCAAGTTTGTCCGCCGTTACGCGGACCTCAAGGGGGTGATCGACAAAGCCGCGGCTGCCTATGCCGCCGATGTCCGTTCCCGCCGTTTTCCTGCCGCAGCCGAGACCTATGCCCTGGGCGGAAAGCCACAGCGCCGGCGCGTTGCCGGGGGAGACAAGCGCGGCTAGCTTGCCGGCGATTTTGGGGGCCGGGCAGGCATTCAGCCGAGCCGACGGGGTCAGGATACGGGCGCGTGACCAACGAAAGCGACAGTTTCATCAATGAAGTCGACGAGAGCTTGCGCCAAGACCGCATGCTCGCGTTCGCACGCAGGTACGGCCCCTGGATTGGCGGCGCCGTCGTCGTCGCGCTGCTCGGCGTGCTCGGCTACATGTTCTGGCAGGATCAGAACCAACAAGCCTCGCGGCGGCACGCGGCGGAATATTCCGCTGCTCAGCAATTGGCGCGGGAAGGCAACCTCGAAGACGCCAAGGCTGCGTTCGAGGCGCTGACCCGCGAGGGACCCCGGGTCTATCGGGTCATGGCGCGGCTCGAACATGCAGCGCTGCTGGAGGCTGAAGGCGATCTTGAAGCCGCTCTGGCGGAATTCGACCAGGCGGCGGAACAAGCCAACGATCCGGTGATGCGGGACACGGCGCGGTTGCGCGCCGCCTACATTGCCGCCGAAACCCAGGATTTCGCCGCGGTGCAGACCCGGCTGCAGCCTTTGATCGATTCTGAAAGCCGGTTCTCGTATCTCGCCCGCGAATTGCTGGCGATCGAAGCGTGGGAAGCTGGCGACGCCAATCTCGCGCGCGACACGCTCGAAAATCTCACTCTCGCATTTGACGCGCCCGAAGCCGTGCAGCAGCGCGCGCAAGTGGCGCTCGCAGTTATCGGCCCAGCGCCGGCAACCTCAGCGGACGGCGCGGCCGACGCGCCCTCCGAAGGAGAAACTAAATGAAGCCGTTGCGACCGATTGCAATTGTAGCGGCTGCCGCCGCGCTCTCGGCGTGCTCGACCGTCAGCCGCATCGGCGATGCGATCAATCCGTTCAATGATAACGACGCGCCCAGCCAAACCGCGCCGCAGGACGGACGCATCTCTATCCTCGCGTTCGAGCAGCAGCTGGCGCAGGATCCATCCTTGGCCGGGCGCGCCATCATCGCACCGACGCCGGTGGCGTTCGCGGATTGGAGTCAGCCGGGCGGCACGGCGGATAATTCGCCTCCCAATTCGACCGGCACAGTCGCACTCACGCAGGCCTGGCGCGCCAATCTGGGCGAAGGATCAAACAACCGCGTGCAGCTCGCCGCGCCCCCAGTGATCGATGGCGGACGGCTCTATTTCCTTGATGCTGACCATCGCGTGCATGCAATTGACGCCAGCACTGGCGATCGTCTGTGGACCGAGTCGCTGCGCCCGCGCGGCACGCGCGACCGTGTCGCGCGCGGCGGCGGCGTCGCCGCGGCTGGAGGGCGCGTTTTCGTCACGACGGGGTTTGGATTCATAGTCGCGCTGGAAGGCGCCAACGGCGAAGAGGTTTGGCGGACACAGGGCGGCGCGCCATTCCATTCGGCGCCGACTTATTCCGGCGGGCGACTCTACGCCATCACCAACGACAGCGAACTCATCTCGCTCGACGCCGGCGCCGGTGCAACGCAGTGGACGTATCAAGCCATCGCCGAGCCCGCGCGCATCCTGTCCGCGCCAAGCGTGGCGATTGACGGCGATACCGTCGTGGCGCCGTTCGCCTCGGGCGAAGTGGTGGCGCTCTTGGGCGCCAACGGGCGCAGATTGTGGAGTGACTCGCTATCGCGATCCGGTCGACTGACGTCGTTATCTGCGATCAACGACATCGCCGGACGTCCTGTGATCGACAACGGCGTCGTCTACGCCGCCAGCCATTCGGGCGTTCTCGCCGCCATCGACTTGCGCAGCGGACAGCGCATTTGGGCGCGCGCGTTCGCATCCACGCAAACGCCCTGGATCGCCGGCGACGTGCTCTACGCGGTGAGCGTCGACGGCGAACTCGCCGCGTTCGACCGCGCGACGGGCAACGCGTATTGGGTTTCGCAACTGCGCCGTTACGAAGATGAGGGCGATCGCACCGGGCGCGTCGCGTGGACGGGTCCGATCATGGTCGGCAGCCGTCTCGTTCTGGCCAATTCGCTTGGGGACGTGGTGTCGGTCTCGCCGGAGAATGGCCAGACCGTCGATACCGCGGACGTGAACGACCCGGTGTTCATCCCGCCGATTGCCTCAAACGGATACATCTATCTCGTCACCGACGAAGCGCGCTTGGTCGTGCTGCGCTGATGCAGGTGGGCCATGACGATCAAGCTCGCGATCGTCGGGCGTCCCAATGTCGGCAAATCGACGCTGTTCAATAGACTCGCAGGCAAGCGCCTCGCCATTGTCGACGACACCCCCGGCGTAACCCGCGACCGGCGCGAGGCGCGCGGGCGCCTAGGCGATCTCGACTTCATGCTCATCGACACGGCCGGCTTCGAGGACGCAACAGACGCGTCGCTGGAGGCCCGCATGCGTGCGCAAACCGAAGCGGCGATCGCCGCCGCCGATGTAATTCTGCTGTTGATCGACGCGCCCGTGGGCGTGACGCCTCTCGATGAGTCCTTCGCCGCATTGCTGCGCCGCGCGAACAAGCCGGTCGTGCTCGCCGCGAACAAGGTCGAGGGGCGTGCGGGCGATGCAGGAATCAACGAAGCCTATGCGCTCGGCTTGGGCGAGCCAGTGCCGATCTCCGCCGAACATGGCGAAGGCATGGGCGAGCTTTACGCCGCCATCGCGACGCACGCGCATGACGATAGCAGCGAGCAGACCAGGCCAGAGCGTCCGATCCACCTCGCCATCATTGGGCGGCCGAACGCGGGCAAGTCGACGCTGGTCAACGCGCTGATCGGCGAAGATCGCCTGTTGGTGGGCCCCGAAGCGGGCATCACCCGCGACTCAATCGCCATCGATTGGCGCTGGAAAGACAAATCTTATCGCTTGATCGACACCGCCGGCATGCGCCGCAAGGCGAAGGTGCAAAACAAACTGGAGAAGCTTTCGGTGGCGGACACGCTGCACGCCATCCGATTCGCCGACGTTTGCGTGCTGGTGATGGACGCCCGTGAGGCTTTCGAGAAGCAGGACCTCGCGATTGCCGATCTCGTCGTACGCGAAGGCCGTGCGCTCGTTTTCGTGCTGGCCAAGTGGGACCAGATCGTCGATTCACGCGCCGCCTTCGAGGAATTGAAACTGACCGCGCGGGAGAGCCTGCCGCAGGCGCGCGGCGCGCCAATTGTTACGATCGCCGCATTGTCAGGTGTGGGGCTCGACCGGTTGATGAAGGCCGTCGGGCAAGCCCACGAAGACTGGACCGCGCGAGTCAAAACTAAAGATTTGAACAACTGGCTTTACGCCACGATCGCGCGGCACCCGCCGCCGGCAGTGCGCGGCAAGCGCATCAAGCCGCGCTACATCACTCAGATCAAAGCCCGTCCGCCGACCTTCGTCCTGATCGCGTCACGCGCCGAGGAGATGCCGGAGAGTTACAAACGTTATTTGATCAACGGCCTGCGCGAGGCGTTTGATCTGCACGCCGCGCCGGTGCGTTTGATCGTGAAACAGGGCAAAAATCCGTTCGCGGAAAAGACCTGAACTAAGCGCCTCAGCACGCCTGGCCCGCGGCCCAGCCGCTCGACCACGCCCACTGGAAATTGTAGCCGCCGAGCCAGCCGGTGACGTCGACCGCCTCGCCGATGAAGTAGAGCCCCGGGACGTGGCGGCATTCCATCGTTTGTTGCGAGAGGGCGCTCGTGTCGATGCCGCCGGCGGTGACCTCGGCCTTGGCGTAGCCTTCCGTGCCGGTGGGCTGTGCAGCGCTATATTTTACTTTCCGCGCTGCCACGCGCAGCATCTCGTCGGAGCGCTCGCCAAGCTCGCCTTCCGGCAGTCCCGTGCAAAGCAGTTCTGCGAGACGCCCCGGCATGAGTTCTCCAACAATCGTTCTGATGCGCCGCTTCGGGTGTTCGCGCTTAGCGCGGACGAGAAACTCCATGTCCTGATCGGGCAGCCAATCAATGTGGATCGATTTGCCCGCGCGCCAATAAGATGAAATCTGGAGAATTGCCGGCCCTGATAGTCCGCGATGCGTGAACAGAAGAGCCTCGCGAAACCGCGTCTCGCTGAGAGTGACTTCGACGTATTGTGACACGCCGGCCAGTGGACGCATCCAATTGATGTCGCTGTTAGAGAAGGTGAGCGGAACTAGCGCCGGTCTCGGCGCGACGACCGGTACTCCGAACTGTGCAGCCAATTCGTAGGCGAAGCCTGTCCCTCCGAGCTTAGGGATCGACGGTCCGCCGCACGCGACGACGAGACGCGCTGAGACGAACTCACGAAGATCGGTGTCGACAATGTAGCGGTCGGTGCGGCGGACAGCGCTGATGCGGCAGCCGGTGACAACTTCCACGTGCCCCGTGGCGCATTCGTCCATGAGCATACGCACGATCTTCTGCGATGAGCGCGCGCCTTCACAGAAAAGCTGACCAAGCGTCTTCTCGTAGAAATCGATGCCGTGGCGTTCGACGAGATGCATGAAGTCGCGCGGCGTATGGCGCGTGAGCGCGGAGCGGGAGAAGTGTGGGTTGGCGGAGAGGTAACGCGCCGGATCGCCGGCGTCGAGATTAGTGAAATTGCAGCGCCCGCCGCCGGAGATGAGAATCTTGGCGCCTACTTCGGCGTTGTGCTCCAGCACCAAGACGCGCCGTCCGCGTCGCGCCGCATGCACGGCGCAATAGAGTCCGGCCGCGCCGGCGCCGATGATGATGACATTGTATGCATTCCGCATTAGCGGCGCTCGAACTGCACCCAGGCGCCGTTTTCTTGATAGTTCGCCTGAAGCATCTCGACGATCTGCGGCGCGATGTCCTCCGGCGTCGGCAGCGTCATCGGGTCTTCGCCGGGGCACGCCTTGGCGCGCATG
>ERZ869936.1896-NODE-1896-length-13547-cov-17.424474_pt1 | contig 13547 bp, 5 predicted proteins | sample MGYA00520876_ERZ869936 | MGnify/ENA primary metagenome ERZ869936 (study PRJEB32218, sample SAMN09650985) | biofilter metagenome | isolation source: enrty point of leading RO module | place: Saudi Arabia: Thuwal, RO plant located on Red Sea | collected 2016-02-17 ...
CGGGGGAAGTCGATCCGCGATCACGCTCGGGATCCGCCGCGCGAACGTTTCACGCGGCCTGCTTCTCTTCCCCCCGGCTGTTCGCGCTTGCCGTCAGCGGCGTCAGCGAGACAACGGCCGGTTCCCCGCTGCCGGTGGAGCACTCGCCGCTCTCACAGCCGGTTGCCGATTCCTCCGCGCACTCGCTCTCGGCGACCGGTTCGTCGACAACGGGAGTGAGCGCCGTATCGGTGTACGCTTTCGCTTCCGGATCGGCCTGAATCCTGCGGCAGATCCGTTCCAGGGAGAGTGCATACAGCCCGGCTGAGACATAGGTCTTGAGGGTGTTCCAGACTTCTCTCGGATAGAAGATGAACGGATTCTCCCGGGGGAAGGTTGAACGCCGCGAAGTGCGCACCTTCCAGCGAACGAGACCCGATTGCAGCGGGTGCAGGTGCTGGAACCTGAAGCTGCCGTAGTAGAGCATGATCGCCGCCATCATCCGGTGAGCCTTGATGCCGCTCGCCTCAGCCCGCCGCATCAGCGTCTCGACGTGATCGCGGCTGTAATAGAGATGCCACGCCCGCTCATAGATTCCCTGCCACTCTTCGGCCGTCATGCGGGGATGATTTGTCGTCACGTGTTCCGAGTCGTACCGGTTCATGTCCGGGTGCATCCACTCGCCGCGCAGGTACATGTCGCGGTGGTCGGCTGAACCCGGCAACGGCGTCATCACGAAAAACTCCAGAATATCGATCGACAATTCCTCCTGAATGACGCGAATGTCGCGCTCAATCGATTCCGGCGTGTCGGCCGGGAATCCGAGAATGTAACCCGCATGCGTCAGCACGCGCCGCCTGGTCCACTCCAGCAGCATCTTGCGGTATTCGCGGATGTTGTTCTGGAATTTTTTGGCCGCGGCCAGGTTCTCCGGGTTCACGCTTTCCATTCCGATGAACACGCGGTTGACGCCCGCCCGCACCGCCTTCTCGATGAATCCGGGAATCTTGTGGCACTGCGTGTCGACCTGAATCAGCATCCGGATCTTGAACCCCTCCTTCTCGCGAAGTTCAATCAACCGGTCAAAGATCGATTCCCAGTTCTTGTTCCGCGCCATGTTGTCGTCGGTGATGAAGAACCGGTGCACGCCCTTCCTGGCGTATGTCCGCACGATGCTCTCCACGTCGTCCGCATCGCGAAACCGCGACTTGCGGCCCTGCACGTTGATGATGGTGCAGAAGCTGCACCGGAACGGGCAACCGCGACCCGCATCGAAGGCCGTGAAGTTGAACGACCCCTTGGCGATATGCGGCGGCAGATACGGAGTGATCTGCCCCTGCAGGTCGGGCAGGTCAAGCAGGTAGTTGTAGACCGGCTTGAGTTCTCCGGCATGCGCGTCCTTGAAGAGTTCTTCGAGGCGGCCCTCCGCCTCCCCGGCGAACAGCGAGATTCCCTCGTCCTGCACGGCCTGGATTTCCGGAGGCAACTCCGGCAGCATCGAGATGCAGCCGCTCACGTGGAACCCCCCGATGGCCACCTGGATCCCCGCCTGACGGAACTCCCGTGCCAGGTCCGCGGCGCGGGGAAACTGGTTCGACTGCACGCCGGTCATCAGCACGATGCCCTTCCCGCCGGCCGCCTGCATACGGCGTATGATCTTCCTGACCGGAATGATGCGGTGCGTCTCGTCGTAGCCGTTGAGGACGATTTCCACGTCCTCGCCGAGCACCTGCCGCCGCTTCGCGTCCTCAGCCAGCGCCCACAGACACGCGAGCGAATTCGACGGAATGAACGCCCGCATCCACTGAATCACATAGCCGTCGTCGTCGTAATGCGACGGTTTGATGATCTCGACGTGGAATTTCTCGCGAGCCTTGGTCGACTGGTGCATCCTGCACTCTCGCTGAAATGTTGGACGGCGTCATGCCGAAGCAAAGGGGGGAAGGTGATGCCCGATCCGGTGTTGAACCTGCCGTGGGGGGCCCGTACCGGGAGCGCTTCCCGGAATGGGGCGGACTGATAGCAATTCGTGCGAGATCGCGTCAATCCCAACCCAGCCAGCGACTTGCGACGGGGCGCCGTCGCGCCGGGGTGTACGACGCACATTCCAATTCTCAACGCAAAGTCGCCAAGGCCGCAGAGCAACGCAGAGAGTTTTCTGATGTCTGTCCGGCGACGTTGTAGGTCGAGAGCCAAGAGCCAAGGGATCCAAATGGCTGACACATCGTTGGTTGCGTCTCTGCACTCTCAACTCTCAACTCTCAGCTCATCTGCGGCGGTGCATCCGCGTCTGTCTCGTCCCCGTTCGGTTTGTGATCGCCGTCTTCTCCGGATTCGATCGCTCCCAGCCACCGACCGAATCGTCCGAAGCGTCCCTGATAAAGCAGAACCAGGTAGCTCGGGACAAGAATCGGCCTGACGACAAACGTGTCGAGCAACACGCCGAAGGCCAGCGCGAACCCGAGTTGGACGATCCCGGTCAGCGTCCCGGTCGTGAGAGACGCGAACGTCCCCGCCATGATGATGCCGCAACTCGAGATAATCCCTCCCGTCTTCGTGAGCGCCGCGAGCACCCCCTTCACAGGTCCGAGCTTGCGTTGCTCTTCGTCGACGCGCGACATGAGGAGGACGTTGTAGTCCTCGCCCATCGCCACGAGGATCGTGAACACGAAAATCGGCGCTTTCCAGTCCATGCCGTTGTACGTCCCCGGCTGTAGCATGAAGACGCAGTGCGTCACACCCAGCGTCACGAGGAAGCTGAACACCACGCTCGCGATCAGATAGAGGCTGATGGCGGGCTTCCCCAACAGCGCAATCAGGACCAGATAGACCGCGATGGAAACCAGGACCGCGATCGTCACCCGGTCACGGTCGGTGACCTGCTTCAGGTCGCGCAGGCTGGCCGTCGGACCGAGCACGTGCACCTCGGTCTCCTCCGTCAGCGAACTGTACAACGCCCGCTCTTCGTCATCCTCGATGCCGGCCGCCCGATCCTCCAGAGCCTGGAGCGAGTCCCGCACCGCGTCCTCGGCGGGAGTGAGACGTCCGATGCTTTCGCGGGTGAACGGATCGTTCTCGAAGACGAGGTCGACTCGGACCACTTTGCCCGCCAGTGGTTCGGTCGAGGAGACGTACGTGGCGTGTGCGAACTTCCGCGCCAAATTCCGCTCCGCGAGGGAGCCCTGGATCGCGCCGGCGTTCTTGATGCCGATCGGATCGCTCTGGCTGCGGATATCGGCAATCTTCAGATTGTCCGCTTGCTCCGCAAGTTCTGCAGTCAGCGCCTCTGCGAACTTCTCACCGTCGCGCAACCCGCGCGTGCCCGCGAAATCGAAGTTGTCGTTCTTCAGCAACACCGTGGTCACGCCGGTGATCCCGGCCGGAAAGTGCTCCTGGACCGCCTTCGCGCCGACCACGCTCGTCACTTCGGGCTGCAACTCCGAGAGCAGCCCGTAACTCAACCGGTTGTAATTCACGCACGCCACGATCACGAACGGCGTCATCGCCGCCACCGCGATCAGAAACACGCGGCCGGGGCGGCGCTCGATGATCGATGCGATGCGGGTCCAGATGTTCTCGGTCCAGGGCCGGTCGCTCACCAGCAGCGACCAGGCGCTGGTCATCGGGATCCAACCCTTCTGGGCCGATATCCGCTCCTCGCGCACGTCCGGCCAGAACGCCCAGCGGCCGGCCAGACGCAACAGCGCCGGCGTCAGCGTCAGTGCACAGCACAGCACAATCAAGAGCCCGAACGAAATCGAAAAGCCCGCCTTCGGGAACTTCCCGAATTCGGCGAACATCATCATCCCGATTCCGGCGATGCTCGTTCCCGCGCTGGTCGCCAGCGCGATCCCCACGCGCTCCAGCGCCCGCGAGATGGCGTCGTCGAAAGAGGCCCCCGCGTGCAACTCCTCGCGGTAGCGGGAAATCAGAAACAGACAGAAGTCCACGCCCGCCCCGTAGACGACCACCGTCACATAGATCCGCAGCGCCGAGAAAACCTCAATCCAGCCCAAAGCAGCCATGTGCAGCAGCAGGCTCATCGTCAATTCGACCGTCAAGCCGACCGTCAGCAGCGGTATGACCACGAGCAGCGGGGCCCGGTAGATCAGCAGCAGCAGCACAATCACCAGCACCTTCGTCCAGCGTTCCGTGTTGCTCGTGCTCTGTTTCTCGGCGCGGAGCATGTCGCGGCCGACGGTCGCCGATCCGCTGATCGCCAGTTCGAGATTCGCCGGCAGCTTGAGGACGTCGTCCGAATCGGCCTGAGCGGCCAGTTCATCGCTCTCGGCCTTCTCGTACAGATGGCGGTTGGTCACGATGTCGTTGACGAACGCCTCGATGCGGTCCAGCAGCAGCCCGTTCTCGCGGTCCAGAAACTCCGTTTTCACGTCGACCACGACCAGCGTCGATTTCTGATCGGGGCTGATCAGCAACGGGCCGACGCCTCGCTGCTCGAACGTCCACACGGCGTCGACGATCCGTTCCTCCTCCGGCACGACGCCCGCCGTTTCACCTTCCGGACCGTTCCGCCCGGCGACCGCTTCCCGCACCTGCTCCAGCCGGGTTTCCCGGCGTCCGGAGAGAGACTCGCCGGCGAGCTGCAGCACGCGGGGCCGCACCCGGCGGTTGATGTACGCGCTCGAATCCTCACTGTCCGCATAGCCGAACGGCGTCGTGACCTGGATTACCTCCAGCCCGGTTCTCAGGACGGAGATCACGAATTCCCTGTCGGCGCTGGTCAGGCCGTCGGGCAAATCCTCGCGCCGCACCACAATCGCGACGTTGCTGCCCATCGGGTCCTGCCGCACCTCGCTTTCCCCCTCGCCGCCATCCTTGCCGCTGGGAAACGCACGGCGATAGAGTTCCTCCGCCTGTCGGCTCGGCGAATCCTCCGGCAGAAAGGTGAATTCCCCCTCTTGCGAGACGTCGGACCACTCGGGCGCCGACTCGATCAGCAGCACGCCCGCCGTTGCCCAGACCAGCACGATCGGAATCGGAGCGCGGGTGACGACTTTTCCGATCCGCTCAAACATGGAGGACGCATCTGGCGAGGCAGGAAGGGGAGGGGCAAACCCGCCGCGGAGCGAGTCGGCCGATTGGCTGGTCAACGTAGTCCGCGCAATGCAGGGCGTCAATCGACCGAGCGATCGAACATCATGCCCGTCGCACGCAGCGCGTCAGCGCTGATAGATCGGCAGGTAGCGGTAATCGATCGTCAACGCCAGGACCGCCAGGCTGGTGCTGTAGACGCGGCCGATGCCGCGCTCGCCGCCGTGCGGCGACTCCCAACTTCCGTCGACCTCCTGCTTCGGCAGCAACAGGTTCACCAGATGCTGCTGCGTTTGTGAGGCGTAATCTCCCCCCATCTTGAACATCCCCACGCCCGTATAGTAGACGCCGTAGAAGTAGTAATTGCTCCCGTAATCGAGCGGCCGCTGCAGCAGCCAGTCCGCGCCGCCAACCGACTCCGCGGCATGATGCTCGCCGCAGACTTCCAGGGCCGTGATCCCGGTTCCGGTCAGCGTCTGGGTTTGCCCGCTGCCCGGCTGGTAGCCGAAGCCGTTCAGATCGCGGACGCTGCAGCGCTTCACATACTCGACGGCCAGATCGATCGACTCCGCCGGCACGTCGCAGCCGATGTCCTTCGCCGCACGAAGCGCGAGCACCTGCCAGGCCGTCACGCTCAGGTCGCTGTCGCGGCTGTCGACCTGATAACGCCACCCGCCGGCGTGACGCTGATCCTTGCTCACGCCCTGGGCCTCGAGAATCAGCTTGATCGCCCGCTCCAGCGCCCGGCGCACGTCCGGCGCGTCCGCCTCGCCCATCATGCCCGCCGCTTCCGCCAGCATCAAGGTGCTGATGCCGTGGCTGTACATCGGGCCGTGGCTCCGCTTGTGGACCAGCATCCCGTTCTCCTCCTGATGCTGGATGACCCAGCGGATGCCCTGCTCAATCTGCTGGCCGTAGGGCCCTTCGCCCGGCAAATGACCGGCCGCCATGTAGGCCATCACTGCCAGCGACGTCGCCGCCGTCGATTCACCGAACGAGTTCGTCTTCCAGGCCCCGCTCGGCTCCTGTTGGTCCGAAAGGTACTCCAGCGCCCGCACCACGGCCTGGTCGACGGACGCCTGCTCTTCCTCGGTCAGTTCCGCAAAGGCAGGCGAGACGCAGGCTGCAAGGAGCAGACTCAGACTCAGACAGGTACGTAGCATCCGGCGACGATTCATCTCCTCGTACTCCTGCGGTCCCTGTAGGTTGCTTTGTTCCCAGAAGTCGTTGCGGTTGAGTCAAGTTTCAGCGACCAGCGGGAGCGGCGTTTTCAGGCGAGCGGCGCGGCGTGAGCCCGCCGATTTGTCCTTCTGCTTGATCCGTGCTTCCGAGCGAACCATTCAACTCAGAACATCGAATTTGACCGCCCGACTCGTCAGTCCGCGCCGCTTTCCAACTCCGGCGATTGCCGTCGTGAGATCTCATCAAAGTAGAGCCGGATCAGACGGGCATAGTCTCCCTGCGGCCGGCGCCGCGAAGAACTCTGAAGTTCCGTCTGCAGCGTCCCCGGCAATTCTCCCCAATCGCGCGTCGAAAGCTCCTGCAGGTGCAACTCCAGATCCGCCAGGCTGATCCCCTCCTGGGTTCCGGTTCCCGCATGCTCCGACTCCTGCGGAGTCGATGGACTGCCGGCAGGCATTTCGCTTTGAGACTCCCGCGACGCCGACGCCTGTTGCGCCTGGCTGGATTGCGACGCCGGCTGCAAGCGAGACACCGCCTGTTGCAGCGCCGTCGCGGCGTCCTGCAGCGACTGCGATGCGGAGTTCTCTGTGCCCGGTTCCCCCGGCTGCATGTTCTCTGCATCCGCCTGGGCCGTTTGCGGGTCGTTCGCTCCTTCGTCCGGCGCGCCGCGCGACGCCGCGTCGTCGGAGGCTTCTCCCGCCTCCGCCGTCTGCGTCGGCGGACCCGGGATCTCCAGCGGTTGATTCAAATGTTCACCCGCCTGCTGCAGCTCGCGCGACGCCTGCGCCACCTGGCTGCCGGCTTCGCCGGGAACGGGAGACTCCTGCGCATCAGCCGGCCGCTCGGACGCAGAATTCGCCTGTCCCGCCGCCTGACGCAGTGATTCCGCCGCCGCCTGCGCCGCCGCCGCCGCCCGATTGAAGTCCCCCTCGGTTTGCTGATCCGCCGCCGCCCGCATCGACTCCTGCGCCTGCGACGAGGCCGACTGACTTTGTGAGGCCTGCTCCGCCCGATCCTGAGCGCTCAGCGGAGCGGACGAGAGTTGTTCAAACACCTCCTGAAAATCCTCGGCCAGTTGACGGGTCGCCTGTTCGAGTTGTTGTTGACCCTGCCGTTGAGCGGTCCTCCGCGCGTCCTGGGAATTGGCCGCGGTCATCAGATTCTCGGCAGCCGCCCGCTGCCGCTCGGCCAACTGGGCCGCCTGCCGCGACAACTCCGGTTGAGGTTCACCTTCCCCCTGCTGCGGATTCGCCAGACTCTCCGACGCCGCTTCCGCCGACGCACCGGCCTGCTCCGCCGACTCTGCCGCCGAGGCAAGTTGCCCCGTTGCAGCGCGCTCCGCCGCCATCGTCGCCTGTTGGGCGAATTCTCGCGCCTGTTTGGCGGCCGTGGATGCAGGACCACTCTGCCGCGCCGTTTGAACGGCCAACTCAGCCGCTTCTCGCGCGAGTTCCGTTTGTTCCCGGGCCGCGGCGGGCGTCGTCAAATCGTCGCCCATCGGCCTTTCATCTGACGCCGGCTGTCCGCGCTGGGCCGCCGTTTCCGCGGCCAGGTTGCGCTGAGATTCCGCCAGCTCCGCCGCCGCCTGAGCCAGTTCCCGCGCGTTCGAAGCCGGACGCTGATTGTCGCTGCCCGGCGGTGTTTCCTGATCCGTTCCTTCTGCTACCTGCGGGTTCTCGGCAGCGCTCGGAGTCAACGCCTCCGCGAGTTGGTTCAGCGCTGCTTCCGATGCGGCGGCCGCCTGCATCGCCTGCCCGGACTGTTCACCGTCGTTCGCCGCCTGCTGCAGGGCCTGCGCCGCTTCGTCCGCAGACGCCTGCGCCGCTTGCCGCTCTTCACCGGCGGCGGGAGTTTGCAGCCGGCCCAACTCTTCCGCCAACTCTCCTTGCGCCGCCGCTTGATCGGCGAGCGCCTGCGCGTCGTTCGATTCCGCAGCCGTCTCCGCCGCGTCGGCAATCTGCCTCTGCTGCTGTTGGAGCCGGGCGACCGCCTCCGCCGCAGTCGGCTCGCCGCGGAGCGCCTGTTCAAGATCGGCCAAAGCCTGGTTCGCCTGCTGTTGCGACTCACTCGCTTCGCCCAGTCGTTCGGGATTCAAGTCGCCTTGAGCTTCTCCGGCGCGTGACGCCGCGCTCTGCCGCTCAGCCTCAGCGCCCGGAGCATCGAGCTGTTCCAATTGCTCCGCCACCTGTCGCTGCTGATCGGCGAGTTGCGCCACCCGTTCGGCCGTCTGCGCAGGATCCTCCGCCTGCCGGGCTGCTGCGTCGGCCGTTTCCGCAGTCAGACGCTCCTGCTCCTGCTGCAGCCGCTTCAATTGCTCCAGCGCTTCCGCCCGGCGCTCTTCGACCGGACCGATTTCATCGGCCAGTTGATTGAGCGCTGCCTGTGTTCGCTCCGCGGCCGCAATCGCGGCTTCATTCGGGTCGTCCTGCCGCAACGCTTCAAGTGCTTCACGAGCGGCGTTCACCGCCTGTTCCCGCTGCGGCTCAGCCGAGCGCGGCGCGGGAAGTTGCGAAGTCGCTGCCTGGATCGCCGCCTGAGCCGCGGCCAGTTCGCCCGGACTGGTCGGTTCGGGCGCATCGGCCGGCCTGTCGTCGTCGGTCTCAGCCAACGCGTCCCGCAACTCTTCATTCAGTCCCGCCTGCCGCTCCGCCAGTTGGCGGGCCGCTTCCTGCGGGTCGTCAGACAGTTCCGCATTCTTTGCCAGTTCTTCCGCAAACCTTTCCAGCGCCGCCGCGGCCTCCTCTTGTCGCTGGGCGGCTTCATCAGCGTTACCCGCATTGAGTTCTTCCAGCGCCTGCCGGAGTTCCTCGACGCTCACCGGATCAGCCGGCAGCGACCCGGCGAATTCCGGATTCGCCGCCAGTTGTTCGGCCCGCTCCATCAACTCCTGCTGTTGCTCAGACAATGGAGCAAGATTCTCAGCGTTGCGTTGCGCTTCCTCCCGCAACGCCTCGCCGAGCGCCTCTTCCCGATTGGCGATCTCCCCGGCCCGTTCGGCCAGCTCACTGAGTCGTTCGAGTTGATCCTCCAGCGCCGCGTCCAGCAGTTCCGGCCGTCGTTTTAGCAAATCGTCCAGGTCGTGCGTCAGTTCCTGATGGTCCTGCTGCAATTGCTGTTGTTGCGTCGCAAGCTGCTGCTCGCGCGCTTGACGCTGCTGGTCGGTCTCGTCGGGACGCACCTCGGATCGCGCGGCGTCGAACTCCTCGACGTCGCCGGCCAGCCGTTCGGTCCGGTCCGCAAGCTGCTGCAGATCGAGCAGATCCCGCTCGAGGGCCGCCAGTTGCTCAAACTCCGCCTCCAGTTGCTCCAGCCGCTCGGCGGCCGCAGCCAATTGCTCCGCCGATTTCTGGAAATCGGTCGTCTTCTCTTTCAGTTCCGCGTCGGTGGAGTGCTCCATCTGCTCGGCGGCGTTCGTCAACGGCTCGCTGGCCACTTCCCGTGTTCGCCGACCCAGATTCGCGTACAGCGGATGCAGTTCGAAAATCGCCGCCAGTTGCTCCGCTCGATCGATGAGGTCTCGCTGATCCTCCGCGAGGTCGGACGCATCAGCGTCGCGCTCGAAGGCCGCGTTCTCCTGCAGGTTCTTCTCCGCTTCTCCGCGCAGTTCCTCAACCTGTTCGCGGTTCTCGATGACGTCCTGCCGCAGTTCGCTGAGCGCGTCCTTGACCTTCCGCTGTTGCTCGGCCAGTTCTTGCGCCCCGTACGGGTCCGCCTCTTCGCTGATGCCGATCAGCCGCTGCTCGGTCCACGATTCGTTCGGCCCAGGAGCCGGCCGCTCGTCCACCGCCTTGCCGCGAACTGAGATCAGTCCCCCCTCCGTCAGGCCAAGGGAACTCAAGTCGAGTGTGAAAACATCCTCCACCGCCCGGCCGCCGAGCAAAGCCGGGTCCGTTTCCAGAACACCGGTCAGCGGCAGATTGCTGTCGTCCCCTCCGGTGCGCAGCACTTCGTAGTGCAGTTCCAGCGCCGCCACACCGAGATCGTCGGAAGCAGTCAGTGGAATCCGCACCACGTCGTTCGGACGCGCTTCGGCCTCCGCTTGTGAATCGGCAAACGCGACAAGCGGCGGCTCATCGGCAATCACCCGAATCCGCCGGATCGGCTCATCCAGATTGTGCAGGCCGTCCCGATCGGTCAACACGATGGAGAAGACTCCGCCCGCCCCGGCGTCGAGTTCCAGCGCGCCCGACATCCCGTCCTCCGCGATATCGACAGGACTCTTCACCGCGTGTGGTTCGGGAATGTCGTCGGTCGGGTCCGGCGTCCAGACGAACAGGGCGTCCGCCACCGGCTTGTTGAACTCCATCGACAGCGCGAGATCGCTCCCCTCGAGAACCACCATCTCGCCCACCGCACCGTCGATCAATTCCGCGTGACGCCCCGAATACGCCGGCGGATCGACGGCCAGCATCAACGCCATCAGCGCGGGCGCTTCGACCACGTTGACCTGATACGCACGCGTTCGCGCCGATCCGGAAACGACCTCGAACTGAAAACTGTGAAAAACATGCGGCAGCAGCGCAACATACCGTTCGCGATCTTCACTCCACGCCATCTGCCGGCGGTCCCGGTCCCCTCGTTCGTTCTTCCACTTCAGCCACACCTCGTCCGGCAGGCCGCTTTCCGTGTACCGCCACCCGACGGCAGCTGCGACCTCCACGTCGCTGCCTCGGGCCACGGTGCGATCGCCGTCATCCACGACGAAATAAAGATTCGATGCTCGCTCCAGATTCTCCCACGGAGCGAAGAACCGCGTCAGCAGCAGGCCGTAACCGCCGACAAACAGAAACGGCGCCAGAAGTGCCAGAATCACGGCGACGCCCGCGAATCCCCACCGCCCGACGTGCTCCGGCGACTCAGCGTCACCAACCGGCACGCGCTGCACCGACTCGTGCGCCTGCTTGAGCAGCAGTTCCCGCATCAGCAGCGATCCCCGGTAGTCGTCCGGCTCGTCCGGGTCGCTCAGTTCGATCGCGGAGGTGAGCCGCTCGTGAAGTTCCGGATGCCGACTTTCCACCAGAGCCGCAAGTTCCTCGCTGCTCGCGCGGCGGAATGCCGGACGGATCAACTGTCGCCACGCACAGACGATCGCCACCAGGGCTGTCAGCCCCAGCAGTCCCGCCCGGACGGCCAGCGGAAAATCCCAGGCGAAGTCGGCCAGCAACCCGAATCCGACACATGCGCCGACCGCCACGGCGAGCATGCCCGCCCCCTTCACGAGAGACAGCAGTCGCACCCGGTGATCCACGCCCGAGAGTCGATCCGTCAACTCGTTCCGCCGCGTCAAGAGTTCCGCCTGCGACATCGACCGCTCCCCTATCGATGAGATTTCACGCCTGCCGTCGCCGGCAGGCGTCCCCGGAATTGTATCCTGCCGGGCAGCGCGGCGACAGGTTTCCCCGCCTTTCAACGCCACCTTTCGATGCCCACGGGCCGCACCCCGTCGGTCGCGACAAACAGCGCGACGCATTCCTCAACCTGGTCCTCTGTCGCGGCGACCCGGAGGGGAGCACGCTACTTCAATCGCGATGAAGCCGTCCGAATCCTCAGCCGGCCGACTTCAGAAACAGGCTCACAACGACGCACCCCGCGATGACGACGACGGAAACCATCAACAATACCGCAGACACCTTGCCCATCCGCACCCGCGAGTCGGTGCGAAAGGCCATCCCGCAGATCGCAATCATGAGCAGCGGCGTCCCGAACAGGCCGGAGACGTACTGCCCGAAAATCACGAGATTGGCCGGCGTTTTTCCGGCAAACACGGCGATCCCGAGAAACGCCGCCAGATAAACCGTCTGAACGCCGCGCAGGCATCGCCGCCAGGCCAGGCTGTTGTCGCGCGGCACCCAGCCCAGACTGACGAACATGTCGCACCACATGCGGGCGAACGCCGCCGTCCCCACGATCAACGTCGAGAACAACGTGCAGAACGCCCCCAGCAGAAACAGATTCTTCGACCATTCCCCGTAGGTATTCGTGTACATCATCGATAACTGCTTGACGATCTCGTCTCCGGCGAGTTCCTGGTTGCTGCCATAGAAAACAGCGGCGCCGATCAGGAAGTATCCGAGCGTCGTCAGAGTCGCGAGCGCCGTGCAGACAAACACGTCCACCTGCAACACGCGGATCCATCCTTTGGTCCGCTCGATCCAGCCCGGCTCGTCCGGCGTCCCGACGTCGCGCCCGTAACCCTTCTCCAGAATCCAGTACGGATACATGAACAGTTCGTTGCCGGTCGCTCCCAACGCGCCAAGCAGGCTGATGACCGCGAAAGCGGCCAGCTTCGGGTCGTGTCCGCCGAACGAGAACTTCAGGCCCGAAAAAAACTGCTCGGCCGTCACGCGGTACTCCGTCCCCTGAATCAGCACGAGACCGACGACTACGCTGACACTGAAAACTCCGACGAGCAGCGTGATCACCTTCTCGATATGCCGGTACGTCCCCCCCCACAGCAACGCAAACGAGATGCCGACGACAATCACACACCACAGATCGACTGAATAACTCTGCGCAACTTCTTCCGATCCTTCAGCCGAAGTCCACAATGGCACCAGCGTGTGCAGCAGCCCGGCCGTGGCGCGCAGAATTCCGACCAGCGCAGCCGCCGTCAGCACCGACCCGAGCACGAAAATCGGCCCGATCCACGACGTTCCCCGCCACTTGGGCCCCGGCAGCGCGTTCAGCGCATCGAACGGGGTTCGATTGTGCACCAGCGCATGCCGGCCGATCTCCACCTGCAGGAAGTACTTGATCACGCAGGAGAGAATCACGGCCCACAGCAGCACAAATCCAAACCGCGCCGCCTGCACCGGCGTGTTGATCAACTCGCCCGAACCGATGACCGAGCCGGTCACCACGATTCCCGGTCCAATCGCCGCCAGCGTTCCCAGAATCCCCGCCGGAGGAGCACGCCGGGTCGCGGCGTCCGCGTCGGTCTGTGAGTTGTGCGACTGATCGTTCACCCAAGCGCTCCCGGCCAGGTTGCAAGTCGTGCGCTTCCGCCGCGAGTTGCTGACTTCCGTGCAGTCTGACGCGGCCAACGGACGAAAACCTGCCGGCCGTCACACGCCGCGAAGAGATGACTGGCGAGGATAACCGGCACGTTTCCGATTCTCCACCGCGACGCAGAAAGAGCCCGCAACCGGGCGCATGCGCGGATGCCCGTGCCCCCGGATCGATTACCCTTCACCAGACAGGACAGGATTCCATACTGCCTGGGACACACAACTCTTGCCGAAACCCTCGTGCGACATTGGCCAGAAATGCGCATTGCGATCGACTGCGAGCGACGCTGAAGGCGTCGCACAGCAAAGCCGGGGGTCGCGACGACA
>ERZ869936.1897-NODE-1897-length-13529-cov-5.300505_pt1 | contig 13529 bp, 12 predicted proteins | sample MGYA00520876_ERZ869936 | MGnify/ENA primary metagenome ERZ869936 (study PRJEB32218, sample SAMN09650985) | biofilter metagenome | isolation source: enrty point of leading RO module | place: Saudi Arabia: Thuwal, RO plant located on Red Sea | collected 2016-02-17 ...
GGATTGGCGGTGCTGTGTCCCGACGGCACCGCCAGTTTTTTTGTCAGCCCTGGGCGGCTTTCGCGACCTCGGCGGCGAAGTCCTCCTTCACCACCTCGATACCTTCGCCGACTTCCAGCCGGACGAAGCCCGTGATCTCGATCCCGGCTTCCTGGGCCGCATTGGCGACGGTCAGGTCCGGGTTCACCACGAAGGACTGGTTCAGAAGCGTCGATTCAGCGACGAACTTCTTCATCCGGCCCTCGATCATCTTCTCGATGACCTGCTCGGGCTTGCCGCTTTCACGGGCGATATCCATCTGGATCTGCTTTTCCTTCGCGACGACCGCCGGGTCCATGTCGGCTTCCGACAGCGCGGCCGGATTGACGGCGGCGATGTGCATCGCAACCTGACGAGCGACGTCCGCGTTATCGCCGGTGAAGGCCACCAGAACACCGATCTTGCCCATACCGTCGGTCGCCGCGTTGTGAACATAAGACACGACGTTGTCGCCGCTGATCTTCGCCATGCGGCGCAGCGTCATGTTCTCGCCGATCTTGGCGATGGCGTCGGTCAGCACTTCGCTGGCGGGCTTGCCGCCGATGCTTGCGGATTTCAGCGCGTCCACGTCGTCGACGGCCAGCGCGGCCGTGGCGAAATCGGCCACCATCGTCTGGAATTCGGCGTTCTTCGCGACGAAATCGGTCTCGGAGTTCACTTCGACGACGACGCCGGTGCCGCCATCGGTCTTGACGGCGACAAGGCCCTCGGCGGCGGTTCGGCCGGATTTCTTGTCGGCCTTGGCCAGACCCTTGGTGCGCAGCCAGTCGACGGCGGCGTCCATGTCGCCACCGGTCTCGGTCAGCGCCTTCTTGGCGTCCATCATGCCTGCGCCGGTCGTGTCGCGCAGCTCTTTCACAAGTGCAGCGGTGATTGCCATCTTGGCTCTCCTCAAAAATCAGAATCGGGTCCGGACGCAGTGCCCACCGCGTCCGGTATCAGTCGGGCGACAAGGATTATTCCTTGTTTTCCAGCTCGTAAGGCGCATCCTTGGCGATCGCGTCGTTCGACACGGCCTCGTCCGAGATCGGTCCGCCGGTTGCGGCGGCCACCGCCTCGTCCGGCTCCAGCCCCTCTTCGGCGGCGTCTTCCAGAGCGCCCACATCGACGCCCGCGGCGCCCAGTTGCGCCGACATGCCGTCAAGCGCGGCACGGCTGGCCAGATCGCAGTAGAGCCCGATGGCGCGCGCCGCGTCGTCGTTGCCCGGAATGATGTAGTCCACACCGTCGGGCGAGCAGTTTGTGTCGACCACGGCCACGACCGGAATGCCCAGCTTTTTGGCCTCGGCGATGGCCAGGTCTTCCTTGTTCACGTCGATGATGAACAGAAGATCCGGAACGCCGCCCATTTCACGGATGCCGCCCAGCGAGGCCTGAAGTTTGGCCTGCTCACGCTCCATGCCCAGACGCTCTTTCTTGGTCAGGCCCTCGGCGCCGTTCATCATCTGCTCGTCGATCTGCTTCAGACGCTGGATCGACTGGCTTACCGTCTTCCAGTTGGTGAGCGTGCCGCCCAGCCAGCGGTGGTTCATGTAGTACTGCGCGCAACGCTCGGCGGCGTCGGCGATCGGCTTCTGAGCCTGGCGCTTGGTGCCGACGAACAGGATGCGGCCGTTCTTGGCGACGGTCTCGCGGATGACGTTCAGCGCCGCGTCCAGCATCGGAACGGTCTGCGTCAGGTCGATGATGTGAATGCCGTTCCGGTCGCCATAGATGAACTCGCCCATCTTGGGGTTCCACCGCTGGGTCTGGTGACCGAAGTGAACGCCAGCTTCCAACAGCTGACGCAATGAGAATTCAGGGAGCGCCATGTCCATATCCTTTCCGGTTTCGCGCCTCGGCAGAGCCATCAAGGGCTTGCGCCCAACCGGCGGACCTGACGGGATGTCTCCCCGAAAGGCCCAAGCCCTGCCTGTGAAGTGCGCGCGATGTATGACGCATTGGCATGGATTGCAAGAGGAAAGGCCCCTGCCCCCGCGGCCGCGGCAGATTGACCGGCAGGTCCTAACGCTCGAAGCGCGAGCGTTCCTCGACAATGGCGCGGGCGGGCGGAAACCGTACCGATGCGCCGATCGTCTCGATATCGGGAAAGAGGCCCAGAAGTTCGTTGCGGCGGTCGTCGTCGAGATCCGCGAAGACCTTGTCGTCGGGATGAAAACTTTCGGTCCAGGCGCCGTTCGCCAGGATGACCTGATGCCGGTCGCACAAAAGATGGATGTAGCTGACGCCAAGCGTCTGGGCCTGCCTGATGCGGCGGTTGTCGATCAGATGCCCGGCGGGGATCAGAACCTCTTCCGCGCCCTGCCGCGCGTTGCCCGCGACCGGATCGAGATGTTGCAGGAACCGGTGGTTCGGACTGACCAGCATGTCGCGCGCGGGCAGCCCCTCGGCCAGAGCCCCTGCCCTGACCAGCACCGGCTGAAGCGCCCCGACCTTCCGAAGGTCGTCATGCCCAAGGTCGCGGCGTCCGATCCAGTAGATCCGGCGAAGCCCGTTGTCCCGCGTCACCACCTTGTCGCCCCGGCGCAAGGTCTCGACCGGCCTTTGCCCCCGATCGGTCGCGATTAGTGTCCCCGGCGTGAAGCACGGTGTCACCCTGGATATGTCAGACAAGCTGCTGCCCCCTCGGGGGAACCCTTGGGCGGTGCTGTTGATCAGGCGGGGACCGACGCGTATTCCGTGATGCCCTTCCACCCAGGGCGCAAGTCACACGGGGCGCATCGATCCCCGCCGCCGAACGGCAGCACTCGATACCCACCCTCGCAGATAAATCTGCAAGACGTGTGCGGCACCCCCAATTGCCGCGACACATACCCCCCAGCGAGGTAACGAGAAGGTAACCAAACAGCGGCGCGTCCCCAAGAAAAAAGGCCGAAAATTGACGGAATCCGGTGCATCGACGCGCCTGACGCATTGAATTGTGACCGCGCCCGCTGCGTCCAAATCTCCGCATTGTCGCCGAACAGGAAACCGCGCGCGATCGCTCATCTTGCGGAATCCGAGCTATCCGACCCGAATACAACTAGATGTACGATTTCGACATGGGGGATCGCCGGGCCGGTTGTTCACGGACGGGAACCAATCCCGCGAGGCGCCGCGCGAAATGGGGCCGCAATGTGGCGGGGTCCGCGTGCGGTCGAGCGTTCGTGCCTGCGCATCAATCGGGCGCAGGATCGGCGATTGAAAACGTCTTTCAGGCCGGGCGCGGCGAATCGCCGGGTTCGGCCCGTGGCAACACGCGAAGGATCGACAGCCAGACCGTCGTACCCGGCGCATACGGCCCGCCCTTGGCCAGACGCAGGGTCTGGCCGAAGACCGACAGCGTCAGGCCACCCTCGACATCGACCACCTCGGCCGGCAGTTGCAAAAGCGCGTCGCTTTGCGCGGGACAGGTGGCGCTGAGCAACAGGCTTTCGGACGGGATGCCCAGGCCGATCCGCTCGCCCACCGATCCGATCAGGGGCAGCGACAGATCGGCCCCCCGCCCGGTTTCGGCGCCATCGACCAGGACGCGCATCAATCCGTCGGTCACCGCCGTCACCGTCGCGCTCAGCCGTGCCGGCGGTGTCCGCCACCCCGTCAGTCGGCCGTTCGCGATGCCGAGGACGCGGTCGGCCAGCGCCGTCACCTCGTCCATGGAATGGGTGACGTAAAGCGCCGGCACCTGCGCCTCGGCCACGGCGCGTCCGATATAGGGCAGAAGCTCGGACTTTCGCGCGCGATCCAGGCCCGACAGCGGTTCGTCCAGGAACAACACCCTTGGGTTCGAGGCCAGCGCGCGCGCAAGGGCCACCCGCCGCGCCTCGCCGCCCGACAGGTACTCGACGTCGCGCGACAGAAGCGGCCGCAAATCCAATGCGTCGAGGATCGCGTCGAAGCTTTTCACCTCGCGCCGCCGGGCGCCGTAATTGATGTTCTGCGCCACATTCAGATGCGGGAACAACGAGGGCGACTGAAAGACAAAGCCCACGCGGCGGTCCTCGGGCGGCACCCGAACGCCGGGCGCGTCCCAGTCTTGGCCACGGAACGCCGTGCGCGCCCGCGCCCCGGTCTCGAGCCCCGCCAATGTGCGCAAGAGCGTCGTCTTGCCGCCGCCAGAGGCCCCGACGATGGCGGTGATCCCCGTCAGCGGGATCGAGGCGGCGACGTCCAGCGTGAACGCATCGCCGCGTCTCAGTTCGATCCTGAACTCCAGGGCATCAGCCGACACGGGCGCCCCCCTTGCGGTTGAAGACGTAGATCAACGTCAGCACCGCGAAGGACAATACGACCAGCCACAGCGACAGGACATGCGCGGTGCGATAGTCCAGCGTCTCGACCGCGGTGAAGATCTCGATCGAGATCACCCGCGTCTTGCCGGGAATGTTGCCGCCCACCATCAGCACCACGCCGAACTCGCCGACGGTGTGGGCAAAACTGAGAACCGCCGCCGTGACGAAGCCACGCCGCGCCAGCGGCAGCGACACTGTCAGGAACGCGTCGCGCGCCGTCGCCCCCAGCGTTCGGGCGGCATCGAGCGTCGATTGCGGCACGGCCATGAAGGCCGTTTGCATCGGCTGGACCGCGAAGGGCAGCGAATAGACGATCGAGGCCAGAACCAGACCCGGAAAGCTGAACGCCAGCGTGTCGCCCGTGATCTTGACCCAGAACGCGCCGACCGGCGCGTCGGGTCGCATCAGGACCAACAGGTAGAACCCCAGAACGGTCGGCGGCAGCACCAGCGGCAAGGCGGTCAGCGCCTCGATCAAGGGCCGTATCCTGGCCCGCGTCGTCGCCAGCCACCAGCCCAAGGGCAGCGCGATGATCATCAGGATCACCGTGGTCACCGCCGCCAGCTGAAGCGTCAGCCATATGGCAGGCCAGGCGCTCATTCGGGCAGATCGTAGCCCGCCGCCCCGATCAGCGCGCGGCTGTCGTCAGAAAAAAGCCAGTCCCAGAAGGCCATAGCCGCCTCGTTTCCGGTGGCCCGTGCCAAGAACGCGGCATCCTGCGTGATCGGCGGATAGAGACCCACCAGGTCCAAAACGTGCGGCGCATCCAACAGGGGCAACTGGGCCGCCGACACAAAGGCGAAATCCGCGTTGCCGGTTGCGAACACCGTGGCCACCTGCCCCACATTCGCCACCAGAACCGGCCGGAACGTCGCCGTGTCCAGCCGCAGCCGTTCCATCGCCGCCGTCGCCGCCAAACCGTAGGGCGCCACCGTCGGATCGGCCAGCGCGGCGGTTCGCCCGACAAAGGCCTCGGCCGCGTCGGCCCGCGTAACCGGTTCGCGCGAGATCAGCACCAGACGACCCAGCGCGTAGGTCCCGATATCGGCCGCCAGCCCGGCCTCGCCCAGCAGCTCCGGTCGCCGCGCATCTGCGGACAGGAACACGTCAAAGGGCGCGCCCGCCTCGATCTGCGAATATATCTGGCCGGTCGATCCGTGAGCCAGCGTGACATCGTGACCGGTCGCCTCTTCGAAGCGCGCCGCGATCTCTTCCGCCGTCGTCAGGAAATTCGAAGCGACCGCCACTGTCACCTCGCCAGCCGACAGCGGGCGGGCGATCAGAAGAAGCAGAACGACCAGAATGCGCATCATGCGTCCTTCTGGCCATGGGAATGCGGGATTTGCAAGCCTTTAAAAGACTTTGCGGGATGTTCACTGATAGTCGACACACCGTAACCGATCGGCAGGCCGGCGCTGGTCGCAACACGATCCCGGCCGTCGCATCTGTGTCGTGTGGTGCCCGAGGCGAGACTCGAACTCGCACGGTATCGCTACCGGCGGATTTTGAATCCGCTGCGTCTACCATTCCGCCACTCGGGCACACTTTCGGCGTCATAGCGTCTTCCGTCGGGGCCGTGAAGCCCAAACGCGCTTGCCTACAGCCGATTTGCGCTGAACGTGTCGCAGGCCCGCACGTCACCGGTTTCATACCCGGTGGCGAACCAGCGCTGCCGCTGCTCGGACGTGCCGTGCGTAAACGTATGCGGCTGCGGTACACGCCCGGCATTGCGCTGCAACGTGTCGTCGCCGATCTGCTTGGCGGCGTTCATGGCCTCGGCGACGTCGCCCTGCTCCAGGCTGCCGAACCGGTCGCCCGCGGCGCGCGCCCAGACGCCGGACAGGCAATCGGCCTGCAACTCGATCCTTACCGAAATGGCGTTCGACTGCTCCTCGCTGGATTGCGCGCGTATCCGATTGGCCTGGCCCAGAATGCCCAACTCATGCTGGACATGATGCGCGACCTCGTGCGCCACGACATAGGCCGCCGCGAAATCGCCGCCCGCCCCCATGCGCCGCTCCAGCGTCGTGAAGAACGCGGTGTCGAGGTATATCTTGTTGTCCGCCGGGCAATAGAACGGCCCCGTCGCACCCGAGGCGCCGCCGCACGGCGATTGCGTGACCCCCTTGAACAGAACCAGAACCGGTTCGTCGTAATTCTCGCCCACCTGGTTCTGGAAGATGTCGGTCCAGATCTCCTCGGTATCGGCCAGCGTAACCGACACGAACTCTCCCGCGCGCCGATCGGCCTCGGTCAATTCGGTCTCGATCACCTGTCCGCCGCCGCCCTGACCCTGCAACAGCGGCGTTACGTCGATGCCGAAGAAATAGCCCAGCCCCAGAATGATCAGCAGACCGACGATGCCGATGCTGCCGCCCCCTGCCAGTGACCTTCCACGCCGATCCTCGATGTTCCGGCTACCCCGGCGTCCCTGCCATCTCATGCCCACCTCCCGGGAAAGCCACACCTCGGCATTCTGCCTGCGCGCGATCTTGACGGCAACGGCCGACCGTGACCAATGGTTCCCGACCGAAAAGGCTGGCCTCATGATACGCAGATTGTACGATTGGACGATTTCCCTGGCGGGTCATCCGCACGCGCTTTGGGCGCTGGCGCTGGTGTCCTTTATCGAAAGCTCGTTCTTCCCGATCCCGCCCGACATCCTGATGATCCCGATGATTCTGGCCGCACCGTCGCGCGCCTGGCTCGTCGCGCTGGTCGCAACGGTGTCGTCCGTCCTTGGCGGCCTCTTCGGCTATTTCATCGGCGCGGTTCTGTTCGAGACCGTCGGCCAGTGGATCTTCGACGTCTACGGCAAGGAAGACGCGGTCGAGGCGTTCAACCAGCGCTTCAACGAATGGGGCGCCTGGGCGGTGCTGATCGCGGGCGTCACGCCCTTCCCCTACAAGGTGATCACCATCATGTCGGGCTGGACCGGGTTGTCGATCCCGGTCTTCATCGTCGCCTCGATCCTGGCGCGCGGGCTGCGGTTCTTTGTCCTTGCGGCGCTCCTCTGGAAGTTCGGCGCGCCGATCCGTACATTCATCGAGAAATATCTGGGCCTGCTTTTCACCGCCTGCGTGATCCTGCTCTTCGGCGGCTTTTTCGTGTTGAGGTATCTGTGATGCGAGAAGACCTGGTGCTTCTGGCCGCCGCGGGCTCGCTGGCGCTTCTTCTGGGCGCCTTCGGTTTCCAGCTTCTGGGATACGCGCCTTGCAAGCTTTGCATCTGGCAGCGCTGGCCGCACGGCGTCGCCATCGCCGCCGGTGCGCTGGTCCTGGCAATGGGACCGCTCCTGCTCCTCGGCCTTGCCGGGATGCTCGGCGCGCTTACCACCGCCGGGATCGGGGTCTATCACACAGGCATCGAGCGCGGCTGGTGGGAAGGTCCGTCCGACTGCACCGGCACGGGCGACAGCCTGGCGGGCATGTCCGGCACCGATCTTCTGTCGACCGAAGTTCCGGTCGATATCGTGTTGTGCGACGAAGTCGCTTGGGCCTTCATGGGCTTGTCCATGGCCAGTTGGAATGCGCTGATCTCGCTCGGTCTGGCGTTGATCTGGGCGGCGGCGCTTTGGCGCGGAAACAGGTCGGCAAGGACGTAAGTCGTTCATCCGGGGAACTAAAGCGGCGGTCGATCGTTGCACGGTGAATGTTACGGTTCATCGCACTCCTGACGGTCGGACTGTTGGCCTATGTCGTCCTTACGGACGACGCGAAAGCCAGCGAGCCCTGGTTCGAGACCGAGACGCTGAATGCCGGTCTGGGTGCCGCGCCGGACCGTGTCGACCGCTCGACCCCCAGGGCGACGCTGGAAAGCCTGTATCGGCTGGCCTCCATCGACGACTGGGACGCGGCGGCACACCTTCTGGATCTCTCCGACATCACACCGTCGCTCCAGCCGGAAACCGGGCCGAAACTGGCCGCGCAACTGAAGTCGATCCTTGACCGCAAGATCGTCATAGACTGGTCGCAGATCGTCGACCGGCCGGATGCGCTGGATGTGTCGGAAAGCTCGCGCGCCGCCACGGCCGGCATGGTGCGACGCTCGCTGCGGCTTTGGGAATTCGACGTGGGCGTGGTCCCGACAGCCATCCGCATGAACCGGATCAAGCCCGAAGACGGTGATCCCGTCTGGGTCTTCGCCAGCCGGACGGTCGAGAACATCACGCCCTTGTACGAGGAATTCGGCCCGTCCCGTTTCGAGAAATGGCTGCCCCGTGTGCTGCGCAAGGAGGCAGTATGGAGCCTCATGTGGTGGGAGTTGATCGGGCTGCCGGTGATCGCGGCCCTCTCGGTCGCGGTCGGCTATGTCGTCAACCGGATTGTGCGCGCCATCCGCCGCAGGATCTCGGGCCGCCTGCCCTCACGGATCGTGCGGGCCGCATCGACGCCCCTGATCATTGCCGCGATCACCACGGTCGCGTGGTGGGGCGCCAAGAACGTGTTCGTCTTCTCCGGCCGAATAGACGTGTTCATCTCGCCCCTGGTCGCCGTCGGGTTCGTGACCGCCCTTCTGATGCTCATCCTCAACGTGCTCGAAGAGGTCATGGACGCGCTTGTCGGCTTCGATGACATCGACCTGACGACACGCGAAGAGGCCGAGAAACGCGAGATGGCGACGAAGGTGGCCGCGCTTCGCCGGATGCTGGCGCTTGTCATCTTCCTGATCGGCGCAGGCATCGTCCTGTCCACGGCGAATGTCTTCGAATGGCTGGGTTTGTCGATTCTGGCCTCCGCCGGCGCTCTGACGCTTGTGCTCGGCTTCGCGGCGCGCAAGGTGCTGGGCAACATCATGGCCAGCCTTCAGATCTCGCTTAACCAGTCCGCCCAGGTCGGCGACCGCGTGGTCTACGAGGACCATCTCTGTCACGTCGAGCGGATCAACTTCACTTACGTACAGCTGCGCGACTGGGACGGCACGCGGCTGATCGTGCCGGTCGAAGAATTCGTCAGCAACACGTTCGAGAACTGGACGCTGAAAACCCCCGAGATGCTGCGGATCCTGAAATTCAAGCTGGCGCCGACGGTAGATCTGGACGCGCTGCGCGATGCGTTGCCGGACGTTCTCGACACGCTGGACCCGAAGGAACTGGACGACAGGGACAAGGCCAAGATGGTGGTGACGGGTCAGGACGTGTTCGGCATCGACGTCTGGTTCTATGTCCCCTGTGCCGACCCGAACACGTCCTGGGACATCGCCTGCGCCGCGCGAGAGGAGCTTGTGCGCAGGATGGCTCGGATCGAGAAAGAAACCGAGCAGCCGGTCTTTGCCGAAGCGACACCGGCCGAGGCCGCGTGATCTGCCATACACTTGTCCGACAATAGTCCGACACAAGCCCGACCGTATGCCGACAACCGCAGCGTGGCAGCCGCGGTCAGTGCAGCGTGAACTCTCCGGTGACGTTCCGCCATTCGCCGGGTGCCAGCATCTTCCGGTGCACGAAGCGCACGGAATGCAGCGGCCCCTCGATCTGGTCCTGCCAGAACTCGATGAACTTGAACAGCTTTGGGTGGTCCGGCGCAAGATCGTAATCCTGCCAGACGAACGTGTTCAGCACGTTCTGGTAATCCGGCATCCGATAAAAGAACTCGGCCGTCGTCAGCCCGTACCCCTTCAGCAAAAGCTCGGTCTCCGAGACACTCATCATACACCTCATTTCTTGCCCCAATGCATGAATTGAGGCATGGGTTCCGTTACTTTTCAATAAAAACAGTGTGTTATCACTCTAATGGCGTGGCTGCCATGACGTTTGCGATACACCCATTGCACCTAGGTCTTGCGGTCTGATAGAATGTCTCTAACCAGATCTAGCGGGTCGATGAAAAAGCGAGCAGATTGTGAACGATACGCCGGAACCGCCTGAAAATATGGACGAAACTCCGCCCGGGCGACCGTCCTACGACGGTCCAACCGTGTCGATCGAAGAGGAAATGCGCACCTCCTACCTCGATTACGCGATGAGCGTGATCGTGTCCCGCGCGATTCCCGACCTGCGCGACGGCTTGAAGCCGGTGCATCGCCGCATTCTTTTCGCGATGCACGAGACCGGCAACACCCACGACAAACCCTACCGCAAGTCGGCGCGTCCCGTCGGCGACACGATGGGCAAGTACCATCCCCACGGCGACGGGGCGATCTATGACGCCCTCGTGCGTATGGCCCAACCCTTCTCGATGTCCCTGCCCCTTCTGGACGGTCAGGGCAACTTCGGCTCGATGGACGGCGACAACCCTGCGGCCATGCGCTACACCGAGGTGCGCATGGACAAGCCGGCCGCCTTCCTTCTGGCCGATATCGAGAAGGAAACCGTTGATTTCCAGGACAATTACGATGGCAAGGACCGCGAGCCCACGGTCCTGCCCGCGCGCTTTCCGAACATGCTGGTCAATGGCGCGGGCGGCATCGCCGTCGGCATGGCCACGAACATTCCGCCGCATAACCTGGGCGAGGTCATCGACGCCACGCTGGCCCTGATCGAGGATCCCGATCTTTCCACCGAACGGCTGATGGAATACATTCCCGCCCCCGATTTCCCGACAGGCGGCGTGATCCTGGGCCGGTCCGGCGCGCGCAAGGCCTATCTCGAGGGCCGCGGCAGCGTCATCATCCGCGCCAAGACCCGGATCGAGGAAATCCGCAAGGACCGCTACGCTATCGTGCTGGACGAGATCCCCTATCAGGTGAACAAGGCATCGATGATCGAGAAGATCGCCGATCTGGTGCGCGAGAAGAAGATCGAGGGTATCTCGGGCGTTCAGGACGAATCCGACCGCGTCGGCGTCCGCGTCGTGGTCGAACTGAAAAAAGACGCGACGCCCGACGTCGTGCTGAACCAGCTCTATCGCTTCACGCCGATGCAGACCTCGTTCGGCTGCAACATGCTGGCGCTGAACGGCGGTCGGCCCGAGCAACTGACGCTGCGCGATTTCCTGACCTATTTCATCAGCTTCCGGGAAGATGTCGTCGCCCGTCGCACGGCCTTTGAACTGCGCAAGGCGCGCGAGCGCAGCCACATCCTCTGCGGTCTGGCCGTCGCCGTGTCGAACGTCGACGAGGTCGTGGCGACAATCCGCGCCTCGGCCGATGCCGCCGAGGCCCGCGAGAAGCTGATGGAGCGGCGCTGGCCTGCCGCCGAGATCGCCGATTACATCCGCCTGATCGACGATCCGACCCACACGATGAACGACGACGGCACCTACAACCTGTCCGAGACCCAGGCGCGCGCAATCCTCGACCTGCGCCTGCAACGCCTGACCCAGATCGGCGTCAAGGAAGTGACGGACGAGCTTCAGGAGCTGGCCGCCAAGATCAAGGATTACCTGGAGATCCTGTCGTCGCGTGACCGGATCATGGCGATCATCTCGGACGAGTTGCGCGAGGTGAAGGATCAGTTCGCCGTTCCCCGCCGCACCGAAATCGTCGACTGGTCCGGCGACATGGAAGACGAGGACCTGATCGAGCGCGAGGATATGGTCGTCACGGTTACCGAGTCGGGCTACATCAAGCGCACCGCGCTGGCCGAATTCCGCGCGCAGAAGCGCGGCGGCAAGGGCCTGTCGGGCGGTGCGCTGAAGGAAGACGACGTCGTCACCACGCTCTTCGTCGCCAACACGCATACCCAGCTTCTGTTCTTCACCACCGACGGCATGGTCTACAAGCTCAAGACCTGGCGTCTGCCCCTGGGCGGCCGCACCTCGCGCGGCAAGGCCATCGTCAACATCCTCCCCATCCCGCAGGGCGTCTCGATCGCGGCGATCATGCCGGTCGATGTGCCGGACGAGGAATGGGACGACCTGCAAATCTTCTTCGCCACCTCGGAAGGTGACGTGCGCCGCAATGCGCTCGGCGACTTCACCAACGTGAAATCGAACGGCAAGATCGCAATGAAGCTGCCGGAAGGCGTCAGCCTGGTGAATGCCCGCATCTGCACCGAGGACGACGACGTGATGCTGGTCACCGCGCTTGGCCGCGCGATCCGCTTCCCGACCACCGAAGTCCGTATCTTCAAAGGCCGCGATTCGACCGGCGTCAGGGGCATCAGGCTCGCCAGGGGCGACCGCGTCGTGTCGATGTCGGTCATCCGCCATTTCGAGGCCGACCCAGCCGAGCGCGCCGCCTATCTCAAGCAGCGCCGCCTGATGGCGGGTGCGCTGGACGAGGAGATCGAGGCAGATGAAGACGAGGAAGCAGTCGCCGAGGGGCAGCTCAGCCCCGAACGTTATGCCGAGATGTCGGCCGCCGAAGACCTGATCCTCACGATCACCTCGGGCGGCTTGGGTAAGCTGTCGTCCAGTCACGACTACCCCGTGCGCGGCCGCGGCGGCCAGGGCGTGATGGCGATGGACAAGGCGATGCGGGGCGGCCCGCTGATAGCGTCCTTCCCCGTCGAGATGTCGGACCAGATCATGCTGGCCACCTCGACCGGCCAGTCGATCCGGGTCCCTGTCGAGGGCATCTCGTTCCGCTCGCGATCGGCGGGCGGCGTGAAGGTGTTCAACACCTCCAAGGGCGAAGAAGTCGTCTCGGTCGCCTGGATCGCGGAACAGGACGAGGCCGAAGAGGAAGCGTGATCCCGCTTCGGTCTCGCGCCTTCGCTGTACTTGCCTTCGCGCTTTCGGCTTGCTGCCCTCGCCATTGACGCGAGGATCGCCAGCCCAAACCTTTGACACTTCGACCGTAGCCCTTCTTAACTCTCTTTGTTAACTTTCTCTGTTAACCATATGTTTATATTTACCTTCAATTAACCAAAACCTTCTGACAAAACTCTCTCAGCCAGGTGGGGGCGGAAAGAGGGTAGAGTGATGAAGGTTCGGACTGCTGTTGCGCTGGTTGCGATTGTTCTGGGTACGCCTGTGTGGGCGCAAAGCAGTCTGGGGATTTCGGGGGCCACTCTGTCCTTGGGATCGACCGAGGATGAGGACGGGACACGGCAGAGCCACGTCGCATCCTCGGTCGATGTCCGCATCACCGAGGTTCATGGGCTTCAGGGCGATCTGACCTTCTCGGACACCGCATCCGGCACCATCGGCCAACTGGGCGCACATCTCTACATGGCGCCGCAACCGGGCCAGAAATACGGACTGTTCCTGTCGCTTTCGGATCTCGATGGACGCTCGCTCGCCTGGGTGAGCCTGGGCGCGGAAGGCATGCTGGCGCTGTCGGAGAACACCGCCATCGCGGGCCGACTGGGCCTCGGCGCCGCCGACGGAAACTCCC
>ERZ869936.1898-NODE-1898-length-13527-cov-32.317993_pt1 | contig 13527 bp, 7 predicted proteins | sample MGYA00520876_ERZ869936 | MGnify/ENA primary metagenome ERZ869936 (study PRJEB32218, sample SAMN09650985) | biofilter metagenome | isolation source: enrty point of leading RO module | place: Saudi Arabia: Thuwal, RO plant located on Red Sea | collected 2016-02-17 ...
CCCCAACGGGACAGGAAATCAGACGGAAGCCTGGTCAAACTTAGAGACCCACAACGATGAGCACCGATCCGCCGCCGACCGAACCGGTCCGGCCCGAAATCTTGCGGCAGTTGGCCGAGGTGCTTCGTCGGGCAGAACGGACCGCGGGCGTGGCGGGTGGGGGTGTCGATACGCCTCATTCGTCGCTGGTGACCAGTGGCGTGCCGGCGGTCGATCGCCTGTTGCCATCTGGCGGATTTGTGCGGGGCACGCTGGTCGAGTGGCTTGCTCCGCCCAATGTATGCGGACCAGGAGCCGCCGGCGGAGCGGGAGCACTAGCCCTGTCGGCCGCCCGTGAGGCCGCCTTCGCTGGCGGCGCGGTTGTGGTGGTCGAGCGAGCCGACGGCGACGCGCTCCGTTTTCATCCTCCGGCGGCCGCCGCCTGGGGAGTCGATCTGGCACGATTGCTGATCGTCCGTCCCACCAGCGACGCCGACGAAATCTGGGCTCTCGATCAGGTCGCACGTTGCCGGGGTGTGGCGGCCTGGTTGTGGTGGGGCGGCGGGCTCGAGGGGCGTGACTTTCGCCGTTTGCAGTTGGCCACCGAACAGAGCGGATCGCTGGGACTATTGGTGCGGCCGTGCGCCCTGCAAAGCCAACCCTCCTGGGCCACGTTGCGAATGGTCGTTGAGCCGCTGCCCGCTGCCCACACCGCCGGTGCCAATGACGAGCCCCGCCAAACGGTGCAGCGGTTGCGCGTCCGATTGTTGCGAGTCCGTGGGGGAGCCGACGCGGCGACCGTAGATTTGGAGATCGACGATGCGACGTACACGATCGCGGCCGCGAAGCGTGGCGATTTGGCTGCCTCGCTGGCCGATTCAGCGTCTCTTGCGCGACGAGCCGGAGCTTAGCGGCCGCGCGGTGGTGCTTTACGAATCGTTCCGCGGCGGACGGCGCGTTTGCGCCGTTTCGCAGCGGGCCGCGCAGCGAGGCGTGCATATCGACATGCCGGTCGCCGAAGCGACTTCGCTCGTCGAGCGGCACGAACGGTACGTGGCCGCTCACGACGCGGCGGCCGATCGGGCGATGCTGGAACAACTGGCCGGCTGGTGCCAAAGGTTCAGTCCCCTCGTGGCTCTTGATATTGCTGAAGAAAAAGGGGCTCGTGAAACAGCCGCCAGCGGGCCGCAAGGTCTGCTCTTGGACGTCACGGGTTTGCCGTCGCTCTTCGGCGGCGAAGGCGCCTTCGCCCGTCAGATCGTCCGCGACTTTTCTCGCGAAGGTTGGTATGTCCGTGTGGCCTTGGCCGATACGGCCGGAACCGCCTGGGCGATGGCTCATTATGGCGGAGGTCGCACGGCGGTAGGTCGCACTGTGGCAGATCGTCGTTCTCACCGCGGCTCGAAGCTGCCGCGCGAGGTGCCGCAGATCGTTCCTGCCGGCCAGAGCCTGGCGGCATTGGCTCCTTTGCCCGTCGCGGCCCTGCGCCTGAGTGAGGCAACCGTTACGCGGTTGGCCAGCTTGGGGCTGATCACAATCGGCCAGGTGGCCGAGCTTCCACGGGCGGCTTTGGCCAGCCGTTTTGACGAGGAACTACTGCGGCGTTTGGACGAGGCGCTCGGCAGCCGCGAAGAAGCCACGCCGGCCGAACACGCGGCCGAGCCTCTGATGGCGGCCTGTCGTTTCCCCACCCCGACCGATCGTCGTGAGGTGCTCGAATTTGCCTGGCAAGATCTGATTGACCAGCTTTGCCGTCAGCTCGTCCAACGCGGTGAAGGAGCGCTGCGTTTGGAGTGCTCCCTGGAATTGGAGGCCGGAGAGCCCCTCTTGATTTCGCTGAGCACCTATCGCCCCGTGGCCGATGCACGTCACCTGAAAGACCTGCTTCGCCTGCGATGGGAGCGTCAGCCGCTCGACCAGGCGGCGTGGCGAATCGAAGTCAGCGTGCCGCTGACGGCCCCCTTGGAACGCCGGCAGCAAACCCTCTTCGACGCCACCACCACGCACTCAGGCGGGCCAGGCGGCGAGTTCACTGGTCAAACGACACAGCGGGCCGTGGCCACATTGATCGATCGGCTCAGCAGTCGTCTGGGACGCGAGGCCGTTCTTTCTGCACGACTCACCGGCGACGCCGTACCCGAGTATGCCTCCCTGACGCGACCGCTGAGCGGACAGCGACCACTTCGCACCACCGCCCGGCACCGCTCGTCGCGGCAGCCGCAACAGCCCGCCAAGCGACCCGCCGGAGCGCGACCGTTGTGGCTCGTGCCCCGACCGCTGCGTGTGCCGGTCGTGGCGACGGTCGTCGTTGCCGAACATGAACGCGAGGGAACGCCGATTCGCTTTCGACTCCGTGGAACCGATCACGTCGTGGCCCGCTGCTGGGGACCGGAGCGCATCGAAACCGGATGGTGGCGCGGCGCCGCGGTGCGACGCGACTACTACCGTGTCGAAACGACGACCGGTTTGCGATTTTGGTTGTTTCGTTGTCTGCGGCAACAGGCCTGGTTCCTGCACGGCATGTTCGAGTAAGAGCACCGAATCGTGGCCTACGCCGAGTTGCACTGCAAAACGAACTTCTCCTTTCTCGAGGGGGCTTCGCATCCACATGAGCTGGTCGAGCGGGCCGCGGAGCTCGAATACCGTGCGCTGGCGATCACCGATCGCAACAGCCTGGCGGGGGTCGTCCGCGCGCACGCGGCGGCCAAACCGCTGGGGCTGAAGCTGCTGATCGGCGCCGAGATCACGCCCGACGATGCGCCGCCGGTGGTGCTACTGGCAACCGACCGGGCCGGCTATGGCCGCTTGGCTCGCTTGATTACCCGCGGCCGCCGGCGATGTGAGAAGGGAGCATGCCAACTGACGCTCGACGATCTGGCGGACTTTCACGAAGGCCTCATCGCGGCGGTCGTTTCCGACCAACTGTCTGCCTCTTCCCCATCCAAAGAATCGTCGCTTCGCGCACTGGCCACCTATCGCGAGATATTTCCGCGGAGCTGCTACCTGCTGGCCGAGGTGCATTATGGCAGTGACGACGAACGTCGCCTGGCCGAGCTCGATACTCTGGCACGCGGCAGTCGACTGCCGCTGGTCGCCGCCGGAGGGGTTCACTTTCACCGTCGCGAGCGACGCACCCTTTGCGACATCCTGACCGCCACGCGATGGGGCCAAACGGTCGACGAAGCCCGCGACGTGCTGTTGCCGAATCGCGAGCGCTACCTGAAATCGGCGGCCGAGATGCGAGCCCGCTTCACTCGTTATCCGGCCGCCCTACGGCGGACACTCGAAATCGCCCAGCGGTGTACCTTTTCGCTCGACGAGCTGCGCTACGAGTATCCCGAGGAACTCGTCCCGGCCGGCATCGAGGCGATCGACTACCTGACCGAACTCACCTGGCAGGGAGCTTGTCGGCGTTATCCCGACGGGCTGCCCGACAAGGTCGCCGGCCTGCTGCGACACGAGCTCGCGCTGATTCGCGAGTTGAAGTACGAGGCCTACTTTCTCACCGTCTGGGACCTGGTTCGTTTTGCGCGGCGCCGGGGCATCTTGTGCCAGGGACGCGGCTCGGCCGCCAATTCGGCCGTTTGCTATTGCCTGGGAATCACGTCGGTCGATCCCGGACAAATGGACTTGCTGTTCGAGCGATTCGTCAGTCGCGAGCGCAACGAAGCGCCTGACATCGACGTCGATTTCGAACACGAGCGCCGCGAGGAGGTCCTGCAGTACATCTATCAGAAGTACGGTCGCGAGCGAGTCGGCATGACCGCCGAGGTGATTACCTACCGCACGCGGTCGGCGATTCGCGATGTGGGCAAGGCCCTGGGCCTATCGCTCGATCGGGTCGACGCTTTGACCAAGAGCATCGAGGTACGAGGCGAGCCGCAATATGCCAAACGATTTGCCGAAGCGGGTCTCGACGTCGAATCGGAACTGGGGCGCCGCCTGATCTCGCTGGTGCAGGAACTTTGCGGCTTTCCGCGGCACCTCTCTCAGCACGTCGGCGGCATGGTCATGACCGAAGGCCCGCTTTGCGAGCTGGTGCCGATTGAAAATGCGGCCATGGCCGACCGCACGGTCATTCAGTGGAACAAAGATGACTTGGACGAGCTGGGCATTCTCAAGGTCGACTGCCTCTCGCTGGGCATGCTCACCGCGATTCGCAAAGCCCTCGATCTGGTCGAGCGACATCGCCTTCACCAGGGACCAGGCGGACCCCGGCTCACCCTGGCCAGCGTGCCCCCGGAGGATCCACGGGTTTACGAGATGATCTGCCGGGCCGATACGATCGGCGTCTTTCAGATCGAGAGCCGAGCCCAGATGAGCATGCTACCGAGACTGCGACCGCGTTGTTATTACGACCTGGTGATCGAGGTGGCCATCGTGCGACCGGGACCGATTCAGGGCAACATGGTCCATCCCTTTTTGCGGCGCCGCATGGGCCAGGAAGCGGTTACTTATCCCAACGACGCGATTCGCCAGGTGCTCGACAAGACGCTCGGCGTGCCGATCTTTCAGGAACAGGCGATGCGTCTGGCGGTCGTGGCCGCGGGCTTTACCCCGGGCGAGGCCGACGAGCTGCGCCGCGCGATGGCCGCCTGGCGGCGGCGCGGATCGATCGAACCGTTCCGCCTGAAGCTGCTCGCGGGCATGAAGGCGAACGGGCTTTCCGCCGAGTTTGCCGAAAACGTCTTTCGCCAGATTCGCGGCTTTGGCGAGTATGGGTTTCCCGAGTCGCACGCGGCGAGCTTTGCCCTGTTGGTTTACGTCTCGGCCTGGCTGAAATGCCATCACCCGGCGGTGTTTGCCGCGGCGGTGATCAACAGCCAGCCGATGGGCTTCTATGCCCCCGCCCAACTGGTGCGCGACGCTCGTGAACATGGCGTCGAGGTTCGCGGCGTCGACGCGAATTACAGCCGTTGGGATTGCACATTGGAAAGCCAGGCGACCGGCACGTCCCCCGCTCTGCGGCTCGGCTTTCGCATGCTCGCTGGCATGCGAAAGGTCGATGCCGAGACGATCGAGCGCGAGCGAGCCCGCGAGCCTTATCGATCGATTGAAGATTTCACGGTGCGCACTGGCTTGCCGCGAACCGTGATTGTCCGCCTGAGCGATGCGGACGCCTTCGGTTCGCTGCGCCTCGACCGTCGCGGGGCCCTCTGGAACGCCCTGGCCCAGGAGCGCGCCCCCCAGCCGATGCCATTGTTCGACGATTTGCCGGGCGAGGACGATCACCAAGAGGCGCTGCCGCGACTCGACGCCGAGGCCGAAGTACACGCCGACTATCGAGCGACCGGCCTGTCCTTGCGGGCCCATCCGATTTCGTTTTATCGCGATCAACTCCGGGTGCTGCGGGTCGCAACGAGTCGCGAGCTGGCCACTCGCCCATCCGGGCGACCGGTCCGCGTGGCGGGCCTGGTATTGCTACGACAACGCCCGAGTACGGCCAAGGGGATCACCTTCGTGACGCTCGAGGACGAAACGGGCACAGCCAATCTGGTCATCCGGCCGCCGATCTGGGAGCGTTACTATCGCGTGGCGAAAACGTCGGCCGCGATGATCGCCCACGGCAAGCTGGAACGCAAACACGGCGTGATTCACGTCGTGGTCAACAAGCTGGAAGACTTGCAGGGGCGAATTCGCGAGATGAGCTCACGCTCGCGTGACTTCCGCTAGCCCCTAGAACGATTCTCATTTCCATGTAGCGTCTCGGCTGGCTACGACCGCGCTTGACGTTGTCGACCTGCATCGACGAATCTTCTGGATTCGCCTGCATCGGTCTCCTCGTCAAACTTGTCTCGCGGGCGCCGAAGACACCACATCGATCCGAGAAACGCTCGAGAACGTGCGTCGCCATCGAGCGCACCATTAACGGAATCACTCTGGCAAGACGACGCGAAAGCCGGTCCAGGGTCGAAACCGTCCCGTGTTGAGCGGCACATCTCGCGGTCCCGCCTTGCGACCGCTGAACAGGGCCCTCGCGGCACTGCGACAGAAGGCGGCGATGTTGTCGCATCCTCCCCCGCGCAGAATCCGCATCCCGCTACTCCTCGGACCGATCGGGTCGACCGCCACCTTGTTGTTGTCGGCAAACTCGGCGTAGTAGCCATCGCGGTGGTAATCGCGAACCCACTCGTAGACGTTGCCATGCATGTCGTAGAGCCCCCAAGCGTTGGGCTGGTAGGAACCGACCGGCCCGGGCCCCGTGTCCTCGGCACCCTTGGGCAGTCCGAAAGTCGCTTGAGACTGCTTCAGCACATCGCCGAAGGCATAGGCCGACGTCGTGCCGGCTCGACAGGCGTACTCCCACTCGGCCTCGGTCGGCAGACGATAGTTGCGACCTTCCCTGTTCTTTAGGGCGGCACAGAACTGCCGGGCATCCATCGTCGTTACGTTGTGCACCGGAAGGTTTTCGCCGATCTTCTCGCTGGGGTTCGCCGCCAAGGCACGCTCGAACTGTCCCTGCGTCACTTCGTGGGTCCCGATATAGAAGCCACGCGTCAGGCGGACCCGATGTTGTCGCTCGGAAACGGGTGTCAAGACGTTGTTGACAATGCGTATCTGGAAGACCTCACGTCCCGCTTCGGATTCGGGCGACCCCATGAGGAACTCGCCCGGCGGACAGTAGATCAGACGCATTTGCAGGGCGTTGATGATCAGCAATCGCTCGTCGATCAACGTCTGCTCGATCGCGGCTCGCTTTTCATCCGTGGCTTTCACGTAGGCGTCGATCAGGAAATGTCGACCCCGCGTATTGATGTCGACCTGATAGTCTTTCGCCTTGCCGCGAATCTTGCGACCCGCGAGTCGCCACGCCTTGCCAATCTCGACGAGATCGTCGAGACCGCGTCCCGCGCTTGACTCGAGTTCCGCGGCGGCGGCGATCTTGGCGTCGGAGCCGAGCCGCAGGTGGGGCAAGCCGGCCGCATGGTTGCCCTGAACGAAGTAGAGATAGAGCCCCAGCAGCAAGTTCGCGTTGGCGTCGTTGGCGTCCTCGGCGAGAGCCTTGCGCCATTGCGGCAGTTTCTGGGCGTAGGCCCTGGCGATTTCGATCTGGTGCCGCCGCTTCTCGATCTCGACCTGCACACTTCGCCGCCGGTGCTCGGTGCCCATCTCGTAGATCGCCTCGGAGAGATCGAGCGCGATTTGCAGTTCGTCTTGCTTGAGCATCTTGTCGATCAGCAGCGCCGCCTGCTCCCAAAAATACTCGTACATGTCGGCCTGCGGCTTGATCCGCTTGCTCATGGCGATCACCATCTCCGCGCGCACCTTTGGCCCGTCGACCTGATAGTTTTCCTCAAGCAGCTTGACGGCCTTCTCCGCGCTGATGATGTCCGCCCGCTTCAGGGCCAGGGCGAGTACTTCTTGCAGGATGAAGTACTGGGTCGGCGCATCTCCCTGATAGAGTTCATACTCCGACAAGAGGACGCCGATGCGGAACTCCTCATCCTCTTTCAACGGAGGCGGGTCCTTCGCGTCGAGCTTCTGCTTGGCCTCGCGCAGCTGCTGCTTGGTCGCGATCGGGTGCCGAATCTTCGCTCCGCCATCGACCTCGGCCGTGGGCCGCTGCGGGGCACCGCCGATGTCAGGCAGGTCGCTGCCGCTGGGCGTCGATGGAGTGACCCCTGGCTGGGATACATCAACGTCGGCCACACCGTTCCCGCCGTCGCCATCGGACACGGGAAGATCCGGGAGCGAATCGTCGCCCCCCTCGATCTCGACCGTCGTCAAACTGCCGGACGTGCCGTCCGACGCGGTCGCGTCGTTCGGCCCGATCTCGACCGGCGGATCGCCGTCCGACGTATCGGTCTCGGGGCGGAGTTCCAGGGTGCCGACCGGTGAAATCTCCAAGCCGCCTCGCGTTTCCAGCGGGACGACCGCCAGCATGCGCGAACTCACGACGTCGGTCAGCAAGACCCCGACCAGCAGCATCACGAGGGTCGCGACTCCATAGACCGGTAGATGCCAGGATCGCGTGAGCGCGGGCTGCCGGCCGCGCCGCCGCACGCGGCGCCGCTCGGGCATGGGAAACTCGGTCACCGTGCCAAGATTTGCGGCATCTTGCTCTTCAATGTCGTCCGAGGCGGCGGCCTTCCGCAAACCGGCGTCGTATTTGGCCTTCGTCTCCGGTTGCAGCAGTTCGATGCGAGCGGAGGCGATGTGATTGAGAATCTGTTGCGAGAGATCGACGTGGGGGCCGATTGCGCACTCGCGGACATAGGTCATCCGCTGATTGGCGGCCGCCTCGATGACGTCCGCATCGGCCTCGAAATCGACCAATCCAAGCAGCCGATAGTGGTTCGGCGGCTGCTCGTCGGGCGGAATCCCGAGCCACTTATGGTAGGCGTCGAATTGTTCTGCCATGGTCAGTCCTCGTCCTGCGGCCCCGCCATCACGGGCCCGCTGTTCCGGTTGGCCGCGGCCCCATGCTGGCCCTCTCCCCCTGCCCGGGCAGGCAACCACCCTACCGCTGCCAGCGCACGTGATTATCGTGGGCTGGACTCCGCAAGGCAACGGGAACGAAGAAACGCCGGAAGTTCCGTGCCCCTGCGCCCTGCGTCGGCCTGCCAATTTGCTAGAATGAGAGTTTCCTGCGGAGAGAGGACAGGTCGATCACGAAATCTCGGAATCCCAGGACCAACGAAGGAAGCCGACAAAGGAAGCCAACAAAGGAAGAGAGAGTGGAGCGCGTGAGTCAGGCAAACGAACAACCGCCCATTGGAATTGATCTGGGCACGACCTATTCGGTCGTGGCGACCCTCGACGCACAAGGCCGACCGCTGACGATCCAGAACGCGGAAGGCGACACGACCACGCCGAGCGTGGTGCTCTTCGACCCCAGCGAGATCATCGTGGGTCGCGAGGCGGTCAAGCTGGCCGCCCACGAACCCGACGCGGTGGCGGCCTATGCCAAGCGCGACATCGGGGCCTCGCGATTCGGACGTGCCCTGCGCGGAACGCACTTGCCGCCGGAGGTCGTGCAGTCGTTCGTGCTCTCCAAGCTGCGCGCGGACGCGGAGCTGAAGGTCGGCCCGATTCGCGACGTGGTGATTACGGTCCCGGCCTACTTCAACGAGCCTCGTCGCAAGGCGACGCAGGACGCCGGACGTCTTGCCCATTTGAACGTGCTCGACATCATCAACGAGCCGACCGCAGCGGCGATCGCGCATGGAGTTGCCGAGGGCTTTCTGACCGGTGAAGGCGAAGCCAAATCTGCGGAAACGGTGCTCGTCTACGACCTCGGCGGCGGAACGTTCGACGTGACGCTAATGCGACTCGAAGGCCATGATTACACGGCGCTGGGCACTGCCGGTGATGTGTTTCTGGGCGGGCTCGATTGGGACCGTCGCATCATCGACTTCGTGGCCGAGCGGTTTGCCGAAGAACACGGCGGCATCGATCCGCGCGAGGACGAAGCGGCCCTGATTCGGCTCGCCAAAGAGGCCGAAGACGCCAAGAAGACACTCACCGCGCGCGAGGAAATCAAGATCACCTTCGAGCACGACGGCAAGCTGATTCGCACCCCCCTATCCCGCAAGCAGTTCGAGTTGATCACCAGCGACCTCGTCGAGCGAACCCGCTTCACCTGCCGACAGGTACTCCGCGAGGCCAATCTGGAGTGGAAGGACATTTCGCGGCTGCTGCTGGTCGGCGGATCGAGTCGCATGCCGATGGTGACCGCCATGCTGGCCAAGGAGAGCGGCCTCGACCCGGACCGCTCCCTAGCCGCCGACGAAGCGGTCGCCCACGGAGCCGCCATCTATGCGGGCTTTCTGACCTCGGGCCATGAGGACGCGGTGAAGGCGAGCGCCGTGGGCAGAATCACCAACGTCAGCTCGCACGACCTGGGTGTGATGGGGACGGAACCGGCCACGGGGCGACCACGACGGCGGATCATCATCCCGCGAAACACCCAGCTGCCGGCCAAGAAGGGAGGCCGATTCGCCACGCAAAAGGACAATCAGAAGAGTGTTGTCGTCACCGTGGTCGAGGGTGGTGATGACAGCGGCAAGAACTCGACGCCGATCGGCGTTTGCAAGGTGACCGACCTGCCGGCAAATCTGCCGGCCCATACGCCGGTCGATGTCGTCTTCAAGTACGAAGAGAACGGTCGCATCACGGTCCGCGCCCATCTGCCCAAGGCGGGCCGCGACGCATCGCTCGAGATCACCCGCGATTCGGGCCTTTCCGAAGAGGATCTGGAGAACTGGGCAGAACGGATTCGCGAGAATCGGCTGCTGCCCGAGCCGGGCGACGTCGCCGAAATCGCCGAGGAAGTCGACGAGGAAGAGCTGGCCGCGGTGTTCGATGACGCGGACGATGCCGAGGACGACGTCTTCGAAGCGGATGTCGTCGATGAAGACGAGGAAGAAGACATCTTTGAGGCGGTCGACGAGCCTACCGTCGAGGTGCCCAAAACCAAACGGCCAGGAAGCCGAACCAAACAGCGGCAGCCTGCCGAAGAGTCGGAAGCCGACGCCTTCGACTTTGCAGTTGCGAACGAGCCGGAAGACGCGGAAGCTTCGTCCGATGCCTTTGGCTTTCTTGAAGATGAGTCGAACGACAAAGACGCGGGCAGCTTCGCGGGCTTCGACGATGCGGACGACGATCAGCAAATCGACCCCGGCGACGACTCGCAGCTCGGCGACTTTCTCAAAGGGTTGCCGTAGCGGCTGCCCCCGGAAGCGGGGCGAGGCGTCGTACCGTGTCCAGCAGCTCGGCGCAGTCGAGCGGACGAGCAAGATGGGCGTCGCAGCCGCCCACCAATTCGCTGGCACCGGCGGACTTGTCGACTGCCGGACCGATCGCCACGATCGGCATCTCGATGCCGGTCTGCCGCAATTCAAGCGCGACCCGCGCGGCATCCATCAGCGGGATCTGTTCGTCGAGCAACAACAGGTCGTACGGCCGATGATGCTCAATCGCGGACGCAATTTCTTCAACCGCCGCCACGCCATTCTCGACGAGCGTGACTTCCGTGTTCGGCTCTTCCTTGAGCGCGCAGATTGCCGGTCCGCCCTGGTGACCGCCCTCGGCAAACAGCACGCGACGACCGCCGACCGGCTCACGGGCACGCGGGACAAAGGCCGTGGTGGTCGGTTCCTGGCTGGGCAGCTCATCGTGCTCGAGCAACGGCACGCCGTCGAGCGAGCCCGTGGCCACAGTGAATCGGAAGGTGCTGCCCTCGGGTCCGGTGCGAAGCACTCGTACATCTCCCCCCAGCAGCTTCGCCAGGTGCCGGCTGATCGTCAGTCCCAGGCCGGCACTGTGTTCTCTGCCGCTGCCCGACTTCAGGCCGTGCGCGAAGGCATCAAAGAGGTGGTCGATTTCGTGGGCATCCAGACCGATGCCCGTGTCGCTGACGTCGAACGCCAGTAATGCCCGGGTCGGGTCGGGGTCCGTCAGGTGAATTCGCACCGTGACGCCACCCGTTTCGGTGTACTTGACCGCGTTGGTCAAGAGATTGAGCAGCACCTGACGGACACGTGTGGGATCTGTCTGAATCGTAAAGGGAATCGGCCCCGATTTCTCGACCGCCAGGGCGAGGTCTTTCTTGTCGGCTTGCTGCCGGACCATGGCCAGCACGTCTTCGACCAAACGCCCGGGATCGCTGGCGTCGCGATGGACGGCGATCTTGCCGGCTTCAATGCGGGATAGATCAAGCACGTCGTCGAGCATGGCCAACAGGTTTTCGCCGTTGCCGCGGATCACGTCGACGACGGAACCGACGCGTCCCTGGGCCAGGCCGTCGGCCAACAGATCGGTATAGCCCATGATCGCCGTCATCAGGCAGCGAATCTCGTGACTCATGTTGGCGAGGAACTCGCTCTTGTCTTCGCCGGCCTGCGCCGCGGACGTGGTCGCCCGCTGCAGTGCGTCGTTGGCATCCTTGAGCTGTTGCTGCACGGAAACGAGCTGGTCGTGCTCGCGGTGAAAGGCTTCCCTTTGCAGTTGCTCGGCCGTTACGTCGCGCAGGATGACCACCGCTTCGCCGCGCTGCTCGCAAAGTCGGTGAATACGAATCTCCTGCATCATCGGCAGTCCGCCAAACTCCCCCTCGGCGGAAACGGGCAGCAAGTGGGGCACCAGCGGCGGTCGCAGCGTGGTCGGGCGGCCCGTGCGGATCACCGTCTCCAGCTGCGTCGTGATGTGCGAGGTGGCCAGGTGGGGGTAGCGGTCGATCAGGCTCACGCCGTCAACCTCGTCGGCCGAGATGCCCGTCCATTTCGCGAGCACTTCGTTCCAGCCGACAATTTCCCAATTGGGCCGCGCGACCAGAATCCCCAGCTGCAACGACGCGAACAGCTCGGGCGAGAAGTCGGCCTCGGCGAGAAAATCGGCAACGCGTTTCATAGTTCGGCTTGCGTTTCTTGAGTCGACGCGCACTAGCGGCGCGCCATCGCTGCACGGGCAGATCGCGCAACGGCGTCCGGAACCCCCAGGGCCCATTAGTGAAATGTAGGTTGTTCCCCAAACGGTCCAAGCGAAGACCGCCGGATTGCCCCCTTTTCAATTCCCCGTTCCGCCGTTCTTCCCACCGATCGGCACGACCGGCATGACCGGCACTCGTGCTCGCCGTCAGGCTCTGCCGAGCCTGGCCGAGGATGCGAGAACGACCGGACTGTCGTCGACGCCGTCGCGAACGGATGTGCGGATTGTGCCGCATGGGAAAGGCGTCTGGCCGAAGAAGACTGCCATCCCCGCCGCAGTACTCCTGGGGCGACCATTGTTCGCGTCGGATTGCGGCTCTAGAATCGGGCTCGCCACGGCAGTCACCCGACGCCCAAGAGCCAATCTGCATGATGCAACCCGAAGCGCACAGCGAGAATCAGCAGCTGGACGTGGTGGCGGTCGGCGCTCACCCGGACGACGTGGAAATCGCCTGCGGCGGGACCTTGGCCAGGCTGGTGTCGCAGGGCTACCGCGTGGGGATTATCGACCTGACCGACGGCGAGCCGACGCCCAAGTCGCCGGGTCCGGAGGTTCGCCTGGCGGAAGCGCAAGCCGCCGCCGCACGACTCGGCGTCCCGCTGCGTGTCACGCTCGACCTGCCCAATCGCCGACTGTTCGATTCCTTCGACGCACGGGTGGCCTTGGCCCGCGAATTCCGCAAATATCGTCCCCGCGTCGTCATCGGACTGGGAGACAAGACGCCGCTCGCCTCGCCCGACCATTGGCAGGCGATGCAAATCACCGACGCCGCCGTCTTCTATTCGAGACTCACCAAGTGGGATGAGCACTTCGCGAAATTGCCGGTGCACGCGATCGAGAAACAACTCTATTGCTCGCTGAACATCGTCGCCGGTGAGGAGCTTGCCGCTTCGAGCCAGGTCGTTGTCGATATTGGGGACCAACTCGAGGCCAAGATGGAGGCGATTCGCTGCTATCAAACGCAGTTTCCGCCGGAAAAGGGGTACGTGCTGGAGCGGGTTCGGGCAATTGCCCTTTATCACGGCACCCGTGCCGGGTTCGCCGCGGGCGAGGTCCTGATGAGCCCCCGGGCCTTCGGAACGGACGACCTGATGGGTTACCTCTTCCCGCAACCGTGAC
>ERZ869936.1899-NODE-1899-length-13525-cov-19.012621_pt1 | contig 13525 bp, 9 predicted proteins | sample MGYA00520876_ERZ869936 | MGnify/ENA primary metagenome ERZ869936 (study PRJEB32218, sample SAMN09650985) | biofilter metagenome | isolation source: enrty point of leading RO module | place: Saudi Arabia: Thuwal, RO plant located on Red Sea | collected 2016-02-17 ...
TGGCCCAGCGACCATTGAAACACACGCCGCGAGAGAAACAAACCGATCAGCGTCAGTGTGGGGGCGAGCAGAATCACCCACCACTCCGGTTGCAGGACCATGCCGAGCAGCACGCGGGCCGGCACGGTGACCACGAGCAGAATCGGGACGATGAACGAGAAGCCGAACCAGATCACTTCCCCCGCCGGACGCCCGGTTTTGAAGATATTCTGCGGATAGCGGCCGAACACGGTGACGTAGAACCAGAAGTCATACAGTCCCTGATTGCGGCCGAACCAGACACTGGTGCTGGCGAGCGTGATCATCATGCAGTAGTAAAACGCGACACCGAAGCCGAGCAGGACGACGTAGGTCGCCGCCATGGCCGCCGTGATTTCGACGTCGGTGCGCGAGAGCGAGTACCACAGCAGCGAGCCGGCGAGCGCGACCTGCACCAGGTCGGAGAGGTCGACCCGCTCGAAAGAAATCAGAAACTGCGTGTCGATCGGCTTGAGGAGCGCAAAGTCGAGATCGCCGGTGCGGATCAATTCGCTGAAGTTCGCGAAGTTCGGCATGAAGAGCGTTTCGACGAACGCGTTGATCAGCATGCCGGTCGCCATGAACGCGAAGTACTCGTATTGCGACCAGTCCTTGATGGTCGGCACGTGTGAGTAGATGACGTCGAACAGGATGATCTGCGCCACAAACCAGAATGACCGCGTCACGATCTCAATCAGGAAGTTGCCGCGGAACGTCATCTCGCGGACGATTGAATTCCGTAGAAACGTCAGCCAGACGCGTACGTAGTTCGGCCGGAACGACATGGAGCGATGCCCTCGCAGGGCTTTGCTTTCGGGTTGGCGGGATTGCTCATCCGCACGAAACCCGGCGGACTTCATCAACGGCAGCACACAATGTCGAACATGCTGCGAGTGGCACTTCGCCTCGTCCTTTTCTCCGTGTGCTCTGTGCTGCTAACGCAGCAGAATCTTGTTGTCCTGCACAAATTCATGCGCCTGCCCGAAGCGCACGCTGCCAGCGTGCGTCAACCGCCTCTGCAATCAGCGGGACGCACGCAAGGCTGCGTGCGCTACGTGGTTGGGTTGCGGGCGACGCCCGCGCTGTGTCTCGGTGGTGCAATTCTTGATGAACAATCCGGTCCAGCGTGGCTGGTTTGCCACAACCAAACAGAGTGGAATGACGTTCGTACAACATGCGCGCAAGTTGCGCTCATGCTCACACGAAAGACTCTAAATTGCAGGCGGCGGGGCCGGCGACTGATCGGAGGAGCGGACCGGGATGTGGTGCGTCTTTTCCTGCGCGGATTTCGTGATGGTGACTTCGAGCACCCCCAGGCGGCATTCGGCGGAGATCGACTCCGGATCGACTGCGACCGGCAGCGGGATCGAGCGGCGGAAATGGCCTTGCGGGCGTTCGCTGAGTTTGACTTCGCCCGATTCGCCGGCCGCAGTGAGTGGGAAGTTTCCCTGAACGGTCAGCATGTTTCCGGCCAGGGTGAGCTGAATCTGGTCGGGATTGAGGCCGGGCACGTTGATCAATACGAGAATCGACTCAGTCCGCTCCACGATGTCGACCAGGGGGCCGGACGGACGTTCGGTGCGAAGCCCGATGGCGTCTATGGCGCGCTCGCCCTGGGTCCAGGCGGCGTCCATCCAGCGGTCGAGTTCCTGTCGCAGACGTTCGGCGGACGACCGGAGCGGGCCTTCATCAATCGGGTTTCGGGCTGACATGGTATTCTCTTTCATTTCGGGAACCACGGTCTCTGTCTGCATTCTGGCGCGGACGTCGCATCCCGTCCAGCGCGGAGCCTGGGGCGGCCTCCCGGCGGCGGCTGATCGGCAGAACCGCAAGCCGGCCGCGCGATTTCTGCAAACTTGCGGAATCGGTCCGAAACCGGCTCTTGCCTTGCGGGGTTTAACCCACAGCGGCCGACGAAGGTTCCTGAGGCCGAAGCGTCTCTGCGATTTCAATTCGCTCCTCACGAGGTTGGATGCATGTCTTGCTATCTCTTTCGGCGTAACAGGTTGCGTTGGAAATTCTTGTTGATAGCCGTCGGGGCGGGGCTTGCCGGAGCGATGCCTGCCGTGGGGCACGCGGAATCGCCGCCGGGATCGTTGTCGGACACGTCGCCGGACGACGTGGCCGCCGAGATCGACCGGCTGATCGAGGCTCAGATCGGCTCGCCGGAGAAACTCGCTCCCCGCGCCTCGGACGAGGACTTCTTGCGGCGGGTGAGCCTCGACCTGGCCGGAGTCGTCCCGACGCCGAACGATGTCACCCTGTTCGGACTGAATCCCGCGCCGGACAAGCGTGCCGCGCTGATCGATCAACTGCTGGCGGGCGACGACTACGCAGAAATCTGGGCGTCCTACTTCAGCGACGTCATTTTTCTGCGGGCGACGGAAGCACGGTCGCGGATCAACCAACCGGTGTTTCAACAGTGGATGGCCGAGCGACTCGCCGAGAACGCGCCGTGGGACGAAATTGCGACCGACCTGATCACCGCCACCGGATCGGTCCGCGAGGAGGGGAGCGTGGCGCTGGTCTTCGCTCACGGCGGCGCTCCGGAGGAACTGGCGGCGGAGACATCGCGAATCTTTCTCGGAATCCAGATGCAGTGCGCGAACTGCCACGATCATCCCACCGACTCCTGGAAGCGCGAGCAGTTCCACGAACTGGCGGCCTTCTTCCCGAGAATTCAGGTCCGGCCGCAGACGGCCGGCGACGTCCGTACCTTCGTCGTTTCGTCAGCCGACGACTTCCGCGATAACCGGCGCCGGTTCGATCCCGAACAGATCTTCCGGCGGCTCGACGCCAACCGCGACGGGGAACTTGTCAAGCGGGAAGCCGAGCGAGTCCCTGGCATCGGCGATCGATTCGACCAGATACTCGCCAACGCCGACGCCGATCAGAACGGCTCCCTGTCGCTGGAGGAGTTCAAGACGCTGCGCCGCCCGCCGATGAACCAACCCGGACGCGGTTCGGCGGAATACTACATGCCGGACCTCAACGATCCGGCCGCGCCGGGAACCCGGATGCAGCCCGTGTTCTTCGTAACGGGCGAGTCGCTCGAAACCGGGGCGCTCGATCTGCAGCGCCGCGAGGCTCTGGCCGAGTCCATCACCTCGCCTGAGAACGAGTGGTTCTCCAAGGCGTTCGTCAACCGCATCTGGGGCGAGATGACGGGGCAGGGCTTTTACATGCCGATCGACGACATCGGCCCGGAACGGACGGCCCAGATGCCGGAAGTGCTCGATCTGCTGGCGGCCGGCTTCACGGCTTCCGGCTACGACATCCAGTGGCTGTTCCGCACGATCGCGCGGACTGATGTGTACCAGCGGGAGATTCGCACGATCGATCCGCTCGACGCCGCGCCGTTTGCCGCCGCATCGCCGACGCGGCTGCGGTCCGATCAGGTTTACAACACGATTGTCCGCGTGCTGGGCGTCGAGAATCTGGCCGGCCAGCGGACCCGCCGCGGCCCCGGCGCGAATGGTCCGGTCCGCCGGGATCCGGCGCGGGCCGCCTTCGCCGAACTGTTCGGATTCGACCCGTCCACGCCGCAGGAGGACATCGTCGGCAACATCCCGCAGGCGCTGTTTCTGATGAATTCGCCGCAACTCAACGCTCTGATAAACGGCAACGCCGACACGAAACTGGGACGGATTCTCAAAGAGCATGACGACGATCGCGACGCGCTGGCCGAGTTGTATCTGTTGGCGCTCGCCCGCGAACCGTCTGATCGTGAGATCGAGATCAACCTGGAATACATCGCAGAGGTCGGCGATCGCGTCGAAGCCTTCGAAGACATCCAGTGGAGTTTGCTCAACAGCAGCGAGTTCTTGTCGCGGCGGTAGGACGATGTCTCTGATGGCGCACTGCCGGGCAAGTCGGCAGTGGCACACCGAGTTACACAACACTTCCCTCCCAACCGGGGATTCCAACCATGCCACTCTGCCTTCACGAAGCTGTTTCTCTTCGCCCGCGGCTGACGCGACGTCGATTTCTCTACTCCGCCTCCGCCGGAATTGCGGCGGCCGGGGCGCTCAATTTCCGGGATCTGATGAGTCTGCAAGCCGCCGACCTCCGACGTGAAGGGCGGGCCATGATCCTGCTCTGGATGGCGGGGGGGCCGAGCCAGTTCGAGACGTTCGATCCCAAGCCGGACCACGAGAACGGCGGACCGACCGAGGCGATTGACACGTCCGTTCCGGGAATCCGAATCGCCCAGGGCTGGGAACAGACAGCGAAGGTGATGGACGAGATCGCACTGATCCGCTCCATGACCAATCGCGAAGGCAACCACCAGCGGGCGTCGTACCAGTTGCACACCGGCTACGTCCCGTCGGGAAGCGTCAAACACCCGAGTTTTGCGTCGGCCGTTTCGCAGGAACTGGCCGATCCGGACATCGACCTGCCGGCCTTCGTTTCCGTCGGACCGACGATCGGCGCCGGCTTCCTGGGGGTCGACTACGAACCGTTCGTCGTGAACAACCCCGGCCAGTTGCCACAGAACGTCGCCACGACTGTTCCCGGCGACCGCTACGAGCGTCGGCTGGGACTGCTCGATCGGCTGGAAGACGAGTTTGCCGGCCGGGGAGCCGAAGCGGTCGTGAAGAGCCACAAACGGTTGTACGGGAAAACCTCGCAACTGGTGCTCAGCGACCAGACGAAGGCTTTCGATTTTTCCGAAGAACCGCAGGCGCTCCAGGATCGTTACGGTGACAACCAGTTCGGAAAGGGATGCCTGCTGGCCCGCAGGCTCGTCGAAGCGGGCGTCACTTTCGTCGAAGTCCGCTCCAACGGCTGGGACACGCACCAGGACAACTTTGAGCGGACCGGCGGACTGGCCGCGCAGGTCGATCCCGCGATGGGCACGCTGATCGCCGATCTCAAGGATCGCGGCCTTCTGGAGCGAACGATTGTCGTCTGGATGGGCGAGTTCGGACGGACTCCCCGCGTCAATCCGCGAACCGGGCGCGACCACTACCCGCGGGCGTTCAACGTCGCTCTGGCCGGTGGAGGCGTGCGGGGCGGACAAGTCATCGGAGCGACGACCGACGACGGCGCTCAAGTCGCCGACCGTCCCGTCGCCGTCGGAGACCTGTTCGCTTCGGTCTGTCAGTCTCTGCAGGTCGATCCGAACCACGAGAACATCAGTCCCCTGGGACGGCCGATGCGGATCGTCGACAAGGGGGCCGTCATCGACGAGCTGTTCGCCTGAGCAGATGCTTTGGAACCTCCGCGCTTCTGCGCCTTGTTGGTGCAGAACGGCCCCGTCGTCCGATGGGACGGCGGGGTTTGTTTTGCGCCGGTCGCGGATGTTACCGTAGCACCGTACTCTGACAGGGCTTGATTGACGAGTTGGCTGGACCGCGAACCCGCGCGAAACCTTGTACGACTCGTGCTCCTGTGAGAACCGCTCAACCTGCAAACTCGTGATGGACGGACCACTCGGCGTCTGTGCGGAGGAAGAATCATGTCGGCCGTTGTCTGCTACATCACCGCTCCCGATCGCGACGAAGCCCTCAAGATCGGCCGGGCGCTCGTTGAGGAAAGGCTGGTCGCGTGCGCCAACGTGCTTGACGGCATGACGTCGATCTATCGCTGGGAGGGCGCGATTCAGCAGGACAGCGAAGTTGTGCTGATTGCGAAGACCCGGCACGAACTCTCGGAGAGCGTGATCGAAAGGGTGCGGGAACTGCATTCCTACGATTGCCCGTGCGTGATCGCCTGGCCGATTACGGCTGCGAATCCCGATTACCTGCAGTGGATCGAGAAAGAAGCGCCGTTCCGGCGCGATATGATCGTCTGATCGGAGTCCGGCGTCGATGTCATTCGAGACTCTTGTGAAACGAACTGAACGAGAGCAAGGTTGCTCAGGAGTTGTGCGTAAACGACACGTTTCCAAACCTGTCAGCGACACACGATTCGTCTGGGGCCCGGCCCCGAGGCGGCCGCCCCAAGGGATTCTCGAAGAGAACACGGATTTCCGCGGATTCGGCGGATCAGCACGGAACAGTCAATCTGTTCTTCCGGAGTCGGAACCGCAGAGACCACATCGATCCAGTGTGAATGGCCTGCACTCCACACAAAGCAATCAGCGAAAATCCGTCCCATCCGTGGCCATCCGCGTTCCATTCGACTCTCTCGGAGAGCCGCTCGAACGGGGATCCAGAGATGTGTGGAAACGACGGCCTTCCAGGGTCGTGGCCCCGACCCATACTTGCCTCCGCTCATCCCCGAGAAGTTCGCGCCGGTAGACAAGATTTCACCCGTGAGCTGGACTGATGCGAAGAATTTTTCCCCATCACGGCGTTATTGTGCCGCTGGTGACTCCACTGGATGGTCGCGATCGGCTCGACGAGGCCGGTCTGGAACGGTTGGTCGAACATGTCGTCGACGGCGGCGTGCACGGAATTTTTCTGCTGGGCACGACGGGGGAAGCCCCCAGCCTGTCAGAACGGCTCAAACGCCAGTTGATCCAACGAGTCGTCAAGCAGGTCGACCGCCGCGTCCCGATCCTGGTCGGCGTGACTGACACGTCGCTGGTCGACTCTCTCGAGCTGGCGAGTTTCTCCGCCGAGCAGCAGGTCGACGCCATTGTCGCGGCGCCCCCACCCTACTTTCCGCTGGGCCAGCACGATCTCGTTTCCTGCATGACCGACCTGGCGAACGAGTCTCCGTTGCCGGTTTATCTGTACAACATGCCGAGCCACTGCAAAGTGGCCTTCGAAGCGGAGGCGGTGCGTCAGCTTGCTCAGGTCGACGGCGTGGCCGGGATCAAGGACAGTTCAGGACAGATGCTGTTTTTCAACCAGATGATTGCGCTGGCGGAGGAGCGTGCTGATTTCACAGTGCTGATGGGACCGGAAGAACTGCTTGCCGAGTCGGTCCTGATGGGAGGCCACGGAGGGGTGTGCGGCGGGGCGAACCTCGCGCCGCAACTCTATGTGGAACTGTACGAGGCGGCTGTCTCAGGTGATCTGGCGTTGGTTCATCGGTTGCAGCACCGGGTTCTGCGGCTTGCGTCGCGGCTGTACACCGTGGGCGACCCGCCGAGCGGATATCTCACCGGATTGAAGTGCGCCCTGGAATGTGTCGGCCTGTGCCGTGCTCGTCTGGCGGAGCCTTTGTCTTCGCTTCCCGCGGACCGGCGGTCTCGTCTGGAACAGCATCTGCGGGATCTGGAGTTTCTGACCGATACCGGCCGCATCGAATCGCGGTAGCGACGTCCATCGCTCGTGAATTGCATGAGGCGCCGAGCAACCGTGGGCTTGGGCGTCCGACGGTGTTTGGTCACAGGCTGATGTGGTTTGAGCGGTTGTTCGAATCAGCCGCTGCGAATTCAGGCCGCTTCGCCTTTGCGGGAAACCGGCCCGCCGGTGAATTCCAATGAACCGTGTCGCCTGACTGAGCGTTCTCTTACGATACGCGCGAGAATTGGTGGTTCTGAGGGAAAAGGGGTGGTGATGTCCGGGTTTGCTGTGTGTCCGCGGTGTCATGCGTTGCTGGAAGGCGACGGCGGGGCGGAGGGTGGACTGAATTGCGATCGCTGCGGGGGAAGTTTTCTGGTTCCGCAGGTCAAGCCGGAGTTTCCGCCGGAGGATGCGGGACTGGTCGATCCGGACGCGCCGAACTGTCCTGCTTGCCTCGTGCCGATGCGGTCGCAGAATGACGCGGCGCTGAACGAGAAGCCGGGCGGAGTGTTCGCCTGCCCGGGGTGTGGGGGAAACTGGACCGATGGGGACCCGCAGGCGTCGCAGCCGGAGGCGCTCGTCGAAGAAGTCGCCGGGCCGGAGGATGAGGGGATGGTTTCGGCGGCGACCAAGAAGCTGTTGTATGGGCTGTCGCTGCCGGAGCGGGTGGTGCGGAGCGCGATCGGGATGACGGCGGGGACGGTGAAGGAAGTCGCGGAGTTTGTGGTGCCGCAGGCGTTTCAGGATTCGACCTCTTATGAGATCGCGGTCAAGAACTCGCTCGCGTTCCTGACAGAGACGGTGGGAGGCGTCGCAGGCGAGAAGCAGGCAGACAGCCTGGACGAGGCGGGGGAACATATCGCCCGCAAGGCGGTGGGGAACTTTCTCGATCTGGCGGGGCTGGCGACGCTGCACGTGTCGCCGATGTGGGCGCTGGCAGTGGTGAGCGACGTTTGTTACGGGACGAAAACCTACATCAAGGAGGTCGCCGGAGAGCTGCAACAGCAGGGAGTGATCGACGAGACGTCGACCATTCACAACGTGGACGACCTGCTCGACGCGCTGCAGCAGTCGGCGGGGCGATCGGCCGGCACGCTGGACCGGCCTCCGCTGTCGGTGGCCGAGTTGCGGCAGACGGTGCAACAGGCGCGGGACGACCTGTCGCGGGCCGACGTGCGGAAACTGGTGCCGCAGGCGGAACTGCGCAACTACTGGCGCGAGATGGAACAGGCCGCGCGTCAGGAGGGGGTGAGCCTGCTGGACGTTTCGGCGGCGGTGACGATGAACACGCTGAGCCGCGTGCAGACGGTTTCGCACGGCGCGCTGACCGGCGTGCGTGTGGCGGGCGGGCTGTTCAACCGGAATGTGTTCGGGCACTACCGCGACTCACTGAACCGGGTCCGCGAGCAGGGTCTGTATACGGCGATCCTTGACTCGTACCGGCCGTACGTCGCAGCAGTGTGGAACAACTTCTCAGGCCGGAAGAAGAGCTGGACGGAATCTCTGCTCGACCCTGAGAACGTAACGGCCGGAGTGCGTCGGATCTTCGACGTGCTGGAAGGCAGGTCGGGGGAGAAGGGCGGGGAGTGATCTCGTCGAATAGATCGCGTCAGTCGCGAACTTGAGAAAAGAATTCCCGGATGTCGCGCGTCAGCAGTTCGGGTTCTTCCATGGCGGCGAAGTGGCCGCCGCGGGGCATGTCGGTGTAGTGCGCAAGATGGTGTTGCTCGACGACCCACTTCCGGGGAAAGACGTTGAGTTCCTTTGGGAACTGCACGTAGCCGAGGGGGACGTCACCGGCGCTGCGCCCGGCATTGTACGACTCCCGTTCGAAGTAGATGCGGGCGGAGGATGGTCCGGTTTCGGTAATCCAGTAGATCATGACGTTATTGAGCAGTTCGTCCTTGGTGAAACTGTTTTCGAGATCCCCGCCGTGATCGCTCCAGGCCCAGAATTTGTCGACGATCCAGGCCGCCTGCCCGACGGGAGAATCAACAAGTGCGTAACCGAGTGTCTGCGGGCGCGTCCCCTGGATGGGCGAATAGGCCTTGTGCTTCTGCAATTCCTCCCTGCGGCGCTGCATGCGCTCCTTTTCCTCCTCGGTCACGCCGGCATACGGATTGTCAGGGTCGGGCGGGCCGGCCCCGATGAAGTTGACGTGTACGCCGACAACGTGCTCCGAATCGTACTGCCCGAGCCACCGGGCGACTGAGGAACCCCAGTCGCCTCCCTGGGCGCCGTAGCGGTCGTAACCGAGTCGCTGCATCAGTTTCGCGATCGGCTCGGACATCCGGTTGACGCTCCAGCCGGGTTCGTTGGGTTTCTCAGAGAAGCCGAACCCGGGCAGCGACGGGCAGACCACGTGAAAGGCGTCCTCCGCGCTCCCCCCGTAGTCTTCGGGATTCGTGAGTGGACCGATGATTTTCGTGAACTCGACGAACGAACCGGGCCAGCCGTGAATGATGACCAACGGCAGCGCGTCTTCGTGCGGGGAGCGAACGTGAATGAAATGGAGATCGAGTCCGTCGATGTCGCTCACGAACTGATCGTATTGATTGAGCATGCGTTCCTGCGCGCGCCAGTCGTACTCTGTTCGCCAGTATTCAACGAGTTCCTGCATGTATTCGAGATCGACGCCGTACTCCCAGCCGGAACCCTCGATCGCCTGCGGCCAGCGGGTCCGCGCCAGGCGAGACTGCAGATCGTCAAGCACCTCCTGTTCGACGCTGATTGAGAATGGATAGATGGTCTCGTCCGGTTCGGCGGCGAAGGCAATGGAAGCGATGGCGGCCCAGGCGACGACCGCACCGGGACGCAGCGGAAAGCGGGTCATGGTCGTTCTCCTTCTTGCGAGCACTCGCCTTGATTGTAACGCGGCGAGAGTCGTTTCGCGCCAACGGCCGGATCAATGCCACCGCAGGGCGGATGAGAGACGGCCCATGCGCTGAGAGCGACCGTTCGAAGCCAGTCTCGCGGACATCGGGTCGGTTGAAGGCGGCGAGTTGATTCTCGCCAGGCGGGCCAGTATCGTCAAAAGGCGCGCGAATTTCGCCGAGAGTCGGCGGGCGAGCGCAACCGACCAATCTTGAGAATGCCGGCCGGGTGAGCCCCTTGGTGGGCTGGGCGATGACGTGAGATTGAACGGATTCAGCGCGTTTGGCGTTGCTCCAACGGGACTGATTTCTTTAAAGAGTTGTGGATGATGTCTACCGCCGTCCCTGAGGCTCCCGTTTTACCGGACGCGACCCGATCGCCCATCGAACTGCCGGAACCGACCGGCGGGATCGACAAGGAGACGCTGCGGCAACTGATGCAGCCGAGCCTGTGGCGGTGGTCGGTTCGCGTAGCGGGCGACTGGCTGCTCATCGTGATCCCGATGCTGATCGCGGGCTACACCCATCATTGGGCCGCCTACATCGCGGCAGTGATCTTCGCGGGGGTCGGACAGCACCGGCTGGCGATCATGGCGCATGAAGGGACGCATCGTCAGATTACCCGGAACAAGCTGCTCAACGATTTCCTGACCGGGTTCTTCTGTCTGTGGCCGTTCGGAAATCCGGTGGGAGGCTATCGCCGGTTTCACTTTGTCCATCATCGCCACCTCAACACCGAGGCGGACTGCGAACTGCATCAGAAAGCGAAGAGCGCCCCGGCCTGGGATCTGCCGGCGACGCGGTGGACCGTTCTGAAGTACTTCGTGCGGGACGTCTGCCTGCTGCATGTGGTGGAGTTGATGCGGCTGAGCCATCGGGTGCGGCCGGGGACGGGTTGGACGGACGGTTCGCTCCCGAATCTGTGGCTGCTTACGGCGGCGGGCCTGCTGCTGTGGTTCGGTCAGTGGTGGGTCATCATCGTGTGGTATCTGGGCACGGCGATGGTGTTCTGGCCCACGTTCCGGCTGCGGGTGTGGTCGGAGCATGTGGGGACCGACGAAGCGCACCGGATCAGCGCTCCGTGGTACCTGCGACTGTGGGTTGTGCCGCACAACACGTGGTGCCATTACGAGCATCACCACTATCCGCAGGTTCCGTGCTGGAACCTGCCTCGCGTGCGCGAACTGATGGGCGATTCGCCGCCTGTTGTGCCGTTCTCTTCGATCTTCGAGCGAATCGAGAACGCACCGCCCGTCAAGTCGGGCTCGACGATGCCGGTTGTCGCGGGAGAGTGAGCGGAGCGGGTGCAGTTGATACGCTGAAGGCGTACGACAATCAGAGCCCAGGGTCAGCGGCGCAGCCGCGCCACCCTGGGTTGCCGTGGACGACGTTGTCGCATGAACTCTGAAAGAGTTCCACAGCCGCCTGTCGAACGCCTTCGGCGTTCTTGCAAAATGCGCGGCCCGTCGACCGGGGGTGCGCTCCTGTCGTCGCGACCCCCGGCTTTGCTGTACGACGCTTTCAGCGTCGTACACGGCGGCTGCCGCTTGAGAAATCCCCCGAAATCCGTGCTAATCCGCCACATCCGCGAGAATCTGTGTTCTATTCGAGAATCCCCGGGGCCTCGGGGCGGGGCCCCAGCCGAGTCATGCGTAAGCGACAAGGTTGCGAGGCCGGCGGGCAGTTCAATCTCCGTTCAGGCGCTGGCCTGGACGGACTTCTGATCGAGGCATTCGCGAATCACGCCGCGATAGGTGTGCGTGAGATGGGCCTGGGACTTGAACTCTTCGACGTCAAGCAGTTCCCGGTGCAGCGCGGGGAGATTGTAGAAGGGCACGCTGGGATAGAGGTGGTGGTCGAGATGCAGCCCGATGTTCTTGGGGCTGATAAAGAGCTTGCCCAGCAGGCCGGGGTACGTGGTGCGCGTCTGCCGGAGGGGATGGTCGTATTCCAGCCCGTAGTGTTCGGCGATCGTCCGCATCCGTAGCACCGCCTTGAGGGAGGTGAGCAACGGGACCAGCCAGTACATCAGGTAGACCGGCAGGAGGGAGAAATACCAGAGGGTTCCGAACAGCGCGGCGTAGTAGACCCACGACAGATAGTCGAGCCAGATCTTGCGGCCCCTGGGGTAGAAGTAGCGGTTGAAGAACCGCATCTGGTCCTTCATGTTCAGCCCCAGCACGTCGAACAGGAAGACCTTCGCGAGGCCGGCGCGGGACTTAGGGAACTGCCAGTCCTGATCGTCCCGGAGAATCCAGTCGGGGTCGTCGTCGGTGTTCGGCTGCCGGTGATGCGCGAAGTGATGCTGCCGGTAGGCCCGGACGGAAATCATGATCGGCCAGGCCGTGAAGAGTTCCGCGAACAGGTCGTTCAGCCACTTGCGGGGGAACAACCGGTAATGGGCGCCCTCGTGCATGAGAATTGCGAGGGCGTGCTGGCGGGCGCCCACCCAGGCCCATGCGAAGAAATAGGCGACGACGCCGGCGTACACGTTCCACCGGTAGACCGCATACGCGGCCCAGATGGCGGGAATAATCAACACCCATTCGAGGAAGACGTGCGCAACGGCAACGCCGGGCTTGAGCACGGAGAGGCGACGGATCGACTCCGGCGGGAGCAACTGGCCGAACCGTTCGACCGGTTTATCGGAATCCGCGAGGGCGGAGGGGCGCGTGGTTTCCATGATTTCGATCGTATCCTGCTCCGCCGAAGTTGCAATCGAATCGACGGGCCGATTCGCGGCGGCTCGTCCCTCTCGGAGTGCGGCGACCTGTCGCCGCTTTCGGATTTCCCCGTGCTGATCGCTACGACTCATGACCGCTGCAATTCGGCCACAACGCGGCCCGCGATTTGGCCCCGCAAGATTTGGTCAACAGGGTCGCCGATCTCTTCCAGGGGGACGTGAATTGCCAATTCTTTCAGCCCGTCCGGCTTCCACTCGCCCGCCATCAGCCGCCAGATTTCCGCGCGGCGGTCGTCGGGGCACCAGGCCGAGTCGATTCCCGAAAGCGTGATTCCGCGAAGAATGAACGGATAGACCGTGAGGGGCAACTCACCGCCTCCCACCACGCCGCAGTTGGCGACGCACCCCCGGTGGCGGACGCGACGGATCAGCGTGGAGAGCGTCTGACCGCCGACGGTGTCGATGCCGCCGGTGAACTCGGACTTCAGCAGGGGACGGGAGGAGTCGTCGTGCATCTCGTCGCGGCCGATAATTCGCCTGGCCCCGAGATTGCGGAGCCAGTCGTGACGCTCCTGCTTGCCGGAGACGGCGACGACTTCGTATCCAAGGCGAGCGAGAACCATGACGGCGATCGATCCAACGCCGCCCGTCGCGCCGGTGACGACGACTGGACCGCTGCCCGGTTCGATCCCGTTGTGCCGCAGGGCATGGACACACTGTGCGGCGGTAAAGCCGGCGGTGCCGAGGATCATCGATTCTTCGAGCGTGAG
>ERZ869936.1900-NODE-1900-length-13523-cov-8.060737_pt1 | contig 13523 bp, 12 predicted proteins | sample MGYA00520876_ERZ869936 | MGnify/ENA primary metagenome ERZ869936 (study PRJEB32218, sample SAMN09650985) | biofilter metagenome | isolation source: enrty point of leading RO module | place: Saudi Arabia: Thuwal, RO plant located on Red Sea | collected 2016-02-17 ...
GACGCGATGGACGAGCGACTGGCGTTCAAGTACGGCGACGAGGAGGTGCAGTTCTGCTGCGAGGGCTGCATCGACGAGTTCAAGGAGAACCCCGAGTCCTTCATGCAGAAGGTGCGCGCCGCGAAGGCGCGCTGACCGCGACGCTCCGATGCGGCTTCGCGATCTCCCCCTCTCGCGTCGCCTGCTCGCGACGGGGTTCCTGGTGGCGCTCGCCGCCGCGTTCCTCGCCGCGCAGGTGAATCTGCAACTGCAGCACCGCAGCGCCGACGGGAAGCCCGGGATGTCGTACGACGACGTCGTGGCAGCGTTCCACGGACGCCCGGGCTCGTCGCTCCTGACGTCGAAAGTGTCCCCGGGCGGCTCGATGGCCAAGCAACTCCCGAACCCCGCCGACCTCGAGACGCTCTGGCACTGGGTCGAGGGCGGGGCGCGCGAGGAGGCCTTCGGGCCCGTGTCGGAGGTGCTCGCCAGGCGCTGCATCCGCTGCCACAACCCGGGGGGTGAGATGCGGCAGGTTCCGTTCGCGGAGTCCCGCGAACGCGGTCCGGAGTTCGACAAGGTGAAGCCCCTCACGAACCCCGACACCGGCATGAGCTGGGCGTCGCTCGCGAAGTCGAGTCACGCGCACCTCTTCGGGCTCGCCACGCTCTTCGCCGTCGCCGGGTGGATCTTCACGCAGACCGGACTGCGCGAGCGCACGAAGGCGGTCTTCGTGACGCTGCCCTTCGTGGCGCTCCTCGTGGACGTCGGATCGTGGTGGCTCACGAAGCTCGCCGCACCGTTCGCCGTCGGGATCGTCGTGGGCGGCGCACTGATGGGGCTGGCCTTCGCCGTCCTGATCACGGTCCCCCTCTGGGAGATGTGGCGGCCCGCGACATTCGGGCGAGCGACCTGAGAGACTGACTCCGAACAGCGCCACGAGAACCGACGTCTGGACGGGTCCGAACAGGAGTGGACACCCCATGCTGACGAGAGCACTGTTGATCGGCCTCGCCGTGATGGCGCTGTGGGCGCCCGCGCGGGCCGACGATCCCAAGCCGAAGGAGCAACCGGCGGTGGGTCGGGAGACCGACCGCCCGCAAGAGGCCGGCAAGGAGCCGAAGCCGGCCGTCGACGACGCGGCGAAGCCGGCAGCTGTCGACGCGAAGGCCAAGGCCGTGGATCCGACGGCGGTGTCGGTCCCCATCTTCATGAATGCGACCTGCCCGATCATGGGCAAGCCCGCGTCGGCGTCGCTCTTCGCGGACGTGCAGCAGGGCCGCATCTACCTGTGCTGCGCTCCGTGCGCGAAGAAGGTCAAGAAGGACCCCGAGCGCGCCTACGAGGCCGCGTACCCGACCGTGCGCAAGGCCGGCAACACCACGTGCCCGGTGACAGGGCAGGCGCTCCCGGAGAACGCTCCCACCGTGGTTCTCCAAGGGATCGAGATCGGTGTCGCCACCGAGGAGGCCAAGGCGCTCGCGCCTCGGCTCGCGCAGTCAGTTCTGGCCAGGGCGACGGACCCGGAGGTGACCGAGGTCGGGAACCGGACGTGCCCGGTTACGGGAGAGCCCGTTGCGGGAGACGCCTTCTGCCTGATCGGCAAGCGTCTCGTCCGCCTGAGCTCGCCGACGTGCGTCCAGGAGGTCGAGAAGGACCCCCGCGCGGTGCTCGCCAAGGCCGTCGAGATCGCGGCGAAGCAGAGCGCGCCAACGCCGAAGCCGGCGGAGCCGGCCGCGCCACCCGCCCCGAACGGCACGGAGGGCGGCAAGTGATGCGCGCGGCGCTCGTTGCGATGACTCTCACGCTCACGGGATGCGCCACCACGCCACCGTTTCCGGAACCCCCGCCGACGCACCCCGCGAGCGCGGCGGCCCCGGAGTCGCCGGTGCCCGCACGCACTCCGACACTCGACCTCCCGAAATCCGACGCCGAGACGCCGGCAGCGTCGCCCACGAAGCAGACGGAGCCGGCGCCGCCTGCGGCGTCGCCACCGTCCGGCGGCCACTCGGGGCACGACTCGGGAGGGGGGCATCGATGACGAGCGCGCGCGCGTTCTCGTGCGCTGCCCTACTGGCGCTCCTCGCGGGATGCGCGTCCCCGCCGATCCGGGATCTCGTGCTGGAGGACCAACACGCTTCCCGCGTCGAGGCGGCCCGCCGCGCCGGCATCGATGCGGCGACGGCCGACCCGACCGACCGCGCTCGGGTGGCGGCGCGCGTGCGCGCGCTGCTCTCGGGGCCGCTCACGGAGGAGCAGGCGGTGGCCGTGGCGCTCGTCAATGACCGGGAGATCCTGGCCGCCTACGCCCGCCTCGGCATCGCCCGCGCCGAGGTCGTGCAGGCGGGGCTGTTCACGAACCCCGTCGTCTCCGGGAACGCGAAGCGGTTCTCGAAGGGCACCGAGATCGAGGCGTCGCTGGTCACGTCCGCGCTGGATGCGTTCCTGAGGCCGCTGCGGGTGCGCGTAGCCGAGGCGCAGTTCCAGGCCGAGCGGACACGACTCACCCGCGAACTCGTGCGTGCGGCGTACGAGACCCGCAGGGCCTACGCCGAGGTGGTCGCGGCGGGGGATCTCGTGACGCTCCGAGGGGCCGCCGTCGAGAGCGCCGAGGGGGCGCGGCGCCTGATGAAGCGGCTCTTCGACGCCGGGAACGTGACCGGTCTGGCGATGGCGCGCGAGGACGCGGCCGTCGGGCGCGCGCGCCTCGACCTCCACGCCGCGGAGAGCGCCGAGCGCGAGGCCAGGGAGCGACTCAACGCTCGCATGGGCGCGTGGGGCGAGTTGACGGCCTGGACCGCGGCACCCGACGCCCGCAGGGTGCCGCCGCCAGACCTCGACCGGATCGAGTCGCGGGCCGTGCAGGCGAGCCTCGACCTCGCCGCCGAACGCGCCGCAGTCGAGGCCGTGGCGCAGGCGGCGGGCCTGCTCGAGTGGCAGGGGGTCGTCCCCGCCCTCGAGGTCGGCGCGGCCGCGAAGCGGGAGGCCGGCGACGGCTGGGGCGTCGGTCCCGACGTGGCGCTGGAGTTGCCGCTCTTCGATCGAGGTCAGGCGCGGAACGCGGCCGCGCGGGCGGAGCTCGACGCCAGGCTCGCCGAGTTCGAGGAGACCGCCGTCCACGTCCGCCGCGCCGCGCGCGTGTTCCGCGACCGCGTGCTCACGCTTCGTGAGCGGGAGCGATACCTGCGCGAGTCGTACCTCGAAGCCCGCCGGCGCGCGGCGGACGAGGCTATGGTGCTGTCGACCGAGATGGGAGGAGGGGCGTGTGGGGAGATGGTGGCGGGGCGGGTGGGGGCCGGCGGGGCCGCCGATCGCATCGCGACACGCCACGCGCTGCGCCTGGCGGAGCTCGACGTCGAGGAGCTGCTGGCCGGCCGGCTGGACGTCGAACGCGCCGGCGAGTTCCACGTACCCGAGGGCAGCTCTGCGGAGTCTCCGGAGAGCGGCGCGGGAGAGGAGCACTGAGATGGGAGCGACGCGCAGAGAGATCCTGGCGATGGGCGCGGGCGCAGCGGCGCTCGGGCTGCTCGGCCGCGCCGCGCGGGCCGAGGACGAGAACCCGGCGGGAGCGGCACCGAAGCCGCCGGCGCGCGGCAGCCTTCCCTACCGTCCGGTCGTCACACCGAACGGCGCGGCACTGCCGTTCCGCGAGGTCGGCGGAGCGAAGGTGTTCCATCTCGTGGCGGAAGAGGTCGAGCACGAGTTCGCGCCGGGTCTGAACGGCCACTGCTGGGGCTACAACGGCCGTGTCCACGGCCCAACGATCGAAGCCGTCGAGGGTGACCTCGTCCGGATCTACGTCACCAACCGCCTGCCCGTCTCGACGAGTGTCCACTGGCACGGTCTCTACGTGCCGAGCGGCATGGACGGAGTGGGTGGGCTCTCGCAGCGGCCCATCGAGCCGGGGGAGACGTTCAAGTACGAGTTCACCCTCCGGCAGCACGGCACGTTCATGTACCACTCCCACCACGACGAGATGGTCCAGATGGCCATGGGGCTCATGGGGATGTTCGTCGTCCACCCGCGGAAGCAGCCCGCAGCGGCACCGGATCGCGACTACGCGCTGCTCCTCAGCGAGTGGGCGCTCAAGCCCGGGACGCGGCGTCCGGACCCCAACGAGATGACGGACTTCAACGTCCTGACCATGAACGCACGTGTCTTCCCGGGGACCGAACCGCTCGTCGCCGCGCTCGGCGAGCGCGTGCGCATCCGGATCGGGAACCTGAGCGGCATGGACCACCACCCGATCCACTTGCACGGCACGTCGTTCCAGACGGTCGAGACCGACGGAGGCGTAATTCCCGAGTCCGCTCGATGGCCGGAGACCACGGTGCTCGTGCCGACGGGATCGACGCGGACGATCGAGTTCGTCGCGGACAACCCGGGCGACTGGGCGATGCACTGCCACATGACCCACCACGTCATGACGCAGATGGGGCACGGCATCCCGAACCTGATCGGCGTCGATCCGAGCGAGTTCGACATGGAACTCGCGCGGCACGTTCCGAGCCTCGCGGCCATGGGCCAGATGGGTCTCGACGACGACGCGGGCGACGAGGCCGTGATCCCGCCGAACAGCACGCCGATGATCGGTGGCGACGGGCCCCACGGTTACATCACGATGGGCGGCATGTTCACGGTCGTGAAGATCCGCGACAGGATCGACGACACGACCGCCCGCGATTGGTACCGCGCCCCCGCGGGCACGCAGGCCGACGTCGCGACGGCAGCGGAGCTTGCTCGGGATGGCATTCGAGCGCGCTGAGCCCCGCGGATCGGCGCGCCATGTAGAGGACGCGTCGTGAAGTCCTGCTGCGGCGGCAGGCCCGCACCTTGGCGCTGGTGGCTCGTCGTGCTCGCGCTCGTCGCGACGGCGCTGGCCGTCGTCGTTCTCGGCTGAAGCACGCCGATCCGACAACCACGTGTGTCGCAAGCGAGAGTGTCAGCAGCAATCGTGTTCGCCCGACCAGGCGTGACGCCCCTCCTTCGCGATCAGGCCCGCGATCAGGAGCGCCGCGCCCGGATCGGCCCACCACCACCCGAGCAGGCCGTTCGCACCCACGCCGACGAGTGCCGCGAGCGAGAGCCACCAGCAGGCGGTCGTCTGGAACGCGTCCGCCTCCATCGCTCGGCTCTCGAGCTCCGCCGCGACGCGCCGTTTCGCACGAGCGAGCCAGAGCATCACGAGTAACGAGAGCGACGTCAGGACGATGCCGACGAGACTGAACAACGGCTTGTCGGCGGTGATCAGAGTGGCCGTCGCGTCGAACCCAACGTAGGCCGCCAGCAGGAACAGCGAGACGGCGACCAGGCGCCGGGCGCGCTGCTCCACTCGTTCGATCGCTTGATCGTCCAACTTGCCGCGACGCTCGGCGCGGAGCCTCCAGATCATCGTGAGACCGGAGGCGGACTCGACGAAGCTGTCGACGCCGAATCCGAACAGCGCAACGCTACCCGCGAGCACGGCGGCCGTGACGGCGACCACGCCCTCCACAACGTTCCAGCCGACGGTGAGGTACTCGAGGCGCAGCGCGCGCACCAAGTGCGCCGCTCGCGACGCTGACGGCACCGGGGTCGAGCAGGAGCCGCAGGACTCCGTGGTCGTCGTCACTCGTCCTGCACGCCTGCGGGGGCATTCGCCTTGAACTTCGCCTCCAGGCTCGGATCACAGTCGAAGCACTGCGACTCGGGCGCGTCGTGCTTCGCACACCAATCGCCCTTCTCCTTGAAGCCGGCGGCGAGGGTGTCGTTGCAGCGCGTGCAGATCGACTCGGGCACGCCGTGCTCGGGGCACCAGTCGGCGATCTCCTTCCTCTGCAGCAACGGCTTGACGGGCTCCTTCACGGCGGGGTCTGACCGCTCGGGGGAGTCCGAGGACGCGCCGTCCCCGCAGCCCGAGAGCATTGCGCATGCCATGACGAGGGCACACGCTGCTCCAACCAACTTGGTCTTCGAAATCATCGCATTCTCCTTATCGGATGAGTGGTCTAGGACGCAGCAACTGCCGGCATCGGCAGTTGCTCAGGATCAAGGTCGTGCTCCCCGTCGAGTGCCGCCGACTTGGGCTCGAACCAGCCGTAGAGGACGGGCAGGACGAGGAGCGTGAGGAACGTGCTGCTGATGACGCCGCCGATCACAACGGTGGCCAGGGGCTTCTGCACCTCCGCTCCCATCTGGGTCGCGAGCGCCATCGGGACGAAGCCGAAGACGTCCGTCACGGCGGTCATGAGGACCGGTCTCAAGCGCACGAGGGAGCCCTCGACAATCGAAGTGCCAAGCTCCATCCCCCGTGCACGGAGTTGCCGAATGAACGTCGTCATCACGAGACCGTTCAGGACGGCGATGCCGGAGACGGCGACGAAGCCGACACCCGCAGAGATCGAGAACGGCATGTCACGGAGCCACAACGCCGCAACGCCGCCCGTCGCGGCGAGCGGAACTCCCGTGAACACGAGCATCGCCAGTCGAACGGAGCCGAACGACATGTAGAGCAGGATGAAGATCAGAGCCAGCGCTGCGGGGACGACGATCATCAGGCGCGTCTGCGCACGGTCGAGGTTCTCGAACTGACCGCCCCACTCGATGACGTAACGCCCTGCCGGGAGCTCGATCCGCTCGGCGATCGCCTTCTGGGCCTCCTCGACGAAGCTCCCCACGTCGCGGCCGCGAACGTTGCACTGGACGGTGATCCTGCGGCGGCCCCACTCTCGCGTGATCGTGGACGGTCCCTCGACCGTCTCGATCGACGCGAGCCGGAAGAGTGGCACCCTCTCGCCTGACGGTGTGGCGACGAGGATCTTGCCGATCGTGTCCGGACTGTCCCGGTACTTCTCGGGCAGACGGATCACCAACGGGAAACGCAGTTGGCCTTCCAGCACTTCCGACACGGGCTTGCTGCCGAGGGACTCGACGAGGTCGAGGACGGCTCGGGCAGGCACGCCGTAGCGAGCGAGCTCTTCCTGTCGCACCTTGATCTGCAGCACCGGCTGTCCGGTGATCTGCTCGGTCGACGGATCGACGCACCCGGAGATCGAGCGCAGCACGCCTTGGATCTCGCTGCCCTTCTCGACGAGGACGTCGAAGTCGTCGCCGAACAGCTTGACCGCCACGTCGGAGCGGGCCCCGGAGATCATCTCGTTGATCCGCATCTCGATGGGCTGCGTCATCGCGATGTTCTGCCCGGGCATGTCGCGGAGCTCGCGCTGGATCAAGGACACCAACTCCGACTGCGTCGTCGCATGTGTCCAGTTGTCTCGTGGCTTCAGCGACATGAAGATGTCGGTCAGCTCGACGCCCATGGGGTCGGTCGCGACTTCGGCGGTTCCGATGCGCGACCACACGTGCTCGATCTCGTCAGGGAAGGCGGCGAGCAGCGCCTTCTCCATCTGCGTGTTGTAGCGCACCGACTCGTCGATATCCGTGCCGGCCAACCGCACGACGTTCACGACGATGGCGCCCTCGGAGAGCTTCGGCACGAACTCCGAGCCGAGGCCCCTGGCCAAGATCCCGGAGAGCAAGAGGGCGCACGCCGCGAAGCCGATGACGGCCATGCGCCTGCGAAGAGCGAAGCGGAGCACTGGCTCGTAGATCCACCGAGCAGCCCGTACGACGATCGGCTCTCGCTCTTTGATCTTCTTCGGCAACAGCAGGCTCGCCAGCACCGGCATGAGAGTGAGTGACAGCACGAGCGAGCCGAACAGAGCGAAGATGACGGTGAGCGCCATCGGCTGGAACAGACGGCCCTCCACGCCCTCCAGCGTGAGGATCGGGAGGTAGACCATCATGATGATCAGCTCGCCGAACATCGTCGGTCTTCGGACCTCGATCGCAGCGTCGCGCACGATGTCGAGTCGTGACTTCGTTGGATCGCCTTGCGCGACGCGTCTGACGACGTTCTCGATCATGATGACCGAGCTGTCGACGACCAGTCCGAAGTCGAGCGCACCGAGACTGAGCAAGCTGCCTGCAATTCCGAATCGCAGCATTCCGCTGAATGCGAAGAGCAGCGACATCGGGATCGAGAGGGCGACGATGAGCCCCGCTCGCAGGTTGCCGAGGAAGATGAACAGCACGGCGATGACGAGCAGGCCGCCCTCGAACAGGTTGCCCTGCACCGTGTTGATCACATGGTCGACGAGCTCGGTCCTGTCGTAGACCGTCTGGACCTCGACGCCGGGCGGCAGGGTGGCCTTCACCTCCTCCAAGCGGTCCTTGAGTCGCCACGTGACGTCGTGGCTGTTCTCGCCCATGAGCATGAAGCCGAGGCCGAGGACGACCTCGCCTTGCCCGTTGGCTGTGACGGCGCCACGACGCACCTCGTGGCCGATGACCACGTCGGCCACGTCGCCAATCCGGATCGGCACTCCGTCCTTCGCCGTGATGACGATCTGTTCGATCTCGTTCGCGTTGGTCGTTCGGCCGATCCCCTGAACCAGGAGGGCGCCACCTGACATGGACACGGTGCCGCCGCCGACGTTGAGGTTGTTGTCCTCAACGGCCTCCACGACGTCGTCGAACACCATGCCGTGCTTGATCAGCCGAGTCGGATCGATGCGGACCTGGTACTGCTTCTCGAAGCCGCCCCAGCTGTTGATCTCGGCGGTGCCCGGGACCGTCCGGAGCCATGGCTTGATCTGCCAGTCGTGGATCGTCCGGAGTTCTGTGAGATCGTGCCCCTTGCTCGACACCACGTAGTGGAAGACCTCGCCCAGGCCGGTCGAGATCGGCCCCATCTCCGGTCGAGGCATCCCCTCGGGCAACTCGACTGTGCTGAGGCGCTCCATGATGAGCTGCCGCGCGAAGTAGATGTCCGTTCCGTCTTCGAAGATCACCACGACCTGCGACAGGCCGAACTTCGAGATCGAGCGAACGGCCGACAGGCCCGGGAGCCCGCTGATCGCCTGCTCGACGGGGAACGTCAGCTGGCTCTCCACCTCCTCTGGTGACAGCGACGGCGCGACGGTGTTGATCTGCACCTGCACCGGGGTCGTGTCGGGGAAGGCGTCGATCTCGAGCTGCTGCAGCGAGTACAGCCCCAGCACGATGAAGGCGATCGTGCCGAGGATGACCATGAAGCGGTGGCCGAGAGACCACGTGATGATCCGGTTGAGCATGGGATCTCCTTGGGGTCTCGACTTAGTCGTCTACGCAGCCGGCGCCGAGCTTGCTCTTGAGCAGATCGGACTTGAGAACGTGGCTTCCGGTCGTCGCGACGACCTCGCCTGCGAGCAGCCCGACGGTGATCTCCGCCAGCCCGGCGGTCCGTGTCCCGACGCGGACCTTGCGGGTCTGGAAGATCTCGTCCGTCATCCGGACGAACACCACGTGGCAGCAGCCTTCCCAGTGCAGGGCCTCGGTCGGGACGACGACCGCCGTCGGGCTCTCCCGCACGACGATGCGACCGGTGCCGAACGTGTTCGCCCGCAGGTGCCCATCCGGGTTCTCGACCGTCGCACGCACCTTCACGGTGCGCGTCGTGTCGTCCACCTCGGAGCTGATCCAAGCGACGTCGCCGGTCACGGCGCCGTCGCGATCTCCGTCGCTGCGGAAGACGACCTTCTGCCCGACGGCGATCCTCGAAGCCTCTTCCTGTCGCACGTCGAGAACGAGCCACATGCGCCTCAGGTCCGCGACGATGAACATCGGTGCAGAGGAGTCGACGGACTCGCCCTCCACGACCTCGCGGGCCACGACGACGCCATCGAAGGGCGCCACCACAGGAACGAGATTGGCCGTCGCCACGGCGTCCAGAGACTTGGTGGTCTCTTCCGGGATACCGAGGAAACGCACGCGCGTGATCAACTCGTCATCGCTGTGTCCCTTCAGTGCTGCGAGGTCGACCGGGAGCCCCAGCGTTGTGAGTTTCTGTTGCGAGGTGAAGACCGCGATCCGGGCTTCACGAAGCGCGGCTTCGGCGGCCTGGAGCTCGGCCCGCTGTTGCTGCACGTCAACTCTGGACTCTGCGACGGCCGTCTCTGCCTCCTGCAGGTCGCCCTGCGATCGGAAGCCCTCCTTCGTCGAAGTCGTCACGCGATCGAGGCCGCGACGTTTGAGGGCCACCACCTCCTCCGTCAACTGGAGGGAGGCGCGGAGCTGCTCGATGCGTGCGGCCTGAACGTCAGTGAGCGCGAGAGCCCGGAGGAAGGCCGACTTCGCCTCGCCCGCCTCCGCTGCGTCAACGAGCGCGAGCAGGTCGCCCTTCTTGACGCTGTCGCCGATCTCCTTGTCGACGCGCCAGACGATGCCGTCTGCCCGTGCCGCGAGCTGCGCCACACGAGTCTGGTCGTACCGGATCTCGCCTGGAGCACCTACCGACGCGGACACCGGCCGCTCTCGCACTTTCTCCAACTCGACTCCCGCCTTCCGGAGGGAGTCGGCGGTCGCGAACTGGATGCGTACGAGGTGCGTCTGGCACGTCGCCGAGTTCTCGGAGCGATCCGCGTTCGGGTCCGCCGAGACGGTGGGCGTGTCATCCGACCCGGGGACGTCCCCCTTGTAGGCGACGTCCGGGTGGCAGAGCGTGCACTGCGACTCCGGCACGCCATGCTCGCGACACCAGTCGGCCGCCGCAGCGCCGGTCAGAATCTCCGGGTGACAGACCGTGCACTTCGACTCGGGAACGCCGTGCTCGGTGCACCAATCCGTCGGGTCGTCACCGGCGAGTTCGGGGTTACAGGCGAGGCACTTGGAGTCCGGTACGCCATGGGCCTCACACCAGTCCTCGGTCTCTGCGACCGCGTCGGAGCCGGCCAGCTCCGAGAAGCCCGGAGCCTTCCAGCCGGTGTGGTGTCCCCATACAGCAACCGCAGCCAATGCCACGAGGACAAGAGCCGTAGCGCCGTGGTCCGCCAGCACAGTTCTGAGTCGCGACTTCGTTTCACTCATCCCGTGTCCCTTTCACTTCTGCCTGTTGGTCGGATGGGAGCAAGACCGGCTGCGACAGCGGCATGCCGGTCGCGGCCTCCACCTCGATGACGCCGCGCTGGTAGCGCAGCAGGGTCTCGAGGAACGTCCTGCGTGCACGGAGGGCTCTCTGCTGGGCGGCAACCCAGTCGAGGACCCGCAACTCGCCGGCACGGAATGCCCGCTCGATGAGGTCCTGGTTGCGCCGAACCCTCGGGAGCACGTCCCGTTGTTGAGCCTCGATCTCCGCGCGAGCAGTTCGCAGATGCGCTCGCGACTCGTACGCCTCCGCACGGAGTTGGTGCAGAGTCGCCACGTAGTTGGCTCGTGCGCGATCCCTCGCGACGAGCCGCTCCGCGATCTCTCCCTGGTTGCGATCGAAGATGGGGATCTCGAGGCCGGCCGCAGGACCCAGGAACGAGTCACCCTCGGACTCTCGTTCGAAGCCGAGGCCGAGCTTCAGGCTCGGGTACTGGCCCAGGACTGCGAGCCGGAGTTGCTGCTCCGCTTCCTCGTACGCCGCTTCGAGCGCACGGAGCTCATGCCGCCCGGCGAGGACGCGCTGCTCGAGTTCGGTGTTCGTCGGGTCGGAGAACACTGCCACCTCAACTCGCGCGTCTGCGTCCGTGAGATGGAGTTCGTACTCGGGAGGAAGTCCGAGCTGCGCGTTCAGATCGCGTCTTGCTGCCGCCGCCTCCGCAAGCGCGAAGCGCTGATCTCGCTGCATCTCGGCCAGCTCCAGCTCAGCCGCAGACACGTCCAGATCGGTGCCCTCACCCGCGTCTCTGCTTCGCTGGGCGAGGTCGAGCATCCGACTCCGTATGCCGACCGCTTCGTCGAGCATGTCCGCGATCTGCACGGCCGCCCTCACAGCCAGGAGCCTCAGGCGCGTCTCGCGAACGAGCCGCCACTCGTCGCTCACGATCGCCGCCCTCACGGTCTCGATGTGCGCGGCTGCAACGGCCTCTCGTGCCTCGCGTTGCCAGGGCTGAAGGAGGTCCATGAGCAGGTCCGCATCGACGGAGTGCCCGTCGGCTCCTCCGATGCCGCCGCGCCAGGCAACGCCGACCTCCGGGTTCGGCAGAAGACCGGCTCCGACCAGCAGGGCCTCGGCTTCACCGATCTCGAGACGACGTGCACGGAGCTCGCGGTTCAGCGTCAGCGCGACGGCGACCAGCTCGGCCTCGTTCAGCCCATCCGCGAGGTCGAAGGACATCATGTCGGGGAGCGGCCCGTCACCTGGTGTCGCGTGCTCGATGACCAAGTCGTCGAGCGCTGCACTCCGCAACGCCGCTAGCTCGTCGTCTGGGACGAGGGGGTGTGGCGCATACGAGACGCACCCGGAAACGAGGATCGCCGGCAGGATCGCCGCGAACCATCTACGCAACACGAACATGAGAGTCCTCCAGCAGGTTGCTCCGCAACGCCGTGCGCGAACTGCGCTTGGCCTAGTGCGACGAGCGGGAACGACTACGAGCCGATGGCTCGTAGTCGGGCTGGAGGTTGGCTAGCAGCGGAGCCGAACGGTCCGCAGGCAGCGTCTGACGATGTCGGGGCGCGGTGGACCGCGGTCCCCGACGAGTGGACTCCGGACCATCGGGGGCGCGGCAGTCAGTGAGGCTGGGAGGACGGCGCGTGTCGCTTGCGCCACCTCATGATGAGAGTGGTCGGGTGTAGCGTCCGACGGCGAGATCGTCAGCTGCGGCTGCTGTAGAAGGAAATCCTGACAGCAGTCGTCTTCGCCCTGGCCAACGGCGTCGTTCTCATTCGCTTCGTGGCTGCACCCGTCGTCGGCGATCGGCGGTGAACAGCTCAGGTCGACGTCGCAGCAACGCGCGGACGCGAGCTCAATAGCTGTGCTGCCATCCTCGTGCACGCAGAGCACGAAGTTGCTCTGCAGACAGCCCACGAAGAGCTGCGCCCACACGATGAGGAAGATGGCGAGAGCCCGAATCACCGGCTCGCCCCGTTCGTTGCAGTCGCGACGCCGCCGAGCTTCTCGATCATCTCTTCGGCGAGTCGGAGCCAGAACGGATCAGCGAGCGTGTAGTACGCGAGCTTGCCCTCGGTGCGGTAGTCGACCGCCCCGAGCGATCGGAGCGTCCGCAACTGCTGCGAGGTGCCGGACATCGAGACTCCGAGCAGTTCCGAGATGTCGCAGACACACAGCTCTCGGCCTTCGAGCGCGATCAGGATTCGAAGGCGGCTCGGGTTGCCGAGTGCCTTGAACGCGTCCGCGGTGCTGCGAAGAGCCTGGGCTGGCGGAAGTCGATCCCTGGCGGCAGCGAGTTCCTGCGGATCGACGCAGTCGATCTCGCAGACGCCGTCGGTGGCGCGGCGTTGCATCGTCGCGGAGCCGTTACGCTTCATCACTTCATGAAACGTTATCGGTCTGCCGCGGCGCGGTCAAGCCGGAACGCGCGCGCAATCAGACCCGCCGCGGCGAGGCGGCACCAGCGCAGAAGCCGCCCGGGGAACGGCTGGCCGCCGCCAAGGGCAGTCGCCGAGTCAGCTGGTCGGTTCGTTCGGTGGCCTACCAGTGAGGAACCCCCGCACCAGGTCCCGGGTCAGGGAGTCGCACCGCGGGTCCGCGAACATCAGCGCCACGCGGGCGTAGAGCGAGTCGCGGAGCGTCAGATAGA
>ERZ869936.1901-NODE-1901-length-13518-cov-34.694422_pt1 | contig 13518 bp, 6 predicted proteins | sample MGYA00520876_ERZ869936 | MGnify/ENA primary metagenome ERZ869936 (study PRJEB32218, sample SAMN09650985) | biofilter metagenome | isolation source: enrty point of leading RO module | place: Saudi Arabia: Thuwal, RO plant located on Red Sea | collected 2016-02-17 ...
CCTCGGGTGCGGCGCCCTCACCGCCGGCCAAGTCGGCGTCCCCTGCACGTGGCCGAGGCATTCCGCCGCGGACGCGGAAATACTTGCGCGAGAAGGGGCTGCTGGACGTCGCCGATCAGATTCCCTCGAAGTCGAACAAACTGATGCCCGAGGACGTCGACGCTTTTTTGGCGGCGGGCGGCACGGCTGCCGCGGCGGCGACCGAGGCGGCGGCGACCGCGACGGAAACCGACGCCTATACGGAAGCCCCCCTGCCGACGACGCAGCAAACACTCAACTTTCGCCTCGTTCGCGGAGCCCAGGTCTGCGTGCCGGTGACCATCTCGGCCGAAGTCGACTGGAGCGCTATCGAGCAGGGTCGCGCCACGGTCAAGGCGAATCAGGGCGACGCGGGGCCTTCGGCCCTGTCGATGTTGTTGTGGTGCGTCGCCCGGGCCATGGAGCAGCACGACAAGTTTCGCAGCACGCTGTCGGCCGACGGCAAGACATTGCGAACCTATCAGCACGCCAGTCTGGGCATCGCGGTGGCCCTGCCCGGCGACTTGCTGGTCACGGCCGTCATCGAGGATGCCGACGCGGTGGCCTGGCCCGAGTTCGCCGCTCGCGTGGCCGAGCGGATCGAGGCGGCTCGCGGGGGCACCGATCAAGCAACCGCCGCCACGACGTTGAGTGTGACGAACATGGGCTCGGTCGGAATTCGCAGCGGCGTGGCAGCGATCGTCGCCCCGGCCGTGGCGACGCTAACTCTCGGCGAAACCTACCTGGCCCCGCAGGTCGATCAACAGACCGGCGAGATGACCACGCGACGCATGGCGATGCTCACGCTCTCGTTCGACCATCGCGTGATCAACGGCGTCGGCGCGGCGGAGTTTCTCAACGAGATCCGCAGTCAGGTCGAGTCCTTCGAGCTGCCCGCGTAGAGACGCCCGGACTGCGCGTCCGTCCGCTAGAGCGTGTCTAGGATAGGAGTCGCGTCATTGGCGTGGGCGAGGCAAGTTTGGCCACCAGACCGAAGCCGACGAATTGGTAAATTCGTCGATACAGGTCGACGTCGCCAAGCACAGCCGCAGCTCGCCAAGGCGCTAGAGATAAACGACACCCGCTCTAAACCGACTCGGGCGATTCGGCGGGCGCCAGCTCGTCGATCACGGCGCAGAAGTCCTTCAGGCTGATCGGCATCTTCACCACGCGTCGCACTTTGCTCTCGACCGCCTGCTTCGTCAGTTCCGGGCGGCTGGTCCATTCCCGCTGCTTCTTACCCAAGAGCAGAATCGCCGGCACATCTTGCGTCGTTTGCGTACGGGCGAACTGGCTGAATCCCTCGAGTGCCCGCTTGCCGAGCTCGACGGCGCTGAACACGACGCAATCGGCGCCCTTCTCGAACTTGTCGAAGCGGGCGATCGCCCGCGCCGGATCGTTGGTGACCAGCACACGAAAGCCGTGACTCTTGAACTGGCTGCGGAAGAAGTCCTGCATCTTTTCGTCCGACTCGACGAACATCACGCTCCGTTTGGCGTCCGGCTCGCTGGCGATCTCGCCCGACTGCCGCGCGGCGAGTCGCAAGCTCGATTCGCTCATCTTCATGTGGTGCGGACTCGACTTGGCGGCCGCCTCCGCGTCGCCGACCTTGCCGAACGTCTTGTCGACCTCGAGCAACATCTCGCGCGGTGTCTGATGCCGCCGCTGGGGATCGAGCTCCATCGCCTTGTTCACCAATGACGCGACGCTTTGGGGCAGCATCGGCAGCTTCTGGCCGATGGGGACCACCTCGAAGAACCGCGTCTTGCTCATCCGCTTGGTGCGGTCCTTGGTTTCCGAGAGCGGAGGCATGCCGGTGAGCATGTGATAGAGCATGCACCCGACGAAGTAGAGATCGCTGCGCGGATCGTCGCGCTTCACGCCGGTGGTGCGCTCGAGCGCGGCATAGTCGATCGTGCGGGGATTGGGCGACTGGATCAACGCGGTGTCGGTGGCGTTCTTACCCGCCGCGGCCAGTCCAAAGTCGACGAGCTTGGCGTCGCCGCGCGTCGAGATCAGCACGTTGCTGAGCTTGATGTCGCGATGGGTCACACCGCGGTCGAGCGCGTAGTCGAGTCCGCGGAGCACGTCGCCGATCAGTCGCAACGATTCGAGCGGCTCGCACCGTTCGCGAACCTTGACGAAGTTGCGCAAGTTCTGGCCTTCGACAAACTCCATCACCAGGTAATGGGCCGCGCTCGTCTGGCCGACTTCGAAGATCGGCACGATGTTCGAATGCCGCAAGGTATGGCCGACCTTGCCTTCCTGGACGAACTGTTCGAGTTGTTCGGGATTCTTGCGGTAGCGATTCCGTAGCACCTTGACCGCCACCAACTCACCGGTCTTCGTGTGTTCGGCACGATAGACGCGGGCGAAGCTGCCGCTGCCGACGAGATAGAGCACCTTGTAATTGCCGTAGAAGTAGCCGGTTCGATCGCCCCGAATCAGACGGGAGAGCTGATAGCTCGTGAGCATCTCACGGCGCAGCAGGGCGTCTTGAAAATCGGCCGAGGCGACGTTGCGGCTGCCGAACTGCCCCCACACCTCTTCCAATTGCCGGTCGTTCAGCAATCCCAAGTCGGCCGCACGTTCGGCGATCTGCTCGGCGCTGGGTTCACCCATTCCGATCTCCACTGACCCGCGCCAGAACGGCACCGCCCCGCGACCAGCGGTGCCATGGAATTAGCGGTGCTTTGGATTTGGCGGTCGGTTGCCTCCCCCCGCGACCGTACTTCCATGGTAAGAACCGGAGTCGCGGCAAGCAATGCCGAGGCGAATTCCCGCCAAAGAGCGGGACGGCAACCGGTTCGAGCGAGCCGCGAGGACGGCGCGTCACGCTGCTCGGGGCGTATCGACGTCGCGAAGATTCCGGCCGCGGCTGGCGGGAGACCAGGGTCGCGCCGCGGCGAAGGTTCATCCGGCGCGGGCGAGGTTGCCGCTGCCGACGAGCGACTCGCCAGTCACGAACTAGGCGTCTTCTTCGAGTCGCTCGCGATACTCGTCGCGCTCGCGACGCGTCGCTTCGAGATCGAACATCAAGTACTTCATGTCGAGTCGCAGTTGACTGAGGGCATCTTGCACCAAGGAGAGAATGCGACGACGACGACGGGCACTCTGCATGACTCGCGTCATGACCGGATCGATGGTCGCGCGATGTTCGGCGGGAAGCTGCGAAATCACGTCCGCCAACTCGACCAGGTCGGTGGGCACTTCTTCCGTCGGAGTATTTGCGATGCGGGAAAGGTGACTCATGGTGGAATCTCCAGTGTTGGCGTGACACAGGAGAGTGATTGCACGCGGTATGCCAACACCCTTTTCAAGCATCATCGTAGCGCCCTAAACCACGTAGATTCAAGTAGTTGGGAACACCGCGCCGCCCGGCACCGGCGAACGGCCGATGCTGCCCGAACGCCTCACGCTTCGCCGAATTGCCCTGGCTGGCGACTCCAAATCCTGATACAAGCCCGCCTTACGTCGAGGCAACGTCCGGCAACGTGGCACGTTGCTTCTGGGCAACGTTGGCGGTTGTGGCGATGACGCCGCGCAACGCTAGCGCAATGCTGCGGACAGTCGTTCCGATTTGGCGCCTTTTCCTGTCGAATCTGTCCCGCTGAATTCAACATGCGATTGATGCGCGCTCGCGAAGACCGTTTGAGTCGACGCCGCGGGCAGTGCCGTTGCGCTGCGCCGCGCTGGTTCGCGCTGGCGTGTCTGATCGCTCTTGTCGCCTCGCCGCGCTCCGCCAGCGCGGAAGCCTGGAACTCGTTCGAAGGTCCCTTGCCGAGCTGGCAGGTCCTCGGCGGTGACGTCCCCTATCGCGTCACGCGACACGAACGGGTCGATGCGCCGGTCCACTCCGGATCCTGGTCCGAGCACCTTGTCGTCGAGGCGGGGGGCGGTTCCCAGTTGCACGCCGCCCACGATATCCCGCCCGTTGCCTTGATTGCCGAATCGGAGATCGGCCTCTGGCTCCGCTGCGACCGACCCGGCATGCAGCTGATTGCGCGGGTGGTGTTGCCGCGTAGTATCGATCCGACGACCGGCCGGCCGGCCACCCTAATACTCTACGGTTCGCTCTACCAGACGCCCGGCCGCTGGAGCCGTCTGCAGCTGACGGACTTGCCGGCCCTGCTCGAGCGACAAGTCCGCCTCGCCCGCAGCGAACAACGAAATCGCGCCGCCACCCAGCAATTCGACACGCGGCAGGCCTACATCGATCAGATTCGCCTGAACATCTACGGCGGCCAGGGCACAACCCGTGTTTGGATCGACGACCTCGAGATCGGTGGCTACGTCGAAGTGCCCCAGGCCGCCCGCCTGGCAAGCACGCCGGCGGGTCCGCAGCGGCCCGCCAACGAAGGTCGGGGGTATGGCAAGTCCGCCGCACCGGGCCGCTCGGTGCCGCTACCGAGAGTGGCGCCGGTCGCCTGGCAAACGACGGTCTTGGCCGCCGAGGGGAAACCGCTGCTGCCGCGCATCATCGAACATCGGGGCGAACCGTTCGCGTTCTTGCGCGAGCTCGGTTTCAATGCCGCGGCCCTCGATCAGCCACCGACGATCGCCGAAATGAAGGAAGCGACCGCCGCCGGCATGTGGCTCGTCTGCCCCGCACCTCGCCTGGCCACAAAGCAGTTGGACGTGCCGCTCGATCCGATTCTCGCCTGGCATGCCGGGTCGCGACTGTCGCGTCTCGATCTGCGCCGCACCGCGGAGAGCATCGCCCATGTGCGTCGCCTCGACAGCGCCACACGCCGACCGATTTGCGGCCACGTCACCAGCAACGTCGAAGCCTTCAGCCGCCATCTCGACGTGGTGTTGCTCGACCAGCCGGTCGTCGGCACGCAGCGTCGCACCGAAGACTACTTCCAATGGTTGATGGCCAACGCGAAGTCGGCCCGCCCGGGCACGACATTCTGGACGACGATTCACGATCAGCCGCCGGCCGCCTATCGGCAGCAGGCCGAGGTGCTGGGGGTTGCCGAGCCTGACTCGTCGTTTGCCGAGTGGTCGAACCTGCGGGCCCTGACCCTCGGCTCGATTGCCCACGGGGCACGTGGGCTGTTGTTCGCATCGGCGGCGCGACTCGACGCCGAAGAGGGACCGACGCGACGGCGTGCCGCCCAACTGGAGCTCCTGAATCACGAACTCTCGCTCGTCGAGCCGTGGGCGGCCGGGGGACAGTTCGTCACCACGGTGCAATCGAGCGACCCGACCGTGGTGGCCCATGTGCTTCAGAGCGACCACACGCGGCTGGTCGTGCCGGTGCGCATCGCACCCCGCGCGGCCACGCCGACGAGCATGGCAGGTGCACCCCAGGCGCTGGCGACGTCGTCGGACAGGTTACGGCTGGTGATTCCCGGCGTTCCCGCGGCGAGTAAGGCGTATCAGTTGCTGACCGCGGGTATCGAGCCTTTGGCCAGCGCCCGTGTGGCCGGTGGCAAGAGTATTTCGTTGCCGCGCGGCGCGGAGAGTTCGTTGATCGTCTTTACCAGCGACCCGCTGGTCATCAGCCGCCTGAAGAAACAGACCACCCGCATTCAGGCCCGGGCCAGCGAGTTGACTCGCGCGGTGGCGGCCAGCGTCGCTCACGATACCGATGTCTCGCTGCGGGCTTCGGGGCGAGTCCCCATGTCGGCCGTCTCGCGACCGCTCGAGGCGGCGCGGCAACACCTCGACGAGAGTCGCACGCAGGTGGAGCAGGCCGACTTTGCTGGCAGCGTTCAGTCGGCGCACGCGGCCCTGGCTGCCCTGCATGCCGCGCGACATTCGGCCTATCCGCACTTTGCCTTGGCGGGACGCCGGCATCCATTGCCGGGTGGCCCCACTCCGTTCGTCTCGCTGCCGGCGGTCGAGAGCTTTGCCTCACTACCCGCCTTGAGTCTGCTCGGCACGCAACTCGCCGCGGCCCCGTGGAGCGGCAACCGCCTCGCGGGCGGCGACTGCGAAAACCTGACTCACATGGTGCAAGCCGGTTGGCGGCACGTCGAATTTCCGCTTCCCGATATGCGGACCGAGGTGCAGCTCTCGCCGCGGGCACCGCATGGAGGGCGAAATAGTCTCTTGCTGCGGGCCGCGGTCGACGGCGATGCCGCACCGCCGGCGCTGATCGAGACGCCGCCCGTGTGGGTCGAGAGCGCGCCGGTGCCGGTAACCGCCGGCCAGCGCGTGAAGATCCAGGGAGTCGTACGCGTGGCGGGCGTCCCGAATTCGCAACAGTCGGCAACGGTGTTGCTGGTGTTCGACTCGATCGGCGGGCAGGATCTGGCCCTGCGCGTCGAATCGGCTGACGTTTGGCAACCGTTCGTCCTCTATCGTGGTGTGCCGAGCGACGGCCAGGTAATGGTGACTTTTGCGCTCGAGGGAGCGGGCGAAGCCTGGGTGGACGACGTTACCATCGAGACGGCCGCGGCTTCGGCAGACGCCGCCGCCGATCCTTCGCTGCGCTTCCCCGGCGACCAACGGCCAGGCAGCGGCGGCTGGGCACCGCCTAAGACGAGACGACTGCCGCCCTTCGCAGGGCCACCGCAAGCGCAGCGCGAGGCCGCCGCGGGGCGCGAGCGTCGTTGGCTGGCCGATCCCTTCTCCCGCACGCCCGCACGTTGATCGCCGGGACCGGTTGCTATCCCGCGTCCGATATGCACCAATTGCGGAACCTTAGAGCGCGTCTCTCGTCGCCGTCGCGGCGACCCGGATCCCTTCGACCCCCCTGATCCTTTCAACCTCGTTGTGCACGCGATGACACGCAGTCGCCAGCAGCTTCGTCGCGATGTCCGCCAGATCTGGCAGGCCGGCGTCGATGCCGTGCGACCGGAGCGTTTGATTCCCGAGGTCGTTCGCCACGAGGGTCGGTCGCTCTGGATTGGCGACGAGGAGATCGACCTCGAGGCGATCGACCACATCGAGGTGGTCGGAGCCGGCAAGGCGGGTGCCGCCATGGCCGCGGCCCTGGAAACTGCGCTCGGTCCGCAGCTCTTGGTCGACAAGGATGTCCGTGGTTGGGTCAATGTGCCGGCCGATTGTGTACGCCCGCTCGACCACATTCATCTACACGCGGGCCGGCCTGCGGGCGTCAACATGCCGACGGCCGAGGGCGTGGCGGGCAGCGAGAAAATTCTCACGCGGGTTGCCGCGCTCGGACCGCGCGATCTTTGTTTGTGCTTGATCTCTGGAGGAGGCTCGGCGCTCCTGCCGGCGCCGGTGTCGGCGATTTCGCTGGCCGACAAGCTGGCGGTTACCGAGCACTTGCACGAGGCCGGGGCAAACATCGAAGAGCTGAACACGGTTCGCAAGGCACTCAGCCGGATCAAAGGCGGTGGCCTGGCCCGCGCGTCGCGGGCGGGTCGCTTGATCGCCCTGATTATCTCCGACGTGATCGGCGATCCGCTCGAACTGATCGCCTCCGGGCCGACGGTGGCGAGCCCCTCGCCGCGCGGCGAGGCACTCGCCATTCTGGAGCGTTACGACGCGCGTCGGGCGGGCATCTCTGCGGCGGTGTTCGACTACCTGGCCGGTGGTGCAACGTCGGACAGTTCCGCGGACTCTGACAATCAAGACGCGCACACTGACGCCACCCCGTCCGGCGTGGTGACCAATCTGATCATCGGCAACAACGCGGTGGCTCTGGACGCGGCCGGGCTCGAGGCGGTACGGCTCGGCTATGCCCACGTGGCCCACGGGGCGAAAGAAATGGAGGGGGCGGCCGAGCATGTCGGCCGCCACCTGGCGGAGATGGCCGTGCGGATGTCGCGACAACCGGGACCCGACTGCCTGATCACGGGCGGCGAACCGGTCGTGCAATTGGTCGACGCCGCGGAGCGCGGACTGGGTGGCCGCAACATGCAACTGGTGTTGGCCGCGGGTCAGTGGTTGCTCGAACACGCGGGACAAAAGTTGGCAGCCGCCGAAGCGGGCGCGGGGGTCTGTCTGCTTTCCGGCGGGACCGACGGCGAAGACGGTCCGACCGATGCGGCCGGTGCCTGGCTCGACGACGAGTTGCTTCGCCGGGCCGCGGAGTTGGGCCTCGACGTTGGCGATTTTCTGCGGCGCAACGATGCCTATCGATTTTTTGCTCCGCTCGAGGCGCTGCTGCTTACCGGTCCCACGAATACCAACGTCGGCGACATTCGTGTGGCCCTGGTGGCGCGGGTTCAAGAAACGTCGCCACCGAATTGAGCGAGCCGCTGGCGGCAAAGCTCAGCGGCGATGCAAGAGGGCGGCCCCCTGTACGCCAAGTGCAACTGGCCTGGTGCGAGGAGGTCGGGCTATAATGAGAGCCCTCGATCACCCCGCCCCTGCACCCCTGCGCGCTCCTTCCCACCATGATGCACGACGCTACCCCCCCGCGCCTGGCGACGCTGTTGCTGGCGGCCGCACTGTTGAGTTTTCTCTCTGCCGAATCGTCGATCGCCGACAAGCCGGGCGAAGCGGACGCCAATGCCGCAGCGGGCGGCGAAGCGGAACGCCAGGCCGACGTCGATCCGAAGACGCGGGCCACCGGCGACTTGAAGATGCTCCCCGGTTTCCGGGCCGAGTTGGTCTACAAGGTGCCGCGCGAAGCCCAGGGTTCCTGGGTTAGTCTCACGGTCGATCCGAAAGGTCGTTTGATCGCCTCGTCGCAGGGCGGGCGTATGTATCGGCTCACGCCGCCCCCGCACGGCAGCGACCAGCCGGCCCAGGTTGAAGAGATCGACTTGCGCATCGGCCAGGCCCAGGGTTTGCTCTGTGCGTTCGACAGTCTCTATGTGGTGCTCAACGGGAGCGGTGCCGAAGGCTCTGGGCTCTACCGGGTTCGCGACACCGACGGCGACGACCAGTACGACGAGGTGAAGCTGCTCCGCCGCCTGCACGGTCAGGGCGAACACGGACCACACGGCATCGTGCTCTCGCCCGACGGCAAGTCGCTCTACATTGCGGCGGGCAACTACACGAAGATTCCCAACCCCGAGCGCTCGCTCGTGCCGCGTCATTACGACGAGGACTTGATCCTGCCGCGACAGGGCGATTCGCGAGGTCACGCGCGGGGCTTGATGGCCCCGGGCGGCTGGGTCTGTCGCACCGACCCCGAAGGCAAGAAGTGGGAGCTGGTCTGTAGCGGCTTTCGCAACGAATACGACATCGCCTTCAACGCGGCCGGCGAACTGTTCACGTACGACTCGGACATGGAGTGGGACATCGGCACGCCTTGGTATCGGCCGACCCGCGTTTGTCACGTGGTCAGTGGCGGCGAGTTCGGCTGGCGCAGCGGCACCGGCAAGTGGCCTGCCCATCAGGCCGATAGTCTGCCGGCCGCGGTCGAGATTGGACCGGGCTCGCCGACCGGCGTCGTCTTTGGCACCGGGGCCAAGTTTCCCGCCAAGTATCAGCGGGCCTTTTACATCTGCGACTGGAGTTTCGGCAATCTCTACGCCGTACACCTGGAGCCGAACGGGGCGTCGTACACCGGCTCGTTCGAATCGTTCATCTCCGCGGCCCCCTTCCCGATTACCGATGTGATCGTCAATCCGCAGGACGGGCTGCTCTATTTCACCGTCGGGGGACGCGGGGTCGAGTCGGCCCTGTACCGCGTCTGGTACGAAGGTGACGAGTCGACCGCCCCCGCCGTCGCACGGGACGATGCGGGCACGCTGCTTCGCGGGTTGCGGCACCAGCTCGAAGCCCTGCACGCGCGAACCGACGCGGCGGCACTCGACGAGGCGTGGCAACACTTGGGACACGAGGATCGCTTCATTCGTTTTGCCGCGCGAATCGCCGTCGAACATCAGCCGGTCGAGCGGTGGCGCGAGCGGGCCTTGGCCCTCAAGGAACCGCTGCCGCTGACCACGGCCATGATCGCGCTGGCCCGCAGCGTGGGAGACCAGGGCGACGCCGCGCTGCAGGAAAAGATGCTGGCGGCCCTCGACGCGCTCGACTGGTCGCAACTCTCGCAGCGCGATCGGTTGGGACTGCTGCGGGCCTATCAGCTGACCTTGATCCGCCTCGGTCGCCCGGACGAGGATCGCCTGGCCAAGCTCGCGGCCCGCATCACCGGCATGTTCCCGGCGGACAACTTCGCGCTCAATCGCGAACTGTGCGCGCTGTCGGTCTACCTGCAGGCGCCCGACACGGCGACCAAGACACTCGCGCTGTTACGGTCGGCACAGACGCAGCACGAGCAAATCTTCTACGTTCTCACGCTGCGGCTGCTGAAGAGCGGCTGGACAAGGGACCAGCGACGCGAGTACTTCGAGTGGTTTCGGCGCGCCCGGCAGTATCACGGCGGCCAGTCGTTCGCCGGCAACACCGAACAGATTCGCAAGGAGGCGATCTCCTATCTGACGGATGAAGAGAAGTCGGAACTGGGCGACCTGGTGGCCGACCAACCGGGGGATGAGGGCGAGTCGGCCTTCCCGCCGCGTGAGGTCGTTCGTCAGTGGACCGTCGACGAATTGACGGCGGCCGTCGAAGCGAACCACGGTCCCCGCGATTTCGCTCGCGGTCAGCAGCTCTTCGCCGAAGCGAGTTGCTTCAAGTGCCATCGCTTGGCGGGCCGTGGCGGGACGATCGGTCCCGACCTGACCGGTGCCGGCCGACGCTTCACGGAGCGCTATCTTATCGAGGCGATGATCGAGCCGAGCAAGGTGATCTCCGACCAGTATCGTTCGACGACGTTCATCATGGCCGACGGCCGCGTCATCTCCGGACACATCGCCGACATGGGCGGAGCCGCCTGGAGCGTGATGACCGACATGCTGCGGCCGGGCGACTACACGTCCGTGAAGCGGGCCGATGTTGAAGAGATGATGCCCTCGCCGACGTCGATGATGCCGGGCGGGTTGCTCGACACCTTTACCAGTGACGAGATCGTCGACCTCCTGGCCTACCTGCGCAGCGGCGGCGACGCCGAGCACGAATTGTTCCAGGAGAAGACGGCGGCCCGATAAGGGGCTCGCCAAACGTAATGGGCTCGCCCAACGTTGCCGGCTCTGGAAAGTGTGAAAGCCGGGTCCGCTGTCGCCTTATTCGGCCGCGGCGAACAGCTCGGCATACTCGAGCACCCACAGCTCGATCAGTTCGACGAACGAATCGAGATCGACTTCGTCGAGCGGCTGATACTGCTGACGATTGTAGACCTCTTTGTTGCGAATCGTCCCCTTCGCGGCCAGCTCGATCACCGGATACTTGCCCAGCGGGCGAACCACCATTTCCAGCCGGCTGAAGAAGCTGTCGCGCCGCCCGCCGGCCGCCCCGACGTCGTCACGATTGCAGGCGGCCCCCCAACCGCGATCGCTCATCACGGTCTCGAACTCGAAGCCCGGAAACTGATCTCCCAAATTGGCGACGCACTTCTCAATGTGCTCGGTCAACTTGAGCCGGTAGTCGCCGTGCAGCCGACGACACTCCTCTTCCGACAGCGCCTTCTGCTCTTCTTCGTGCTCGCGGGCTCGGCGCGTCCGTTCGCCCCGCTGCACAGCCCGTTCGAGTCGTTGTTGAAAGTCCATCCGGTTGCCCGTCGCCGGTTGCCCGACACTAGAGGAGCCGAAAAAGCGCCAAGGAAGCCGCACGAGGCACGGCGCCATTGATTATTGCCCAGTCTATCGCGCGAGTGACGGCTCGCCCAGGGCAACGCGGCGTGTCTCGCCGCCGAATGTCTCACCACGAACCACAAGCGCAGGATGACTTCGGGAACCGCCGACCCGATCCGAACTCACCGCGCCGCGCGGGTGCCCGCGGCCGCTACGACGCCGACTCCTCGCCATCTTCGGAGTCCTGCTGATCCATGAACTGCTTCAGATCGCCAAAGGTCCGCATCGGCTCGTCGCCTTTGAGCATGGCGTCGGTAATCGGCACCAGCGGCTTCGGTTTGCGCTCGCGCCGCGGCCCCGCGGCGTGGCGACCACCCTTACGGGCGCCCCTCGCGGCTCCTTTGCCTTGCCCCGTGCGCGGTTTCTTCTTCGCGTGTGCGGGACCACCCTCCTTGCCGCGTCTGCGTCGTCGCGGACCGCCCTCGCGCGGTCGCCGTTCGACGCCGGGCTGCACCATCGTGAGCGTCACGCGACCGCGCTCGGTATCGATCGCCTTCACCCAGACGCGCACCGAATCCCCCACCGCCACCAGCTTCTGCGGATCGCTGATGTAGCCGGCCGCCATCTGCGAGACGTGTACCAGCGCGCTGTCGTTGAGCCCGATGTCGACGAAGGCTCCGAAATCAACCACGTTGAGCACCGTGGCCGGCAGCTCCTGACCGATCGCCAGATCTTCCAGCTTGAGCGGCCGGCTGCGGAAGATCGGTTCGGGCAGATCGACGCGGGGGTCGCGACCCGGCCGCTTCAGCTCGACGATGATGTCCCGCACCAGTCGCTCGCCGACTGCGAATTTCGCCGCCAAGGCCGGCACATCGGGCTGCGGGGCGGCGGCGTCGCCGTCGCCGTCGCTCGCGGAGCCAAGTTCGGCACGGATCTTTTCCGCCAGCTCGTAATGTTGCGGGTGGATCCAGGAAGCGTCGAAGGGGTTCTCGCCGCCCTCGATGCGCAAGAAGCCGGCCGCCTGCTCGAACGAATCGTCGCCCAATCCGCCGCTGACGTCTTTCAGCGCCGCGCGGGACGCAAAGGGACCATGCTGCTGACGATGCTCGAACAGACGTCGCGCGAGCAACGGATTCAGGCCCGAGACGTATCGCAACTGCGCGGCGTTGGCCCGATTCAAGTCGACGCCCACATGATTCACGCACGACTCGACCACTTCGACCAGGGTCGCGCGGATATCCTTGCCCGCCAGGTCGTGCTGCAGTCCCGGCGACGCCAGACTGGCGGGGTCGACCTTGACCAACTCGGCCAGCGGATCGAGCAGTCGCCGACCGATGAAAATCGCGGCCCGCACGGCGGCCTCGACGTCGGGGAATTCCTCGCGGCCGACCTGACTGGCACCATAGTCCTCGGCGCCGGCCGAACTGACCACGATGTAGGCGAGCCTGCCCGCGTCGGCTTCGGCGGCCAGATCTCCGGTGAGCAACTCGCCGACGACCTGTTCCACCTCGCGACTGGCCGATCCGGTGCCAATGGCAATCGCCTCGAGTTTGTGCTGGCGAACGAGTTCGACCAGCTTCGCGCGCGATTCGGCGAGCCGCTCTTTGTTGCCGACGATGTGCAGCACGCCTTGGGCCAGCAACTCCCCGTCAGCGCCCAGGGCGGCCATCTTCGAGCCGCTCTTAAAGTTCGGGGCGATCGCCAGAATCCGTTTGCGGCCGACCGGTCGCTGCAGCAACAGGTTGCGCAGATTGCAGCAGAAGACGTCGATGGCGTGTTCTTCCGCCTTCTGTGTCAGCTCGCGACGAAGCTCTTCAGCCAGGCCGGGCATCAGCAGCCGCTCGATGGCGTCGGAGAGACAACCCCGGAGAAAGTCGGCATGCGGATGGGGCGCGACGGTTTCAGCGGCCTCGGGACTTGTTTCGGGACCGGCGGGAGGCGCCTGGGCGGCAGCCGGAATTGCCTGGGCGGCAGCCGGAATTGCCTGGGCGGCAGCCGG
>ERZ869936.1902-NODE-1902-length-13508-cov-19.147997_pt1 | contig 13508 bp, 16 predicted proteins | sample MGYA00520876_ERZ869936 | MGnify/ENA primary metagenome ERZ869936 (study PRJEB32218, sample SAMN09650985) | biofilter metagenome | isolation source: enrty point of leading RO module | place: Saudi Arabia: Thuwal, RO plant located on Red Sea | collected 2016-02-17...
CTACCCGCCCCAGCGCTCGTGGTGCACCACCTCGTTGAACGGTTTGCGATTGAGGCTATGAACGGGCTTGACGTCTCGGTCGGCCGGATAGCCAAGGCCCATCATCCAGCTGAGCCGCCACTCGTCGGGTAGGCCCAGTATCTGAGCGCCGAGTTGCCAATCTTCCACAGAGGCGTGACGTGTCCCCACGCCGAGGTCAGTCGCTGCGAGTTGCATCGACATCATCGCCTGGCCGAGGTCGAAGTGGACCGAGGCAATGGTCCTCGGGTCGTCCGAAGGGGGTGCGGCGACGGCGACCGTGGCCGCCGAATCGGCGATGTGGGCTGCTCCGCGCCACACGCGTGACAATCGCTGCAGGGTGTCCCGCTCTTGAACCAGGATGAACGTCCAGCGCTGCTGGTTGCGTGATGACGGAGAACGTCGACCGGCTTCGAGGATCTGCTCCAGCACCTCCTCGGGGATGGGCCGGTCGGCGTAGCTGGCGACCTTGATCCGCGATTTGATTGCGTCGAGAGTCTCCATGACCTCAACCTAGTTGCCCGGAGCCACCGGCCTTGGGGTGTACGCAGTGACGTCCACTCCCGGTGAGTACATGACGTGGGGCGCGCCGCGCACCCGGTACCCCGCCGCCCCCAGCAGACTCATGTCGTAGTTGGCCGCCTCCACACGCTGCAGGGGCCAGGGATCGTGTCTGATTTCGGCCGAGTAGATACGACCACGCAGACGGGTATATAGACGCCACCTGGCGGTCAGGAAACGCTCAAATGGGGAATGGTGTGTGATCGCCCTTCCCGGCCGCACTCTCATCTCGCCGCCCACACCGCGAGGCCCGGGCCAGCGTCTCCTGGTGGAGTAGACGTGGGTGTCCCCGATCCGCTCGTACTGCATCGACGCGAAGAAGTAAGGGAGTCGATAGCCGAGTCTGGCGACAGCGACGGGAAGGAGACGAGAGGCCTCGAGGGAATGGAACCAGACGCCCGGCCCATCCGGCCCGATCACGTAGGTGCGAACGTTGGTCTCCGGAAAAGTGCCGAGGTAGGGGATGCTCGGGCCTTTGCGCGCGCCGATACCGACCATCCGAAACGGGACCAGTCCAACCCAGGCCCGGCCTCCGTGGGTGTCGACATCGAGGCCCGGGGGAATCAGCTCTGAGACTCGAGCGGGATCCACCGGCCAATGCAGGAAGGAGACGTCTTCCCAGCGCTGGCGCATGATCGGCTTGCGGCCCGGCGGTGGCTCCTCCACGGCCAACGCACCGGTCGGAGCCCCATCGATCTTGAGTTGATCGAGCATGCCCCTGGTTCGTCCCGGGCACCTCTGGCGGATGACCACCCGGCCTCCCGGCATCTAACGTGGTGATATGGCCGAATCCGACTCACAAACGATCCACCGTCGTGAGCCTCGAACCAGTCAAGGGGACTCCGACGAAGTGGCACACATCGTGATGAAGGACGATCAGATGCGCGGCTATCTAACGGGAGACCCAATCAAGGCTCTGTGCGGAAAGGTGTGGGTTCCCACTCGAGACTACGAAGGTTTGCCGATCTGTCAGAAGTGCGCCGACGAGCGGGACCGGATCGTCGCCGGCATGAAACGACTCAACTGAGACTCCCGAAGATCCCGCTTCAATTCACGGCGCTGGCTTCGGCCTCCAGCTGCTCCCAAGTGCACTCCCGGGGTGACTTGTCCTCCCTGAAGCCTTGAAACGATGGTGCCCGTAACCGCCCAGCCGAGGTGAGCTGGCGGTGCTCGACCCGGGCCACGAGTGCTGGCTCCACCCAATTCGCCCTCTTGAGCTCAGGACGCGACGACCTGACTTCGGTGGGGAATGGCGGGTCAATCGTCTCGAGGCTGGTCAACCTATCCCTTGCCTCTTTCAACGACCTTTCGTTGAAGCCAGTGCCAACGTTGCCGACGTAGCGCAGGTCGTCACCGTCGTACACCGCCATGACGAGCGAGCCGATGCTCCCGGAGCGTCGCCCCTCCCCCTCGGTCCATCCGACGATCACCACATCGGCATCGAAGGTGACCTTCACCTTCAGCCAGTCCTTCGACCGGGAGCCCGGTTGGTACCTCGACGACTTCCTCTTGGCCATGATCCCCTCGAGGCCCTGGTCGGCAGCCGCCTTGAACAGCGCAAGCCCATCTCCATCCGTGATCGGAGAGACCTGGAGTTGCTCGGATGGCACCACCGCCTCCTCGAGGATCTGCCTCCGCTCGACCAGGGGAAGGGAGGTCAGGTCTCTGCCATCGATGGACAAGATGTCAAAGGCGATGTAGACGACAGGAATCCGGTCTTTGATTTGCTCGATCCGGCGATCGTCCCTCAGGTGCATCCTCTGTTGGAGTCGCTGAAAAGAAGGGACCCCCTCGTCGAAGGCAACGATCTCGCCGTCCAGCATCGCCTCGGTCGCCACTACCTGTCGGTGTAGGTCGCGAAGCTCCGGGTAGGCGACCGTGACATCCCGGTCGTTGCGCGAGATGAGCTTCGTCTCTCCGGCACATCTGGCGATCGCACGAATCCCGTCCCACTTCGGCTCGAACAACCAGTCGGGATCGTCGAATGCCTCGCCGGTGAGAGTGGCAAGCATGGGATTGGCAGTTGGCGGCGCCTCGCCCTTCGGTCGAAGGTCCTCGGAGAGGAGGGCGAGCCATTGATCCCTCCCCGACTTCTCACCGGTGTGAATCAAGTGCCACACACCCTGAAGGCGACGGCCCTCGAGGCGAAATGTGAGCTTGTCGTCTGTGCGCTCGACCAGCTCGTAGGTGCCTTCGTCGAAGATCCGGACTTCCCCACCGCCGTATTCGTCCTCGGGGATCCTCCCGGAGAATGTTGCATGCTCCATCGAATGGTCCGGGGTCCTGATGGCCAGGTGCCTCAGGCCGCGCTCGAGCGGTAACCCTTTGGGAATCGCCCACGAGACCAGGACCGGCCGCTCAGGATTCAGCATCTCCAATCGGAAGTCATGGTGGAGGGCCGTGGCGTGGTGCTGCTGAATCACGAACTGGGCTCCCAGGGGCGCGGTCAGCGGATCGACGTCGGGTATTGCGTCGCCAGTCTCGTGATCGTTGCTTTGCTCTTCGGTGCTCATAGATCGTGCTGTGTTCCGTCGAAGCTAGCCCTACCGGCCTACTCCGTTTGAATGTCCCGTGTCGTATAGGGTCCCCCCATGCCAGATGCCCTCTTTCATCGGGACGGCGACAACTACCTACCCGGTCCTCTCACCGAGGGGCCGTGGTCTCCCGACGCCCAACATGGTGGGCCGCCGGCCGCGCTCTTGGCCCGAGCGATCGAGCAGGCCCCGTCGGAGAGCGAGATGGTCATCGCTCGCCTTTCCATCGAATTGGTCCGCCCGGTGCCACTGAAGCCCCTGGCGGTAGCGGCCGAGGTCACGAGACCAGGCCGCAAAGTCCAGCTGGTGTCCGCCTCGATCTCACACGATGGCCAAGTGGTTGCCACAGCGGTTGGGCTGAAGATCCGCAAAGGGAGTGTCCAAATCCCCTCGATCAGCCGCTCCGGCGAGGCGATACCAGGACCGGAAGAGGGCAACCCGGCGACCTTCTTCTCCAACGCCGGGGCCTACGCCACCGAAGCGGTGGAAATTCAGATGATCGAGGGTGACTTCTCGCAAGCCGGGCCGGGAAAGGCCTGGATAAGGCTCAGGGTGCCGTTGCTCGAAGGAGAAGAGACGACACCTGTCGAACGGGTGGCCGCGGCTGCCGACTTCGGCAACGGCGTTTCCAATCTGGCCGGCGATGTGAGAAGTTGGCTCTTCATCAACCCTGACCTCACGATCAGGATGGCCCGCCCTCCACAAGGCGACTGGGTGTTCCTCGACTCGGAAAGCCAACTACACGAGACCGGGACGGGTATGGCTACAAGCCGACTTGCCGACGAGGCCGGCTGGCTCGGTGTAGCCGGGCAATCGCTGCTCGTCGATACGTTCGAGTCGGGCTAGGGCTGGATCCCTGCGACGTACTCCCCGACCAAGTAGAGGTCGTTGACGTTGAACAGGTGGCATTGGATGAGCCTGTCCCCGGCGCCCCAGGTCGAAGAATCGGGAGCTATCCAGAAGTAGTCGACCTCCTGTTCCGCCCCTTCGGGGGCAACGAGGGCATCGAATCTCTCGTTGCAGACATCCGCGCCGACCTCATCCAAATAGACGTCTCCCGGAAACTCGGACAGACCGTCATGAGGAAGTTCGCTGGTCGCGAAGAGCTGCAACATGTGCGGCTCGCCACAGACGACCTGGACGAACGACACATAGCTTTCGGCTTCTGTGTAGTCGTAGCAATTGCCTTCGGTCAGACCGCCCAGTCCAAGGAGGCCCTGCCCTTCCTGTGACCCCGTCAGGGGCGAACCGTCCCAGGTCTGCAGCATGCAGTCCAGCATGCGGTCCCCGGCGGTCCAGCTTTCGGCGAGCGGGTAGGAGGTGGAATAGATGAGTCGAGCCTCGTGCTCGACGGGGAGGCCCACATAACTCTCGAACATGGCTGCGCACTCCTGCTGGCCATAGTCCGACAGGGCGACCTCCCCCGGATAGGGACCAGGCAGGGCTCGAACCCGGCCGAATACCTCCAGGTCATGAGGCTCGTTGCACGGGACCGCACGAAGGCTCTCGAACTCGAAGGAGCCATCCTCGGCGACCTCGTCGGGCAGGAGCAGGCAGTCTCCTACCTGAAGATCTTCCGAGGCTACGTCGCCGGCGCCGACGACAATCCCGGACTCGTCGCGATCGGCTGACGTGAACAACTCATACATCGACCCGCCGGCGAAGATCAACCCGGCGATCAGCCACCCGACGGGGATGCGGGTGAGCCAACCGGAGCGCCTTGATTCGGTCCTTGGGAGAACCGGCGGTGTGGAGACAGTGGATCTCGTTGGGTCCCTCCCGGCCTCCTGATCCCGAAAGGGGGGCGACGACTGCGAGTGGGCCGGAGGCATGGGCGGCTCGAAAACCTCGTCGACTTCGACCGGTCCGTCCTCGATCTGACGTGCAGAGGCCCCCTCGATGGGAGACTCCACGGGAGACTTCCCGCTGAGACGCTCGCGGGCGCGGCGAACCATCTCCTCACTCGTCGGATTTCGTTCCCTATCGTTTGTCACTCAATCACCGGGCCAGCCGAGGCTCACTGAGTCCAATCGGCCTGCGTCCTCAATATCTGAAGTTGTTGGCCTGCGCCACAAAGGTTCTCTCATCCGGCCAGCGGGCTCGCCCCGAACCTCCATTGACCGTCCCGTAGTGCAAGGAGACAACAATGGACGAGCAGACCGTCACCACCTGGACCGACCTCGGAGAGAGCATGTGGTCCTACCTCACCGGCCGCGAGGCTGCGATCAACTACCAGTTCATCAACATGGAAATCGGTGTCCCCCGGGAGACCGGATCATCGGCGCCGGCCGCTCAGTGGAGCCTGAATGGCACGCTTCGCATCACCACGAGTGACCGCGAGCTGAGCCGTGAGTCTTCCTGACAGGCTTCAAATCGAAGGCGAGTTGACTGCCGTCTCCCCAACCGGGTCCCTCACCCGACTGGAGGCGGCGGGCAACTCACTTCACTGGCAGCTCGAAAGCCTCACCGACCTCGTCGGCGTCTCGCGCCTGAACCGCGATCAGCGGCGGCAGATGGGAGCGCTGCTCGAGGCGGCCGGGCTCGAGTTGCTCATCCACGATTCCCGTGGCGTTGTGCTCGAGGCGGGTCGTGGCATCGAGTCGCGATTTGGTCGTGTGCTCACCGGATCACGTCGAATCCGCCCGCGCAGGCTGTGGAGTTGGCTCATCTCTCGAATCTGACCGCCGGACAGGGTCCCACGGCGCCGGGCCGCCTCTCAGAGACGACCCGGCTGACCAGCTGAACTCGATCTCAGCACTCGATGATCTGGGATGGAACCGGTAGGTCGAAGCTCAGCTCCAACTCCCCTCCGCCTTCGGTTGGGAAATCCATCACGAGCGGCATTGATCCGACTATCCGGTCACCTATGGAGAAAGGTGCCGAGGCGAGCGGGCTCTCTCCTTCCTGGTCCCCCAGGGTGGGCTTGAAATTCAGATACCAATTGTCGTCGACGTCGTGTGAGGCGAAAGCGACGTATTGCTCCTGACCCCCATCTCCGAACAGGTTGACCCGACCCTCTTGGGTCTGTTGAGGAAAGATCTCCTGGGTGGCGGTGTATCCGTCAGAGTGTGAGACGACGATGCTCACATACTGGCCCCCGGTGCTCTCCGCCACGAGATCGAGATCTGCATCGTTGGGCTGGGACCCCGGGCCGTCGTACGGCTCACAGCGAATCACCTGAGCAACCCCGAACTCCTCTCCATCGATCGTGATGGAACCGTCCACACCGGCCGGCTGCTGTTGCTCCGAAGACTGGTCGCTGCTCTCCGGTTCCTGCTCTGAGGTGTCGTCGTTCTGGTCTGGAGCCTGTGTGTCACTCGTGGGCGCCTGAGAGGTCGTTGTGGCGTCTCCATCGGCTTCAGCTCCCCCGCAGGCCGCAACCAGTAGTGCCACAACCAAAATAGAAATCATCGTCTTACGCATTTGTCCTTCCTCTCTCTAGGTCCGACTGGCTGATCCCAAATGACCGCTTCGAGCAGGCTGTGGCCGGCACGAGGACGACGAAGAGCAGAGTTGCTCGTTTGGGACGCATGCAGTCTCCTTCCTGGACGGCAGCTTGCACGTCGTTGGATAAGAGCGCCCGGTTGAGCCGCTGATACAAGAATCCCAGGACGGCTCGAGAAGGTAACGTCTCGTGATGGCCCTGACCCCGGCTGAGATCCTTCGGGCGCTCCAGCCAGCACCCCCTCCGGACCCGCTCGCCGGATCCAAGTGGGACGTGGTGATCGTTGGCGGCGGGCACAACGGGCTCACCGCCGCCGCATATCTGGCGCGGGCCGGCAAACGTGTCGTAGTACTGGAGCGCCGAGATCGACTCGGTGGGGCCTCGACTCTCGAGGAGATGTGGCCGGGTTACGTGATATCTCCCTGTGCCTATCTCGCCGGGCTGTTCCATCAGCGCGTGATCGACGAGCTCGGGCTCAAGTCCCACGGGCTCGAGATCGTGATCGGCGATCCCACATACTTCGCCCCCTTCGATGACGGTGCGTCTTTCACGTCCTGGCTCGATCCGGAGAAGACAGCAGCCTCGATCCGCACTTTCTCCCCGGGTGATGTCGACGGCCATTTCGCTCGGGAAGCTCTGTTCGATCGCATTCGCGACGCTCTGCGTCCTGCAGGAGATGAAGACGTCTGGCTCGATGGGCCGCCTACCCGTGCTGAGATCGAAGATCTACTCGGAGGAGACCCGGAGTTGATCGCAACACTCTTCGAGGACAGCCAGGTCGACCATCTGCGTCGGTTCTACAAGGACGAGCGGCTCGTCACTGCTTACGCCGGGCAGGGGATCATCGGCACCAACGCGTCGCCGTTCGACCCGGGGACCGCCTCCATCGACTTTCACCACGCATCGGGTCGGCAGGAAGGCAACCCCGGCGAGTGGGGTTTTGTGATGGGAGGGATGGGCGCCGTTTCTCACGCGCTCCATCAAGCCGCTCTCGCGGCAGGAGCGGTGATCGCTGTCAACCACCCGGTGGAGCGCATCGTCCCTGGCGAAGGCGTAGAGCTGGCTTCCGGCGGGATGGTGCACGCCAACATCGTCGTCGCCAATGCCGATCCAGCGGCTACAGCACAACTCCTCGGTAGCAGCGCGCCGCCCGACTTCACCAATGCGACAAAGGCTGTTCCGCGGGAGAGCGCCACCGTCAAGGTCACCTTCGCCCTCACCGATCTGCCCGACTTCGGCGTGCCTCACGCCACCCGGGCACAGGTCGAGATTGCCCGCTCGGCGGAGGCGATACATGAGTCGTTCCTGGCTGCCAAGCGCGGTGAGGTGTCCGACGAGCTGTGGTGCGAGCTGTACTTCCAGACGCCGTACGACCCGTCGATCGCCCCTGCCGGCAAACACGTGCTGTCTGCCTTCTGTCAATACGTGCCCTACACCTGGGCGGACAGGAGGCCTTGGGACGATCATCGCAACGAAGTTGGCGACCGAGTGATCGCATCGATAGAGAGATTCGCCCCTGGCTTTGGCGGACTGGTGGAACACATGCACGTTGATGGACCTCCCGACCTCGAGAAGCGAATCGGTCTCACCGGAGGCCACATCTTCCACGGCTCTTGTTTGCCGGAGCACATGTGGGATCGCCGCCTCTCATATCGAACCGGGGCGCCTGGGGTCTACCTCTGTGGGGCAGGGACCTACCCGGGGGGCTCTGTGATAGGCATCAACGGGAAGAACGCGGCGAGAGCCGTCCTCGTCGACCACTCCGACGACTAGGGACGTCCCCGCTCGAGAGAGAAGATCCACTCGGCGACGCTCTTGCCGTCGAGGAGCTTTCCGCTCGGTTCGGAACGATCGAACACAAAACCGGCTTTCTCGGCGACCCGTCTCGACCTCTCATTTCCGGCGAGCATTCCTAGCTCGATTCGCTCGGGACGCAGCTCAGACTCGGCCCAGGCGACCGCCGTGCGCAGCGCGTCCGTGGCGAATCCGCGGCCCCTGTGCGCTGCGCTCACCCAGTACCCGATTTCGACAACTCGCATCTCTTCTTCAACCGAGAGGACGCCCAGATAGCCGATCAGGTGGTCATCGCCGTCCGCGATCACCAGGTGAGCGGCTCGCTTCTCTGTCCACGCCGACTCGGTGCCGGCGATGAATCCTTCGGCGTCCTCGATCGTGTAAGGAAGCTCGATGGCCATCCACCGCACGGTCTCCGGATCTTGCATTGCGCGATAGAGGTCAGCCGCATCCCCTGGACGCCACGGGCGCAAAGTGATTCGATCGCCCGGAATGGTTGGGAGCACGCTGCGATGATACGAGCACGTGCCCGACCGCGACCGGCATGACCCCGGTACCCTTGGCATGGGCACTCAGAATGGACACTCGAGACACGCATCGCCTGATCTCGAGAGCGACCTCCCTCGATGGCCTCCTGGCAGCCAGATGGGCTCGAGCGGGGCTGCTGCTCTCGGTGGTCTTGATGGCACTGGCGCCGCTCGCAGTCGCCGACACATACTCGGTCCTCTTCAACACGCTCTCCGAGTCGGGAGGCCAGGGCGTGCAGGGAGCTTGGGTGTTTCGCTCTGCTGTGGTTGTGACTGCGGTATCCGTGCTTCTGTTGATCTCTGCCTCTCAACCGGTCTGGGATATCTGGGCGCGACGCTGGATCGGCATCTACACCCTCGCACTCGTGATGCTCGTTGCGTTTCCGGAGAGCTCCTGGGAGCTGGGAGCGAATGATGAGACAGTGGCATTTGCCCACACCACGGCCGGCGTTGTCGGAGCGGTGGCCTTCGTGATTGCTGCTCTCATCGTGTCGGTGTCCAGAGTGCGGAGACGAGACCTCATTCTCGATTGGCTTGTCATCGCCGCTCTCGCTCTAATCCCCCAGATCATGTTGCTTTCGCCATACCCGGGTCTATGGCAGCGGGCGATGGTCGGCCTCGGCTATGTGTGGTTGATCGTTGAATCGGGGCGAATAGCGACCCATCACATCGAGAACAACGCCTAGTGACCGAAAAGCCACCAGGACACAGTCGATTCCTCTGGAGGGTCGCCCCTCCGGCAGTCAGAGCCGCCGGCAAGCTCTTCTTCTCGCTCGAGACCGAATTCGAGACGCCGCCACCCTCACCGCCGTTCGTGATGGCTTCGAACCATTACTCGCACTTCGACTCGCCAGTGGTGGGAGCGCCGCTCGGGATACCGATCCGTTTCCTGGCGCTCGAGGACCTGTTCGGGGTGAATCGATTGCTGGACTGGCTGGTATCGGGCTTCGGGGCAATCCCGACTCCGCGGGGACGCGTTCCGGTGAAAGCCGTTCGCACGGCACTTTCGGCCCTCGACCGAGGCGAGGTCGTTGGCGTCTTCCCGGAATCGACTCGTGTCTCGCATTGGGGCACGCTCAGCCCAAAGCGCGGAGCTGCATGGCTCGCCGTTCGCGCCGGGGTGCCATTGCTTCCAGCGGCCGTTATCGGCACCGGGCATGCCTTCGGCCTTGAGAACCGTCTGCGGCGCTACCCCATAAGAGTTGTCTACGGCAAGCCGATCCACCCCGAGGACCGCACAGTTGACGACCTCCTGAGAGAGTGGACGGAGTGGATAGGCAAACAGATAGCCAGGTACCCGGGCTCCGAGGTCTCCGGAGATCGACGAGCCTTTTTCGTAGGGCTCTGACCATCTGAGTCTCATCCGGCAACGGGTCTCGCCACGAATCCACAATGTGGGATATCAAGACCACCTACATCAACTGACCGGTCTGGGCCGACCGATAGATGTTCGCGAAGGCTCCAATCTGGTCGCAGTCCTGGGGAGCGCCGTCATTGGCGCATTGATCTTCATAGGCACCTGGATCGCCGACGGATCGCCTGACCTCATCGTCTCGGTCGCTGGGGCCATCGGTGGGTTTCTCTCGTGGGCAATCGCCCGCGAGCTCGACCCGGATCGCACCCAGGTGGCAAACCTGGCCCTTGTTGCGGGTGGTCTCTTCGCTCTGGCCGGGCCGCCCGCTCTGCTGGTAGCGGGCGTCGCTCTTCTTGCCTTCAGGGTCATAGTGAATTCGGTGGGGACGGACCTCCGCCCCGTCGACTGGGTTGTGTTGCTTGCTGCCGCTGCATACGCGGGTACCACTGCGATCGGCTGGCTGATCTCCCTGGCTCTGGTGTTCGGCGTAGGCAGGCGCCCGGACCGACCCCGCTGGCTCCCACCCCTCATGGCGGCCGCATCAATCGCCACAGCGGTGCTGGTCGCGGGTGTGCCCGAGCCGGGTGTTCCCGGGACAGGCGTCTCGGTAGCTTTGCTAACGACCTTGATCATCGGCATGTGGCGCTCCCGTGCTGCAACCGTCACTTCCCGATCCGACTCGGGCACGCGGTCGATCCAGGCAACAGATGTATCGGTGGCCAGGCTGGCTGCAGTCGCCATCCTTGCGTTCGGCGCGGTCCTGGCCCCCGAGACCGCCGGCATCGCTCTCGGCCCGATAGTCGCATCCACACTCGCCCTTGCCGTCCCATGCAGGAGCAAGGTCGCTGGCGCTGCGCCCGCTGATAGTCGCTCGGCAGAGGTTGCTGAAGCCGCTGCTCAGCGGTGATAGCCCGCTGCGACTTCGATCTGATCTGCTGCTCGGTGTCTTGACAGGTCACCGTCGATCAAGTCGGAATACGCCTCAACATCGGCTCTCCCGGCCATCGCCGCCAATTGCTCGATTGCTGTTACGCCATCGGAAGTGAATTCGGCCATCGGCAGCCCGAACCCGACTCCGAGATCCTCCAGACGGGAGGCGTTGTCCTTTTGGTCGAAGTTGATGTGTGCCACGAGTTGGGGGACGCCTGCGGCGATGCCCTGAGCGACCGTGCCGACACCACCGTGGGATACAAGAGCCCACGATCGGGGCAACAGCGCGCTGTACGGGGCGAACCGCTCCCGACGAACAGCATCGGAGGTCGGGTCGGGAAAGTCGTCATCGTTTGGGGTCACGAACACGGCCCTCAGGCCCAGCGCTGCACAGGCGTCGGCCGCCGCCGCGAAGAACTCCTTGCCCTGGTAGTAGGCGGAGCCCCCGGTGACCACAAGCGGAGGGGGTCCAGCGGCCAGCCACTCATCGAGAGATGATTCCAGCCCCTCCCCCCGGCCGCCGTCGTACATCGGGAAGCCTGTGAGTTTGACCGGGTGCCTCCAATCGGACTGGGGTGGGCCGAACCAGTCAGGGAAGAGGCCCATTGTCATGTCCGGGGAATAGACCGCCCAATCGTCGAGGACCCGGGTGACTGGCTCGAGGTTCCTTTCTGCCCGGACGGAGTTGAGCTCCGGGCCTATCACCCGATCTATGAGAAGGTCGCCGAGGCGCCACCAGAGGTTCTTCGTCCAACGGGGGAAGCCATCTCGAACCCACATGACCTCGGTACGCGGCAGCCGTTCGATCGAGCGGAGAAGGCTGGGCGCCAGATGGGCGGTAACCAGAGGTATCGGATGAATGTCACGAAGCACTCTCGCCGCGAAGCCCAGGCTGCTGTTGACCATCACATCAGCGTCGTCGAGATATGGCTCCATGAGGTCGATGGCTTCTTCGAGGTGATCGACGACGGCACGAAAGATCAACTCGATGCCCCGTCGTGTATCCCAGACGTCGGGATTGGCTGCCAGGTCGTGATACGCATCGGCGTCGCCCATCTCGACAAACCTGAGACCGGCCGAGGTCACGTCCGACTCGAAGACCTGGTTGGCGAACAGGGTCACATCATGGCCCCGCTCGGCCAGCGTCTTGCCGACTCCTATGAATGGAAAAGTGTCGCCGGCGCTACCCAGCGCTTGGATGAGAACCTTCATCGCTGCTCTCTCTCACCGTAGGGCGAGGTGGCCAGGCTCTCGCAGGATCTCAAAACGACCTTGCGCCGGGCCGAGGAAGCTCCCGAAGGCGCCGGCGCAAGGAGGAAGGTGCGAGGCGTCAGACCGTCTCGTCGATGAAAGCAGCCTCGGCCTCGACCGACGGCTGGTAACCGCGGTGGGCACTCAGCTTCTGAGCGATCACGGCGAGGAGTATCCCGTAAACGGCCTTCGAGGCGATGTCGGCAAAGCTGTAGATGAGGTTCCTGGCGACCACGCCTTCGACTGTCGCGCTGATCTGGGGCATCAGGTACGCGACCGGGTAGATCGTCCATGAGACAAGGAACAAGCCCCACACGTAGGAGAACAAACGGCGGATACCTTCGGTCGGGGCGCTCGCCTTGGCGTCACGAATCGTCTGCCACGCCACGTAGAGCAGCCAGAGATAGAAGACCGTGCTGATAGCACCCCACACCCAGAATTGGGCGCCACCGCTCACCTCATCGAATTGGCCGACATATCCGGTCCAGATCATGGCCAATCCTGCGATCACGAATGCGGCCCACCGACGGCGGAAAGCGAGCCCTGTGATCCCGGCGACGATCAGAAGCTGGGTCAGAAGGACGGGGACGTCGATGCTCCAGTTCATATAACGGAAACCGTTGGAGAAGAGGTCTCCCATCTGGACGTATCGCGATCCGTCCCAGCTGAATGAGCCGCTCCATCGAAGAGCAAGCAGTCCCAGCTCGATGAATGCGGAGACCATCACGACTCCGGTCAGATATGACGTGAGTCGGTAGCGCGGCGCGATGCTGCCTGCTGTGGCCAAGGAATAGACGAGCACAGCGGCGAACACTGCAGCCGTGAGCGTGAACACTCCCAAGACCACCTCGTACTGGGCAGCCGAGTAGTCGAATAGGTTTTCGAAGGACATGGGGGATTTCCTTTCATCCCTACCGGAGAAGACCCTGAGTCGATGCCTGCTCCTCGATGAAGTTGTTGGAAATTCTTCGGAGCGAGGCTGGGGCTCGGATGTCGCTCGAAGACGAAGGTCTTCCCACGCCGTGAGGTTCGACTCCCAGACCCAAAAGCATTGGTAACGGTTCTCTTACATTCACCCGCAACTCTGGGAGCAT
>ERZ869936.1903-NODE-1903-length-13480-cov-32.788976_pt1 | contig 13480 bp, 8 predicted proteins | sample MGYA00520876_ERZ869936 | MGnify/ENA primary metagenome ERZ869936 (study PRJEB32218, sample SAMN09650985) | biofilter metagenome | isolation source: enrty point of leading RO module | place: Saudi Arabia: Thuwal, RO plant located on Red Sea | collected 2016-02-17 ...
AGGTCACTGGTTCGAATCCAGTGTCGCCCACTGCCACTTGTTCCTCGCGGCCATTCGTGCGCCGGCTCTTGCCGCACCTCGCCACGCCACCTTCTCGGGCCTCACCACGCCTCGGTCTCTCTGGGGTGACCGTCGTCATTGGGTCAATTGTGACGATTGTTGCGGCAACTTGCAGGCCTGTCTTTCAGCGAACTTGCAAGCACCCCAAACGCACCGCGACCTCGGCGGTTTGGTGAGCTAGCCTTGCCGGCCGTCCCGGGGGGCGACGTCCTTCGCGGCGATGAAGGTTCCAATGACAAAGTGAATTGTCGGGCAATCGAGCGACTTGCCCGTCGTAAGAGCAGGAGAGGAACGATGAGCGCAAGAGTCCTCGTTGCAGACGATTCCGCCACCATGCGCAAGATCATAATTCGCTCGTTGAAGTCTTTTGGCATTACCGACGTCGCGCAGGCGGCCGATGGTGACGAAGCGTGCGCCTTGTTCGAGCAGGGCGAATTTGACCTCGTGCTGACCGATTGGAGCATGCCAGGCAAGTCGGGATTGGAGGTCCTACAAGCCATCCGCCGTACGGGCTCGACCGTTCCGGTCGTGCTGGTTGCCACCGAGGGCGAGAAGAGCCGCGCGATGCAAGCGATTCAACCCGGCGTGTCCGATTGCCTGGTGAAACCTTTCCAGGCTGAAGAGCTGAAGGACAAGGTCAAGAAGCAACTCAGCCTGGGAGCGAGCGTCTGAGAAAAGACAACCGAAACGATGTCGACGAGGTGGGCGAACTGACGAACATGGTCGCGGGACACGCCACGACGCAAGTGGCACAGTTCTCGCCGACGTCGAGTTCGCCAGGCGTCATCGTGGGCACGAACAATGCCGTACCGTTTTCCGGCAGGCTCACGCCGACCACGATTCCGTTCAAGTGCGAGCGAGGCACGATCGGCTTGGACGTCGTCTTTTGTCCGCCCGCTTAACCGTCCGTGGAGTTCTCGGGCAATCCCACGTAGCCGCGTAGTTCAACCTAGGAAAAAGCCGGTCGGCCGCCGTCAACCAAGATCGTAGAGATTCGACGATGACCACGATTAGCATTCTCGCCCTGCTGGGCCTTTTGAATTTCGCGGTCGGCTTCGCGCTGGGACTGTATCAGAGCGGCAAGTCGCTCCGAGATTTGGATTTTGCGCCCGCCGGTTCCGCACTGTCCGGAGACAAGCGGGACGTGGCAACGGCTTCCTGCGAAGCATCGCCCTCGAACGACGAGATCGCGACTTCCCCCGGCGTCGATGGCGACGAGGCGGACGAATCCTCGACGAGTGTCCCGCAGAGCATCGCGGCCGGTGCATAGCCAGACACCAAACGTCGGCTCGGGGTATCGGAGAAGAATGTGCCGAAGTCGGTTGGCGACAGGTGCGGCAACGAACGACGACGCCTCGGTCGACGCATGAAACAGGCGGGCAGCTTGAGCGGGGAAGCCTCGCTTTGGCATCCACCAGGCCGCCCGTGCGAACGTTAACGCGCACGTCGACGTCGAGCGAATAGCCACATCAACAACAGTCCGGCGATGCTCGTCACGTAGCTGCTTGGTTCGGGCACGCTGGTCGTGCCGCTCCCGGTCGTCCCGCTCCCAGACTCGACGCTCTGCAGTCCCAGGGCGAAGAAATCGATCCCAATCGACTCGTTGTTGCCGTCGAGATTCAAATCGGTCGGACCGTCGAGACGCCCCGCCATGAAGGTCTCGGTTCGGATCGAGAAGATGCCGTCCGGTCCCGGCATGATTTCGTCGAAACGAATCATGTCGTCGCTGTGACCGGTGAGAAACGCGAATGCCACGTTGGACGTGCCGAGATTTGCATTGACGAGATTCCACTCCGTCGTCAGCGTCGGCAAATTCGTAGCAAGGTGTCCGGACCTGGTAAAGGGCCGCAGGTTTCCGCCGGCGACGCCACCGACGGACATGAATGGCGACTGCGTCGTGTTGTTCAAAAAGCCGCCCGTGGCGTCATCATTGATCAGGGAGACCTTCGAAAACCCTCCCGTGCCACGGGCGCCCCATTCGATCTGAGTCGAAAGGGCTGCAAAGGAGTATTTGCGCGTGGGATCGAGATTCGTGAACGTCAACGTGGAAGTCGAGAAACTGTGGTCGTTCTGATAGGCGCCGTTGAGTGCGTAGTTCGTACCGACAATATCGCCGAAATTGTCGTGTGCGACCGTACCGCTTACGAGGCCGCTTCCAAGCCCGCTGCGAAATGATGCGCCGTGCCAGCCCGTGGAAACGATCGTGGCCGAATAGTCGACTCCGGTGTCCGTGCCGTCGGCGAATCGCACCAGATCTCCGACGTCGCCGGTGACACGCGTCCCGCCCGAGTAAAGGGAACTGGTGTTGGTCGGTCCCTCGATGGCGGTGTCGATCGTGAAGTCGGTGACATTCGAGACGGTCGGCGGTGCCGCTGAAAACACAGGCGCCCCCGCGGCCGAGTTGTTGTAAGCCACCCAGTCGTACGATCCAATCAGTCCTGCCTCTGCGTTCGCGGTGCAGGTCAGCAGCATCACGGTTGTAACCGTGTGACAGGTTATCGCCCGCTTCCATGGTGTCGTCCGGTTCATTGGCCTATCCTCCAGGATTTCAAAGCCCTGTCAGCACGGATTCGATCCCTTGCAGCCCACGAAAAAAGCTGCCGGAAACCTCTCGCGAAAACCGTGAAGAATCTGGCGATTCACGGCGCAAGAGAGCTCTGGCAGCTCCTTGAGAATTCGGCGTTTTCGTCGGGGACACTTGCCCACTCCTGGCACAAAGGTCGGATACGAGATTTTCCCAAAATAACCGATGCCGCGGCCCCTGCCAAGCATTTTCTCGAACAATTTCCGAGATTTTCGCGGACGTGGGCCTCGCCCAGGCGACACGCAGAAACGCCCCATCGCGGGTCGCAGATCGCCAAGGTGTGAACGCCTATAATGAGGCTGGAACGCCTTCGACTGCAGGAAGATGCGCGCTCGCGCCGGGCTGCTCGGCAAACCTGCCTGCAAGTCGACTCGGTGACATACTGGGCCCTACGACGGATCAATCGATTTCCGTGAATCGACGCCTCTTGGTCTTCAAATTCTGGCAGCACCTTTCGACGACGGGTGCGATTCTCCTGGCGATTCTCGTCGGCTGTAGCGGCGGTGACGATCTGCAGGATCGCGCTTCGAGCGAAGCGGAGGATCGAGCGGTCGAGGTGGTGTCGGAGCAACCCCCTGTCGAGGTCAGTCCGCCCCCCGTCGCGGCAACGAATTTGCCCGACGCGAATCCGAAAGAGGCGTCGTTGCCTGAGACGCCGCTCGAACCGCTGCCGGAAATCCCACTGCCCGGCCAGAAGACCTGGGAGGAGATGGACGACCCGAGCCGAGATGGCTGGTATACCGAGGTGCTGGCCGAAGAGGCGGGAAAACACCTCAAGAAGCTGGCCGGGCTGTTGACCAAGGGCGGCCAAAACGAGCGTGTGGCAATCGATTCGCTGCTGAGCGAAGACGTGACTTGCCAGCCGCTCGCGATCGCACCTAATGAACGACTCGTCTACCAGGACGGAACGCTCCACGTTCAGCGCACCGAGGACAGCGGCAGTGACCGGCCAGCCGATTCCGATCCCCATCGAGGTGTCGCCGCAGTGGCCGGCGCAATCTCCGCGCTGAGCGACCGATTCAGCACGACCGGCGACCGTCGCGCTAAGTTCAAGATCTTTCGCGTTGAGCAGCACGACGGCGGATTCACCACTCATCAGTTCCTCACGTTCGTCGGCTCAGCACCGGGCGGTCGCCAAGAAGCCCATGCGACGTGGATCATCCGCTGGGCCAAACGCTCCGAGTATGCGAAAGCCCGGATCGCCCGGATCGTGGTCGAGGCCAATGAGTTCAGCGAGACCCGCGACCTGGCTCGACCGCTGCTAGCCGACTGCACCGCAGCGGTACTGGGCCAGACACCGGCGTACCAAGAGCAACTTCGGCGCGGCCTGAACTATTGGATGGAGCGTTGTCAGCAGCGCCGTCATTCGTACGTCCTGGGCACGCCCGGCGTCGCGGTCGGCGACGTCAACGGAGACGGGCTGGATGACCTCTACCTCTGCCAGGAACAGGGCCTGCCGAATCACCTGTTTCTGCAGCAGGAGGATGGCACGGTCGAGGAAGTCTCAGCGAGTTGGGGCGTCAACTGGACCAACGACTCTCGCGGCGTGCTGCTGGCGGACTGGGACAACGACGGAGATCAAGATCTCGCGGTGGCGATGCTCGGGGGCGTCGCGATCGCCGTGAACGATCGACAGACCGGCTTCACGATGCAAACCATGTTGAAGGCCAGCGACGACACGATGTCGTTGGCGGCGGCCGACTACGACCGCGACGGCGACCTCGACCTCTTCGTTTGCGGCTACACGGGCATTACCGACGACAGTGAGCCGACCGGAGGGATCCCCGGTGCGGCCTCCAACTTCGTCTATCACGACGCCAACGACGGGGCTCCGAACGCGCTTTTCCAGAATGACGGGACCGGCAACTTTACGGACGTGACCGTGCAAGCGGGCCTCGACGTGAACAATCGCCGGTTCAGCATGGCCGCCGCGTGGGAAGACTACGACAACGACGGCGACCTCGATCTGTACGTCGCCAACGATTACGGACGTGACAACCTCTACGAGAATCAGGACGGCACCTTCAAGGACGTCGGCCCCCAAGCGCAGGTGGAGGACAGTGCCAGCGGCATGTCGATCAGCTGGGGAGACTTCAACCGCGACGGCTTGATGGACGCGTATGTGAGCAACATGTTCTCGTCAGCCGGCAATCGCATCGCGTTTCAGCAGCGATTTCGAGAGGGGCTTTCCGAGCAGGTCAAGCGGCGGTTACAGCGATTCGCGCGCGGGAACACGCTTCTGCAGAACCTCGACGCGTCGGCGTTTCAGGATGTCAGTCACGCTGCCGGCGTCGAGATGGGGCGTTGGGCCTGGAGCTCGAACTTCGTCGATTTGAACAACGACGGTTGGGAGGACATCCTCGTGGCCAACGGTTATGTCACCGACGATGATGACGGCGACTTGTGAAGTTTCTTCTGGCGGCACGTGGTGTCGCGAACGCGTGAGCGGGTCAGCGATCCGGCCGGAGGTGCGGACGTGGCCGTGTTGGAGTTTCGCCAGATGTTTCAGGAGGGTCGCTCCTTTAGCGGCCACGAGCGAAACTGCGCCTTCTTGAACGTCGCCGCGAACGGCCAAACGCAGAGATTCGCGGACGTCTCGCACCTGACCGGCTTCGACTTTCCCGACGACGGCCGGGCGATCGCCCTGGTCGACTGGGATCATGACGGTGATGTCGACCTCTGGGTCGGCAATCGCAGCGCGCCGCGCCTGCGGTTCCTTCGCAATGACCATCCGGCGACGAAACAGTCGCTGATGCTCCGACTTCAAGGTAATGGCACGTCCGTGCCGCGGGACGCGATTGGGGCCCGTGTTGCGGTCGTGACGGCGGGGGGAGGACCACCGCAGGTCAAGACGCTGCGTGCCGGCGAGGGATTTCTCGCCCAATCGAGCAAGTGGCTGCACTTCGGAATCGCGGCAGACGCCGAGGTCGAGCGCGTCGTGGTGCGCTGGCCCGACGGCAGCGAGAGCACGTACACGGATCTGAATCGTGGTGGCCGCTACCGACTCGTGCAGGGCGAATCAGGCATCGAGTCGGCGGCGCCATCGGGCGCGCGTCGGGTGAACTTGGTCGCCGCGGAGCCAATCGCGTTGCCGGCAAGCTCTCGAGCCCGCGTGCCGAGCCTGGCACGGTTGAGAGTGCCGCCGCTGGCCTATCTCGAACGACCGCAGAGCGGGCGTCGTATCGTGCGCTTCGGCAAGGGTCAGGCCGTGCTGCTCAACCTCTGGGCAAGCTCTTGCCAGCCCTGCGTTCGCGAGCTGAATGAATTTCGTGAGCGGCACGCGGAAATCCAGGCCGCGGGAATCGAAGTCTTGGCACTTACCGTGGAGGCGATTCGGAAGGACCCCGAGGAGATCGCGGCCGCCAAGTCGTTCCTGGCTTCGCACGAGTTTCCGTTCGCGACGGGCTACGCGGACTGGAATCTCATATTTCTCTTGCAAAGCCTCCACAACAGCCTTGTCCCGAGCGGGCGTTCGTTGCCGGCCCCGTCGAGTTTTCTCATTGATGGCCAAGGCCGGCTCCTGATGATGTACAAGGGACCGGTAGGCGTCGATCAGGTCATCGCCGATCTTGATCTCGCCGAGAGTTCCGCGGAGGTACGCTATGCCGAAATGTTCTCGTTCGGTGGCCAGGTTTTCGACAACCCGCTCTCGCGACAGCAGATCGCCAAGGCGGAAGAGAAGGCCTTTATCGATTTCGGCATGAATCTGGCAGTCGCGGGCCGTGCGCGTTCCGCCATGGCCCAGTACGAAGACGTTCTTTCGGTGAACCCCGAAAACGCGACGGCCCATCTCACGCTCGGCAACTTGCTGGCTGCGGAGAAGGAGTTTGCGGCAGCCCGGCAGCATTACGATCGAGCCATCGAAATCGCGCCGGAGTTTGATGAAGCCCACTTCCGCGTGGGCGTGCTGCATCTGCTCGAAGATCGCCTGGAAGATGCGATCCCCCATATCGAACGAGCGATCGAGATGAATGGGTCGCACATTCGGGCCCGACTGACGCTGGCCACGATCTTTGAGAAGTTGTCGCGGACCGAGGACGCGGTGAGAGAGTTTGAGAGGATCTTGAAGCTTCAGCCCGACGAGGACCGCGCACGCCTGGCACTCGACAGGTTGCGGAAGCAATGAACGGCGATTCAGAGCACGCTCGCGATTGCCGCTCCCGACGACGGAGCAGGCGGCCGTGGAACCCGCGTCGGACGATCGTATCCCGGCACGGGCTGGCGATCTTGTTGGGCGTCTCGCTACTCAGCCCGTTGGGTTGCCAGCGTCCCGCCGACGATCCTTCGACAAAGGCTCCATCCGCTCTGGCCGAGACGCGCCATTCCACCGCGCCGATTGCAGACACTGCGACGCGCATCGCGGTCATCGAGGGCGACCAGGCGACTCAGCATGAAGATCACGCTGGCCAGTCGGCGGAGTCGAGCCCCGAAGCGGAGGCGGTTCGGTCGCCGGTATCGGACCAAGCTGAGAACGCGGACGACGAAGCGAGTGCGGTCGCAAGCGTCGGAGACTCTCCGGAGGCCGCCACTGCGGAACCACTACCGCTGATTCCGCTGACGGGATTGAAGACTTGGGAGGAGATGGACAACCCGACCAGCGACGGCTGGTACAGCGAAGTCTTGGCCGAAGAGGCCGGCCAACAACTGAAGCGTCTGGCCAAACTGCTCGCGGGCGACAAGCCGATCACGACGTCGCAGCTCGAACTACTGCTGACCGAAGACGTCGAAGCTCAGGCTCTGCTTCCCGCAAACCTCGACGTCGTACGGCAAGGACCTACCTACCGCGTCGAGCGGGCAAGACCGCGGTCCAGCGATGCCATGCCGTCAGCAGAGCCCCACAAAGGCATCGCCGCGTTCGCCGACGCGCTTGCAGATTTCTCGAATCGCTTTTCAACTGCCGGTTCGCGGCAGGCCAAGTTCAAGATATTTCGCGTGACGCAGCTAGATGCGGGCTTCACGACGCGGCAGTTGCTAACCGTCACCGGAGTCGGCCGGGACAAACGCACCGAGGCTCACGCGACGTGGACCATTCGCTGGTCGAAAGGCACCAAGTACAGCAAGGCCCGGATCGCCCGCGTCGAGGTCGACCGCCTGGAGATATCCGAGACCCGCGATCGGTCACAGCCGCTATTGGCCGACTGCTCCGAGGCCGTGCTGGGGAGCACGCCCGCCTATCAGCAGCAGCTGCGCCGAGGTTTGACCTACTGGACGGAACGCGCACAACAGACCCGCTTCACCTATATGCTCGGAACGCCGGGACTTGCTATCGGCGATGTCAACGGCGACGGGCTCGACGATGTCTATCTCTGTCAGGAGGAAGGCCTGCCGAACCACCTGTTCCTGCAGCGCGGCGATGGAACGGTCGAAGAAGCCTCGGCCACGTGGGGCGTCGACTGGACGAACGACTCGCGAAGCACACTCTTGATCGATCTCGACAACGACGGCGACCAGGACCTCGCTGTCGCCGTGCTGGGCGGCGTGGCCATCGCCATGAACGACGCGAAACGGCGGTTCGAGTTTCGCACCGTCGTAGCAACGTCGCCGAATACGATGTCCCTCTCCGCTGCCGACTACGATCGTGACGGCGACCTGGACCTGTATGTCTGTGGCTATTCGAAGCCCAGCCTGGGCGCCCCGTCGACGGGCGGCACGCCTGGGGCCGCGGCGAACTTTGTCTACCACGACGCCAACAACGGAGGACGCAATGCCCTGCTTCGCAACGACGGCCACGGCAACTTCGAAGACGTCACCACCGAAGTGGGTCTCGACGAGAACAACTTTCGCTTTAGCCTGGCCTCGGCGTGGGAAGACTACGACGCCGACGGCGACCCCGATCTCTACGTGGCCAACGACTACGGCCGTGACAGCCTCTACGAGAATCGTGACGGGCGATTCGCCGACGTGGCCGAGCATGCCCGCGTGGAGGACAGCGCCAGCGGCATGGCCATCACCTGGGGCGACTACGACCGCGACGGCGTGATGGACGCCTACATCAGCAACATGTACTCGACGGCTGGAAACCGGATTACGTTTCAGCAGCGCTTCAAGCAACACTCGTCGGACGAGGTGCGAAATCGCCTGCAGCGCTTTGCCCGTGGCAACACGCTGCTGCGTGGGCGTGGCGACGGAACGTATGAGGACGTCAGTCGGGTGGCGGGCGTTGAAATGGGCCGCTGGGCCTGGAGCTCGAATTTCGTCGACCTCGACAACGACGGTTGGGAAGACCTGCTGGTCGCCAACGGCTACGTCACCGATGACGACAACGGCGACTTGTGAAGCTTCTTCTGGCGACACGTGGTGTCGCGAACGCGGGACGACGACGCAACGGCGTCGTCCGACGCCGGCGAAGGTCGCGTCAACTTTCAGGTGATGTTCAACTCCGGTCGTTCCTTCAGCGGTCACGAACGGAACTGTGCCTTCCTGAACACGACCGGCGCGGCCGGTGCCGCGGGCTTCGCGGACATCTCCGCCGTCTCGGGTTTCGACTTTCCCGATGATGGACGGGCGATCGCGCTGACCGACTGGGACCATGACGGCGACGTCGATGTTTGGGTCTCGAATCGCAACGCGCCGCGCGTCCGCTTCTTGCGAAATGACCATCCTCAAGAACACGGCTGGATTGCCATTCGACTCGAGGGCAATGGGACGACCGTTTCACGCGACGCTATTGGAACTCGCGTGACGCTAGGAGAACCCAGCGCGTCGCATCCGCAGACCAAGACCCTCCGCGCCGGCGAGGGTTTTCTGGCCCAATCGAGCAAGTGGCTCACCTTCGGCCTGGCCGATCGCGATCTCGTAGAGCAAGTCGCCGTCGAGTGGCCCGATGGCACTTCGCAGAGCTTCACAAACCTGGTCGCGCGGCATCGTTATCGACTGCGACAGGGTTCGCCGGAAGCAGCCCTCGAAGACGGACGACGCGACAACGTACGATTGGAGCCCTCGACACCCGGCGCCTTGCCCCCAGCCAACTCTGCCGGGATCGCCTCGGTCGCTTTGCTACAACTGCCGGGCCTGACCTACAACGCCACGCCACGCAGCGGCCCACGGCGGATCACTCCTGGGGCGGGTCGCTCGCTGCTGATCAATCTGTGGTCGGCAAGCTGCCTGCCTTGCCTGAAGGAACTACGCGAGTTCCAGCATCGTTTCGCAGACCTGCAGGTCGCCAAGATTGATGTGGTTGCCGTTTCCGTCGACGCGGTGCGGGGAGATCGACAGGAAATTGACGCCGCACAAGAGCGGATTGCGGAATTCCAGTTGCCCTTTACGGTCGGCTACGCCGATCGCAAGTTGATCCGCACGATTCAGGCATTGCACAACAGCCTGGTGCCGAGCACACGACTGATCCCGGTGCCGTCGAGCATTTTGATCGATCAGCAAGGCCAACTGGCGGTGTTCTACAAGGGTCCGGTGAGCGTCGATCAGGTGCTCGTCGACGTCGGTCACACCGCGAGCACGGCGGAAGAGCGCTATGCCCGGATGTTCCCTTTTGGCGGCCACGCGATTCCCCATCCACGCACGGCGGAGATGATCGCTCGATCGGAAGAGCAAGCGATCTTCAATTTTGCCGAGGAACTCGATTCGGCCTACCGCACGAAGTCTGCCATGGCGTTGTATCAGCAATTGGTCGATCGATTTCCAGAGAATGCGTTCGCCCGCTTTGCGCTGGGACGTATCCTTGCCGGCGAAGTGCGGCTGCCGGAGGCTCGCCTCCAATTCCTGGAGGCGTTGCGGCTCGACCCAAGTTATTTCGATGCCCACCTGCGGCTGGGGGTCGTGCTGCTGCTCATGGAACGCCCCCACGAGGCGGTCCGCCACCTGGAACAGGCGGTCGCACTGCGTCCGACGAATGCCCGAGCCCGCGTTACCCTCGGCGCGACACTTGAGAAGTTGGGTCGGTCCACCGAAGCGCTCCAGCAGTTCGAAGCCGTGCTCGAACATCACCCCGACGATCCACGTGCCCAAGACGCCGTGCAGCGGTTAAGCCAGCCGCTCTGAGTTCGCTGGTGATGGGATGCTTGCCCTTCGGCCAGGCTGCCACGGACGGGTCGCACTCTCGTTCGCTCGGGGGTACTTCTCCCGTAAAACCAAGGTAGCCGGCCGCCGGCCGCTGCCAGATAGCGAGCGAAACCGCTCGATTCACGCAGTTGGCAAAACTGCAATCGCAGGCCGAGCGGAAAGATGCCTAAAATACCGGCACCTATCTGCATAGGACGCGAACTGGAAATCGGGCCCGCACTTGGAGGCAAGGACTGTGTGTCGAAAGAACCGCTGGTGGTGCGTCGCTGTGAGTCTGCTTACCATCGCCTGCCCGCTGGTCGTGCTGGCCGACGACGTGGCAGACACGGATCCGGACGAGACCACCACGTGGACCGTCGAGCACGATGAGCAGAATCACACGACGCGCCTGGTGATTCCAACTCATGAAGGCCAGATTGCTTGGAGCGACGTCCTTCGTGGGCTCGCCCGCACGACGCGACTCGACGACTCCGTGCTGTGTGACTTGCTTCCCTCCGGGTCGTTCGACATCAATGCGGCCGGACACCAGTACACGATCATGGCGGTCAATCTTGCCCTCGCGCCTCAAGTCAGCATGGCCATTCTGCCGGCCGCTGACGACCGCAAGGAACCTGCCCTGGAGATCGTCGTCGACCATGGCAGGCGAAACGGTTTTCTCCGCACGACGACCAAGCGTATTCGCCAGGCGCTGGTCCATGGCGAATACGCCGAACACTTCAGGCTGCACCTTGACGAGAACTGGGCAGCGGCCGACGAGTCGCTGCCGCTCGTCGTGGTCGTCCACGGCTTCAACTCCTCGGCGGAAGGAATCACCGGTCTGGTGGGCGCCGTGGGCGAAGCAAAATTGCCCGTCGGCACCTTCAACTACCCAAACGATCAACCGATTGCCGAGTCGGGGGCCCAACTCGCGGCAGAGTTGCGTAAGTTGGCCGCGGAGCATCCCGATCGGCAGATCGCCCTGCTTACCCACAGCATGGGTGGTCTGGTAGCGCGCGAGGCCGTTGAGAATCCGGAGCTGGATCCCGGCAATGTCACGCGACTGGTGATGATTGCACCGCCAACGCATGGATCGCAAGTCGCCCAGTTCTCGTTCGGTGTCGACGTCTGGGAACACTTCGTCGGCTGGGAGAAGTTCACCGATCTAAGCCGCTACTACGCCGCTGTGGAAGACGGCCTGGCCGAGGCGGCCGACGACCTGGTTCCGGGCTCCGAGTTTCTACGCACTTTGAACGCCCGAAAGCGAAACGAGAACGTGCGTTACACGATCTTTCTCGGCACCGATGGGCTGCTCTCGGCCGAACAGTTGCAGTCGCTGCGCGAGGCGATCGACGCGGCCGCCGAGCGCAGCGACGCGGTGAAGTTCTTTCGGCCGCGATTGCAGCAGTCGCTCACCGACATTGCGGAAGTGGTCGAGGGCGAGGGTGATGGGGTTGTCTCCGTCGCGCGCGGTCGCCTTCAGGGAGTCGAAGACACGGTGCTGATGGAGTTTACGCATCTGGGCCCCACCGACGACCGGGTAACCGAGAGCGATCGCGACCTGTACGACGAAGTGCGCAAGCGTCTGCTTAACGACGAACAATAAAGTGCACAGCGCGTCGAATGTTCTCTGGCGAATGCGTCGCATTCAGCTCGGCTGGGGCGCCTCGTTGTGACAGACGTCGCCGGCAACAAGCGGGGCTTATCGATCGCGAACTAGCGCTCAACGTAGGTTGCCTTCGGCACTGGCGAGCGATTTCGCACCGGCTGCACAGTCCTTTCTGTTCGCTAGCAGAGCGTGAACGTTTTGCGGCGCGAACGGAAAACTTTTCGCCCGCACCGGAAAAAGGCTTGACAAATCTTTGGAAAGATGGCTTGATGTACCAACGACAGGGGTGATCGTCTTCGCAATTGGAAGTTCTTTCCAAAGATTGCCTGTGTTGAGGGAACAGAGTCATGGCACGCTTCTCTTCGAGTTTGGGGGATCGTTCTGCGCGCACCGTCCGACGTAGCCAATACAATCTGAGCACGTTCTTCGCCAAGCATCCCCAGCGAAAACGTCACAGTTCGTCGCGAACTTTCGAGAGCCTCGAGGCCCGCACGCTGCTCAGTGCGACCACGCTACAGCCTTCGGACACCAACTCCGACACAGCCACCTTCGCGCAGATCATCGACAACAGCAGCGTCGGTTTTTCTACGCAGGGCGAGTGGGGAACGGCCTGGCTCTACAACGTGCCCGTCTTCGGAAGCGACTTCGCCTACGCCGCACCAAAAAGCGAAGGCGACACCGCCAACTGGACGTTCACGGGTCTGCCGAGCGGCAGCTACCATGTTTCCGCGAGCTGGGGAGCCCACGAGTATCTGGCGACAAACGCGATTTACACGATCCACACCGACGCGCACACGGTCGCCCGCGCCGCAGTGAATCAGCAGCAGCGGTCGGCCAGCGATGTCCAGCAGCGTGGCGCGAATTTTCAAACGCTCGCCACTTCGGTCAACGTCGTTGACGGACAGCTCGTCGTCCAACTACACGGCGGCAACGACGGCTTCACGATGGCCGATGCGGTTCGCATTGAACGCATCGGCGACGTCGTCGAAACGGGCGATGAACCGATCTTCTCCCTTGCTGGCCCGGTCGACTTTAGCGGCGACGGCAGCGATTACGAACTACACCCGCACACCGACGCGCTCGAAATAGCCGAAGGAACCGTCTCGGTTCGCTTCACGGCCGATGAGGTGGAGGGCTGGAACGCCCTCTTCTCCAAGGACGCCCATGGCACGGCCGTGGGCGGTCACCTGACCGCCTTCGTCGTCGATGGCCGACTCAAGGTCCGCTTCCAGTCG
>ERZ869936.1904-NODE-1904-length-13472-cov-3.758217_pt1 | contig 13472 bp, 16 predicted proteins | sample MGYA00520876_ERZ869936 | MGnify/ENA primary metagenome ERZ869936 (study PRJEB32218, sample SAMN09650985) | biofilter metagenome | isolation source: enrty point of leading RO module | place: Saudi Arabia: Thuwal, RO plant located on Red Sea | collected 2016-02-17 ...
GCCCGGTGAGGCCCGGCCTGGCGGTGTTGACGAGTGTCTCATCGTCGTTGGCGCGACGGCGCGGATTTATCACCAGGTCCCAAGACTGCGGGTCGTCCAGGCCATCCTCGCCAATTTGGCGCGGGACGCCGTAGTGGTACATTTTGCCGACACGCGCGACGAAGTAACCGTTTTGGCGGAACAATTGCGGCAGGGTGACCGTGTCGGGAATGGTATCCCGGAAGTGCGCCCCCTTGGTGTGCGTGACGCCGGGATTGGCGAGAATGCGTGTGGCATCAGGACGGCGGCCGGTCATGAAGGAAGCACGGCTGGGATTGCACAACGGGAACTGGCAGTAGGCGCGGTCGAACTTCACGCCGCGCCGGGCCAGTTTGTCAATGTGGGGCGACTTCACCTGAGGATGGCCGTAACATCCCAGGTCGTTGTTCAAATCGTCGGCAATGAGAAACAGGACATTAAGTTTCTCCGGTGATTTGGCCTTTGCCGGCAACCCGATGACAAGGATTCCCCCGGCACAGCAAAGGGCAAATATGATGCGAGTCAGCGTGTTCATGAGTTCATTGTGGTATCCGGGGAGCGTTCGGAAGCCAAGCTGGTTCGCGAATTTCCTGCAAACAGAAAAGCGCGGAAGGCGAGTGCCCTCCGCGCTATTGGTTCAGTTTCTGATTCGACTTGATTACCGGGAATGCGTGGCGGACGTCACCACGTTTGCCGCGGAGTCATAGGTCATGTTCGATCCTGTGATGTTGGTGACGGTGAACGTGACCGTCCCGTTCTTGATGGATGACGTCGAAGTGATGGTGGCGTCCCCGTTGGCGTCGGTAACCCCGCTCAGTCCCGAGTTGTTAATGGACCCGGTGAAGTTACCCGTCACCGTCGCACCACTGACAGGGGCATTGGAGGCGTCAACCACCCGCACCACGGCACGGGACTTGAACTTGGAGCCCGATGGCACCCAGCTCATCGTGATGCTCTGGACGTGAACCAAAATGGTGGCCGGCGCTTGCGGTGTCGCGCTGACCTGTGAGGAATTGGCGCTTTCGCCGGCGGAATTCACCGCGGAAACCACATAATAATACGTGGTGCCATTGACCACCGACGTGTCGGTGTAGCTGGTGCCGGTCGGGCTAGCAGTCGTGGTGTAAGGGCCGCCACTGGTTGTGGAACGCTTGACGTTGTAACTGGTGGCTCCGGAGGAGGCCGTCCAGCTCAATGAAACCTGGGCGTTTCCGGGCGTTGCATTGAGGCCGTTCGGGGCGTCGGGGATGGACGGGGGCGCGACAGAAACAAACCGAACCGCGTCGGCCATGACCACCGCGCTGGGAGTGGTGAAGTTGTCGGTGATACGAACATGGCCGGCGGTGCCGGTGGCGAAGTTAAAGGTGCCGAGCAGCCTCCATCCGCCGCCGTTGGCCTGCTGGTTCACGCTGACGGTCGTGGTGCCGCCGTTGTAGGTAATGGTGTAAGGCGCGTCGGTGGGACGATTGGCCCCCTGAGGATACCAGCAATAGATCTGATAATCGCCGGCGGTGGAAATATTGGGCGTGTATTGCAAATAGGCGGATCCAGTGCCCGCGCTCTTGAAGCGATAATCCTCGCCGTATTTATCCGTGGCGCTGGTGCCGGTGCTCCAGGAACCCACAACGGTCGCATCCCCGTTGTCGATGATGATTTCAGGACCGCCGGGCGGAGGAGGCGTGGCTGTCGCGCTGGCTTCGGCGGAATTGGCGGAGCTGCCGCCGGAGTTCTTGGCGCGCACGACATAATAATACGTCGTTCCGCTGGTCAAACCCTTGTCGGAATACAACGTGGTGTTCGCCGCCGTGCCCCCGACTTCGGTGTAAGGGCCACCGGGCGTCAGGCTGCGGAAAATGACAAACACATCTTCGTTGTTGGAATTGTCGCTCCAGGACAGGTCGATTTGCGTCGTGCTGACGGCAGTGGCATTGAGGCCGCTGGGAACTGCCGGAACTGCCGGGGCTGAACCTCCGCGGCGCACGCTGATGTCGTTGCGGGATTCACCGGCGCTGACATTGGAGGTGATATACGGAAAATACCACCGGTCACCGGGGCATGCCGTCGCCTTGACGACGCGATGGCCGTCCAGGAAACCAACGGTCGTACCGTTATAGCTGCCGCTGCCGTAGGGAGACCACCCCGAGGGCATTCTCCAGGCAATGACGTCGTAAATCGCATTGCGCAATTCCGGAGTCGGAAATTGGTCATACGTGGGATGAAAATAGCCCAGCGTGCTGAAGCCGAAGCTGCTGTTGTTCGCGCCATCATGGGCGCCACGGGGAATCGAGGTCATTGACCCCTGCCGGCCTTCAAAGATGTTCCCCAGTTTATCAACGAGGAAATGGTAGCCGACATCGGCCCACCCATTGACGTCCATGTGCAGGTTTTGCACGGCACGGACTTTGCCTTTTGAGGTTTCAAGGCTGGTGGTGTCATAATCGCTGGACCCAGCGGTGTGATGGATAATGGCCCGGTTGAGGCTGGGCTCCTGACTGATTGAGCCAGAGGGCGCTCGCGCAGTCCAGCAGGCCCGCTGACAGATGGTCGGCTGGGCCGCCGGGGTGGTTTGCGCATTTGCAAAGGAGGCGGCCAACAAGGCGCCCCCGACGACAAGGGGCATTGCAACACGTGTGGATAGTTTACTTTTTCTCATAGGATGTGGTTCTTGATTGTCGCTCACCATGGATTCAGGCGAACGACGGGTTTGATCACAGGTTGCTTGGGGATGCTTTTTAATAAACAAAACAAATTCGCGGGTCAATCGGGCGGCCCCAAAAAAGTTCCACTGCACAAGGCAACCACGACGGCAGATCTTTGAAGCTGATCCTTCTTAACTCGAGTGCAATCAAGGATGGCATCATCGGGGAGTCTGCCCCGTTGCGCCCGGCCGGCAACGGCCTAGCTTGAATCGAACTGAAACCCTTCACTTCAACAAAGGAGGAACTATGAACAACCGATTGACAGCGTGCGCGCTGGCCGTTCTGTTTTCCCTCGGTGGAACTGTATATGCGCAACAGGAGCGGGGACAGCAGCGGGATAGCCCGCGAAAGGGACAACGGGCGTACGAAGGCCGTCATTTTGACAAAGACAAAATGAAGGAGCATTGCCACCGGGTCATGGAGAAGCACCGGCAGATGCGCGAGGAGTTGCGCGCGAAAAACGAAAAGCTCGATAGTCTGGTGGCCCGCATGAACCAGGCCACTGGCGACGAAAAAGTCGAGGCCATGGCCGCCGTGATCAATGAAGCCATTTCCCAGCGCAAGGAAATGCTGGAGATCATGAGCGCCATGCATCACCGCCGGATGCGCCACATGATGGAGCACATGGAGCGCGGAGAAAATCTCTCGCAATGCACGGTTGAAGAGGAGGAAATCCAGGAACCAGCAGGAACGGAGCGGGTTGATCCGCAGCGAACTGAACCGCAAAAGCAGGAGACCGAGCTACAAAAAAATTGAGCCGCTCCGGCTCTTTTGCCGGACCATGATTCTCTCTGCCCGGAGAATCTCGCAGCCGCCGCGTGGCGCCCCGCCTGACCCACGCGCGCGGCTGCCCAAAAGCATCATTGGCAGCGCGACACGCTGCGCTAAAGCATGATTTCCAACAGGGAAAAATAAGCTCCGAGGGAATTTACACCCTGGTTCGGGCGTCTAATAAGAAAGGAGGTGTGAGAGAAATGCGCCCGAAAATTCTCAAACTATTCTCACCGATCACCATCGGCGCGATGCTCTGGGCGATGATGGCTTTTGCGACACCCGCCCAGGCCGGTCACTGCTACAACCGCAGTTATGGCTACAAGCACTACGGCTACAAGCACCATGGATACCGGTCTGTCACTCCATACAGTTTTGGCTACCGGAGTTACAGCCACCACTATTATCCACGGCACTATTCCCACGGTCATTATCGGCCTCATGGGTTCTATTACTACGCGCCGAAAAGCCATGGGCATTTGAAATTCAAGTTTAACGCCAATGTGCCCCATGTGGTTAAGCCTTACGGCAAACATCACGGATCGGTGAGCGGATTCTATTATTACTCGCACAAGCCGTATCACTGGTAATACCCATAGAACTTACCCGGGAAGCGGTGAGAAAATAACAAAGCAAATCATGCAGGCCTGGCCAACCCGAAATCGGAAGGTCAGGCCTGTTTTTTTGCACGGACAGCCAATTAATTTTTAGGCTTCTCGGCCTTTTTGGCGCATTTGGCGCAGGGTTTGGCATCCTTTTCCTTGGAGGCTTTTTCAGCGGCCTTCTTGCAGCAGGCATCCTTTTCGCACTTGGCGCAGGTTTCGCCATTCTTGGCTTTGTCAGCGGCCTTGGCGCAGCATTCGCCAGCCATGGCCGACGAGACGGTCAGGGCTGCGGCCATCAAGGCGACAGTCAGATAACGGGTCAATTGTTTCATGGTTCTTTCTTTCCAATTTTGCACGCGACGGTGCGGGTTCATTTATCCAGAGGGCGGGACAGGCCTTTTTATTCCACAAAACTTTTGCGACCAGGCTTCTCACAAGGGAAATGCGGGAATAAGCCGCAGGGCCAGGCATCTTACAATTGAGGATCCGTCACGATGAAGATTTACAAGTTTGCACTTTTTTCCGGGTTGTTGGGAGCTTTGGTGTGGATGCTTGCCGCATGCCAGCAGGAAAATGAAACACACGCGGCTGCTACTGCGTCCATCACACCCTGGCCCGCGCCGCAGTGGGAGTTGACCGATGTAAATGGGCAGCAGGTGCGATCGTCGGATTTCAAGGGCAAGGTGGTGATTTTGGATTTCTGGGCCACGTGGTGCCCGCCCTGCCGTGCGGAGATTCCGGGCTTTATCGAGCTTCAAAACAAATATGGCAGCGAAGGATTGGTTGTTATCGGCGTATCGGTGGACCAAAAAGGCCCGTCGGTGGTCAAGCCGTTCATGGAAGCGACAGGCGTCAATTACCCAATGGTCATGGCCGACGAGAATATCGACCGCGCCTTTGGCGGGGTTCAATCCATTCCCACCACGTTCATCATAGACCGCGAGGGCCGCGTGGTTTCCAAGCATGTCGGCTTTGCCCCCAAGGAAACATTCGAGAAGGAAATCAAGCCGTTGCTTAACGCCAAACCCAAGGAGGGCGCATGAACCGCACAACAAACTAATCCAAGCCTGATGCAAAATCGGTTGAAGTGGATTTCGACTATGAATCGCCCTCGGCAGGTCAGGTTTATCTGACCGGTGACTTCAACAACTGGGACTTTCATAGCTTGCCGATGAAAAAAGACAAAGGCGGCTTGTGGCGCCTGACGTTGCGCCTGAAGCCCGGCGTGTATCAATACCGATTCATCGTGGATGGCGACTGGCAGAACGATCCGTTCGCCTGTGGCTATCATCCCAACGAATTTGGTTCCTCAAACTGCATTCTGGAAGTGCGGGTGGACTCGCAAAAACAGCGCGCCAGTCTGCGCCCATTGGCGCCGCTGACGTGAGTCACCATGAGCATCAACTGGTCACGAAAGGTTCCCATGAAAGTGTCTATTCCCACATTGGCATTGATTTGCGGCATGGTAGCGTGGCTGGCCTCGCGCACCGTTGATGGCGGTGTGGGAGCGGCCTCCAATCACAAGGGCTTTGATGTTTCCAACGCCATCGTGCCCGCCGACCAGATTGTGTCCGGCGGCCCGCCGCCCGACGGGATTCCCTCCATCGACAAGCCCAAGTTCATGAGCCAGCGCATGGTCAGTTACTTGCAGGAAAATGATGAGGTGCTGAGCGTCACCCTTGGCGGCGAGACTCGGGCCTATCCACTGCGCATCCTGGTCTGGCATGAGATCGTCAATGACCAGATCAAGGGCGTGCCCATTGCGGTGACTTACTGTCCATTGTGCGGCACGGCCATGGCGTTTAGCCGCGAGGTTGAGGGGCGCAAGTTGACCTTCGGCGTCTCGGGGCTGCTGTATCAGAGCGATGTTCTCATGTTCGACCGCGAAACCCGAAGTCTCTGGTCGCAACTGGGCACGCAAAGTGTGGCCGGAAAACTGGTGGGTGCGACCCTGGAATGGATTCCCACCGAGCAGATGACCTGGAAAAGCTGGCAGCAGAAATATCCCGGGAGCAAGGTGCTTTCCATCCTTACCGGCAGCGCCCGCAACTATTCCAGCCAGCCCTACGCGGACTATGAAACCAATCCGCAAGTCATGTTCCCCGTGCCGACGCACCGAACCGAATTGCCCGAAAAAGCGTGGGTGCTCGGAACCATCGTCAACGGCGAAGCCAAGGCGTATCCGCTGGCCCAGATGCCACCGCGAGAGGGCATCCGGGACGTTCTGGGCGACGTGGAAATCATCGTGGCCTATGACCCGGTGACCCGCCATGCCACCGTTCAGGAGGCTGAGACCGGCGAGCTCATCCCCTCGGTGAAGGTTTATTGGTTTGCCTGGCAGGCCTTTTATCCGCAAACGCGCCTGTGGTGATTTTAAGTGCCAATTTTTAGCAAGCTCCTCAAGTCTGAATCGCCCTGTAAAAGCCCGCCGCGCCCGTGGCGTTGACGCTCTCCATTTCGTGGAAGCCGGTCGCGCCAATGCTGGAACTGCCCACCGACTGCCAGTTGGTGCCGCCGAGATCGTCAATAAATTGAAGGGTAAAGAGAGTGTCAGGTTCGCCAATCACCCGCACCTTGAGCGCTTCATTTGCCTTGGAGATCGCCAGGGAAACCGGACCGGACGGCGCCGTCTGCACCAAATGGTGGTTAAACATCATCCCTTTGAGCAATCCTGCGCACTCATGCAATTTCTGGATGCATTCGGTGCCGAAATTGCTTTGAATCAACGAAAACCAAAAAATCTATGTTTTTAGAAGAGGCTGTCCAACTTGTCCAACAGTGCGCCAACCGAATGAACGCCCTTTATGGGCAGGAAGTCTTTGACGAGTGGGCGCTGGTGAGCTTTGAGAAAAATGAAGGGCGCATCCTCCGCTACCTTGGCCCGCGCAAGGAGGATTTCCGCAGGAACTTCTTCGCCGACGTCGCCGAACTCGCCCCCACCCTGTTCGCCCACCAGCATTCGGTCGGGGACTTTGAATTCGCCCGCAAGGGCAGCGGCACCAAGCTTGAGGCCTTTATTGTCGTTGGCGACCGCCTTTACCTCATCTGCAACAACACGGCCCTCTCGATGGACGACATTGCCGCCAACCCGGCCTGGCTCAATGCTCAGGCGCCCTTTGCGGAGCTGGCGGACAAATTCCGCTCAAGCCCGGTTGTGGCGTGACGCCTCAGACAGGCTCTCAAACCAATCCCAGGAAAAGAAAGACACCGTATCCCAGCACCAGCAGGCCCCCAATCCACTGCGGCAGACGTCCCATCAAGGCAATGCACGCCATGTGCATGATTGCGGCACCGCCAAGTATCAGCATGGACATTTTGAAGAACACGGGCACCGCAATCGGGTGAAACAGGGCAAACAACCCGATGCACAAGGGAACACAAATGTGCCCGTCGCCAAATTGCGAGCTGTACACCACCTCGGATCGGCCTTTCCACCCGTAATACATCGCCAGCAATCCGTTGGGCAGCACCATCAGCCAGCCGCTCAGCCAGCCAATCTGCGCCGCGCTGACAAACCCCGATTCCATCGACGTCAGCCAATTGACCAGCCATTCCACGCTCACATACATGACGTAGGCCCCGCCCAGCAGCAGGCACAAATCCACCCAGAGCATCAGACCAAACGACTTGTTCTGGCGCACGTTGGTCTTCAGCACCTCAAACACATGGATGCACTGCCAGAACAGGAACAAGCCCACCAAAACCAGCCCGTCGGCGAAATCAATCCGCCCGTCACTCGCCACCGCCCAGGTGATCCCGGTGAAAAATAAAAGGGCGAACATCGTGAGCAGGAGCGACAGCCGGTTGAGCCGGGGCGCGGTGTCCGGGGCTTTCCGGCGTTTTCGCGACTTTTTGCCCGCCGAGGGAATGACCTGCAATCCCCACAGCACCGCGGGCAAGCCGATCAGGAGGGTGAGATTGGTCACGTTGTTGACCAGGCAATTGGTCAGCACCTCCGCCCCTTCCGAGCCGCGTTGCCCCAAAAGAAACGCGAAGAAAAGGTTTCCCAGGCCCGAACAATACGGCATGACCAGCGTGCCCAGCACCGTGCCCTCGAATCCATTGGACGACAGCGCCTCCAGGCGCCAGATCATGAAGAAGGATGACGCCACGAACAGCCCCACGAAAAACCAGGGCGTGGCCAGTCCTGACTGCTCAATAATTGAAAGGAGTCCGTTCAACGCTTCGCAAACCAGCAAAATGCAATCTCCGGGCCAACCGGCAAAGCAGAAACTGTTTTAGTGCCGTGCGTGCATTTCATCGCATGAAAGAGCCCAAAGGATCAGAAACCGGGAATAAATCGCCATTCCGAAGCATCTTATGAGTGTGGAAAAGCTCGATTTTGAAAGCTTGGTGAACGCGCATTACCAGTCGCTTTACCGGTTCGCGCTGTCGCTGACGCACAGCGAGGCCGACGCCTGCGACCTGGTGCAGGACACCTTTTACACCTACGCCACCAAGGGCAAGCAGGTGCGCGACAAGTCCAAGATCAAGTCGTGGCTGTTCACCACGCTGAACCGGAAATTTTTGGGCATTCGGCGGCACGACACCCGGTTCCCGCACGTGGAGGTGAGCGTTGCGGGCGCCAGCCTGCCGTCCATCTCGCCCACGACCGTCAACGATATTGATGGCACGACCGTGGTGGAGACGCTCATGGAGAGTGACGAAATTTAGCGCGCGCCGCTGGTGTTATTTTATTTGCAGGAACACTCCTACAAGGAGATCGCCGAAATTCTGGAGATTCCCGCCGGCACGGTGATGTCGCGCATTGCGCGCGGCAAGGAGGCGTTGCGGGAGAAGCTTGCGGTAAAGAAAGCCGTTACAAAACCGGAGAGCGGGAGCCCGAACATTGTGAATTTGAACCCAAACAAAAAGGAGGCGTCGTTATGAACCGTCAGGAAGCTCAATTTCTGTTGCAGTCCTACCGGCCCAACGGCGAGGACGCCGCTGACCCGCACTTTCAGGAGGCGCTGGAACTGGCCCAGCGCGATCCCGAGTTGAAGGCCTGGCTTGAGGAGCAAACCGCGCTGGATGCCGCGATTTCCGGCAAATTAAAAACCATCAGCCCCCCCGCGCACTTGAAGTCGGCCATTCTGGCCGGCCGAACGGTGATTGAGCCGGTGTCCTGGTGGCGTCAACCGGCGTGGGTCGCCGCCGCCGCCTGCCTGGCGCTGCTGATCACCGCCATGAGCTTCTGGTTCACGCTCCGGCCGTCGGCCACGTTTGACCATTACCGCAGTGACATGGCGACGTTTCTTTCGACCAAACTGGACCGGCTGGACGTCAACACGTCGGACATGGTGCAGGTGCAGCAGTGGCTGGCCGATCGCAATGCCCATGGCGATTTGGTTCTGCCCGAGGGTCTCAGGCAATTGCAGGGGCTGGGCTGCCGCATTGTCGATTGGCAGGGCGAAAAAGTGGCGCTCATTTGCTTCAAACTCGAGGGTCCCCAGGAGTTGCACCTGTTTGTGGTGAATCGCGACACGTTCCGCAAAGCGCCGCCCGAGGGCGCCCCGCAGTTCGCCAAGGACGGCACATGGACCACCGCCAGTTGGACCAGGGCGGGCAAGGTGTATGTGTTGGCCGGCCAGGGCGACCGCGGCCTCCTGTGGAAATACCTTTAATTTTCATCGGGGAAATTCCCCTCTGGCGGGAGTCACCGAAAAACCCTACAAACTTTTTATGAACGTCACGCTTCGCGCTGAACATGCCGTCAAGAATCGCTACGCCGCCGCCGCCAGGGCGCCCGAGGCCGCGCTCTGCTGCCCGGTGGAATACGAGCCGCATTACCTGAAAATCATTCCCGAGGAGGTCATTAAAAAAGACTACGGCTGCGGCAACCCGGCCAAGTTCCTCAAGCCCGGCGAAACCGTTCTCGATCTCGGGTCGGGCACCGGCAAAATCTGCTTCATCGCCGCGCAGGTCGTCGGGCCGTCGGGCAAAGTCATCGGCGTGGACATGACCGACGCCATGCTGGAGGTGGCCCGCCGCAACGCGCCGGTGGTGGCCCAACGCCTCGGTTACGCGAATGTCGAATTTCGCAAAGGCCGCATTCAGGACCTCGCGCTCGACTTGGAAAAACTCGACGCCGAGCTGAAACAACATCCCATCGCCGACGCGGCCTCCTTTCTTGCCGCCGAGGAACTGGCCGCCGACCTGCGGGTGCGCCATCCGCTGGTGGCTTCCGAATCGGTGGATGTTGTGGTGTCCAATTGCGTGCTGAACCTCGTGGAGCCCAGGTCCAAGCGGCAGCTGTTCGAGGAGCTGTTTCGTGTGTTGAAGAAAGGCGGGCGCGCCGTCATCTCCGACATCGTGTCGGACGAGGAGGTTCCCGAGGCGTTGCAGAATGATCCCCAGCTCTGGAGCGGATGCATCTCCGGGGCGCTGACCGAGGAGGGCTTTCTCAAGGCGTTTGCCGACGCCGGATTTTACGGCATTGAGATCCTCAAGCGCGATGAGCGTCCCTGGCAGACGGTGGAGGGGATTGAATTTCGTTCCCTCACCGTGCAGGCGTTCAAGGGCAAGCAAGGCCCGTGCTTCGAGCGCAACCAGGCGGTCATTTACCTGGGGCCGTTCAAGGAGGTGCTCGATGACGACAATCACCGCATGGAACGGGGCAAGCGGTACGCGGTCTGCGACAAAACCTTTCAACTCTACAGGAAGGCGCCTTACAACCATTGCTTCGCGTTCATCGAGCCGCTGAAGGAAATCCCGCTTGCCGAGGCCAAGCCGTTTGATTGCTTGGGCATGCGGCTGCGGCATCCCAAGGAAACCAAAGGCCAGGATTACAACGCCACCACCGCCACCAGCCAATGCTGCGATGCGGGCAACGGAGGTTGTTGTTAAATATGCTGAGCAACACGACCGTCACTTCATGAACCGATTTGAGGACAAACTCGCCGCTCACGGCCTGAGCCTGCGCCGTTCCCGGCTGCAAACCTTGCAGGTGAATGTCGGGCGCAAGTGCAACCAAGCCTGCCGCCACTGCCACGTGGACGCCGCGCCCTGGCGCACCGAAATGATGGACGAGCCGACCGCCCGGCGCATCGGCGAGTGGATTCTCGCGCACAAACCGGAAATTGTGGACATCACCGGAGGCGCGCCCGAACTCAGCGCGCAGTTCCGCTATTTTGTCGAGACCGCGTGCGCAGCCGGCAGCCACGTCATTGACCGCAACAATCTCACCATCATCGAGGAGCCGGACTTCGGCTGGCTTCCGGACTATCTGGCCGCGCATGAGGTTGAGGTCATCGCGTCGCTCCCGTGTTATTCCAAGGAAAATGTCAACAAACAGCGCGGCAACGGCGTCTTTGACAAAAGCATTTCGGCTTTGCAGAAATTAAACCGCGCCGGCTACGGTACGCGCCTGCCGCTGAACCTCGTTTACAATCCGCTCGGCCCCAAACTGCCCGGCCCGCAGGAGGAACTGGAGGCGGACTACAAGGAGGTGTTGCGGCGCGAGTTTGGCATCGTGTTCAACCGGCTGTTCACCATCACCAATCAGCCGATTGCGCGGTTTGCCGAGGATTTGCGACAACAGGGCAACTGGGACGGCTACCTCGACCTGCTTGCCAACAGCTTCAATCCTCAAACCGTGGAGGGACTGATGTGCCGGTCCACGCTGAGCGTCGGCTGGCGCGGGGAACTCTACGACTGCGACTTCAACCAGATGCTCGGCATGCAATTGAAAAACGGCCGCCCGCTTTACCTTTGGGATGTGTCGCCACAGGAACTGGAAAACCGCCCGATTGCCACCGGCATCCATTGCCTGGCCTGCACTGCCGGCTGCGGCAGCAGTTGCACCGGGGCGTTGAAGTGAATGGGGCAACAACAAAGGCCCAAAGTCTCAAATCGAAAAAGGTGTGATGGAGATCGGAGCGCCTTTCGGCTCATCCACGAATCCAAGAGAAAAGCCAAAGAGTCAGGCGCGTCAAAACAACGACCAGAATGACCCATCCGATTGTCGTAAAAATAACAAACGCCACCGGATGAGGCCATTTTGAGTTCATTCTCATCGCGAAACGGTTCTGATCCTTCCAAGAAGCAAATAAAAAAAACCAGTGAAGAAAAGAATCGGAAGCGGTCCAAACAACTGCAAAATGAAAAAACCAATGACAGCAAGGCCTGAATTCGGGAAAAAAAAACCCTAGAACCGCAATCCATTCTCCAAAATCCCATAAGCAACGACCCCCAATGTCATCGCAACACAAAAATGCCGACTTTGATGCTTCCTCACAATTCTCCAGGCCAGAATCACCATCGCATACGGGAAGAGCGAAAAGACAAGCATCAGGAAAGCCATCCAATCAATGCTCTCAATCTGCCCCGTTTTAGAAGTAAGCCCGCCCACAACGTGCAAGGTGAACAAAACGGAAACCGCGCCAAAAAATATTGCAGTCAAACTCAGCTTCACACACGAACAATACTTTCGAGCCTCATTCATTTGCCGCAGCGGATTCCATATCGAGAAGAGTATGCCGACCACCTGCGTTTTACAATAGCAGCGGTGAAAAACCCGCTCCTCCGCGAATGAATTCCCCGATGGCGCGAGTCTTGCGTCCCCGGATTTCCAAGCCTCCGCCATCGGAAAAACATAGGGGTGCCATGAATACCCACGCTGCCGACCCGACTTTCAAGGAACAGTTCTGTCAGGCCTTCCGCTGCCGCCCCGAGGAGTTCCATCGCAAGCTGCTCATGCGCACCCTTTATCCTCACGCGCTGCCGCTGGCGGGGTTCATTTTCTCCAAGGATGCCAAAGCCGTGGCGCAAACCTGGGACTTTTTGGAAGACGCCGGACAGGCGTGCAGCGAATCGGAGTTGCGGCGCGTGGTGAATGAATATCATTACCGGCTGCGCCTGCGCGGCGGCTTTTGCGCCAACCGGCTCAGACTGCGCGTGTCCGGCCGGCGGTTGTTGAGCCTTTACAGCCGCCTGAACCGCGCGACCACACGGATCACTTCACTGTCAGCAGCCGTTTCCGCGCCGTGATGACGCGCTCAACGGCTTCCTCCACCGTGTCGCCGGTGGCCGTCAGGTGCCCCATCTTGCGCCCCACGCGCGCCTCTTTTTTGCCGTAAAGGTGCAGCTTGACGAACGGATCGCGCAATGCGGCGGCCCAGTTGGGTTCGCCTCCCTGCCAAAGGTGGCCAAGGAGATTGGCCATCGCGGCGGGCCGGCGCAGTTCGGTCGAGCCCAAGGGCAGGCCGCACACGGCGCGCACCTGTTGCTCAAACTGGCTGGTGACGCAGGCATCAATGCTCAGGTGACCGGAGTTGTGCGTGCGCGGCGCGAGTTCATTGACCAGCAGCCGGCCGTCGCGGGTCACGAACATTTCCACGGTGAGCAGCCCCACGACGTTGAGTTTTTCCAGAATGCCCGC
>ERZ869936.1905-NODE-1905-length-13464-cov-3.584607_pt1 | contig 13464 bp, 13 predicted proteins | sample MGYA00520876_ERZ869936 | MGnify/ENA primary metagenome ERZ869936 (study PRJEB32218, sample SAMN09650985) | biofilter metagenome | isolation source: enrty point of leading RO module | place: Saudi Arabia: Thuwal, RO plant located on Red Sea | collected 2016-02-17 ...
CAGAAGGCGGCGGAGCTGCGCGCCGACATCGTCCTCCTGGACATCGAGCTGCCCGGCCCGGACCCCTTCGAGGCGGTCCGGGAGCTCCGGCGCCGCCGCTGCCGCGCCCGGGCGCTGATCCTGAGCGCCTACGTGCGCGACCGGTACCTCCAGGCCGCCCTCGACGCCGGGGCGTCGGGCTACCTGTCCAAGGCCGACCCTCCGGAGACCGTCATCGACGCGATCCGCGCCGCCGCGCGGGGCAAGTTCGCCACGAGCCCCGAGGTGCGCGAGCGCACCGGGGCGCTGCGCCGGGGCAACGGCGACGCCCATCGGGCGGTGCCTGACGCGCGATCAGGTCGCGCGAACTCTGCACCGGAGCCCTAAGACGGTTGACGCCCACCGCACCTCCATCATGGAGAAGCTCGACAAGCACGACCGCGTCGAGCTCGTGCGCTATGCGATCCGCGAGGGCCTCGTCGAGCCCTAGTTCTACCAGGGGTCAAGGCGTGGCCGCCGACTGCCGATCCTCTAGGTCGAGCGGCGAGTTCCTAGTCCGGGCCCCAACGGATTTAACAAACCCTTGAAACCAAAGAGGGCTCTCCGGACAGGCTGGCCGCTCTTTTCCATTTGCGCGGCAGGGGTAGGCTGGGCGGCTTGCGCCGGTCCGCCAACCCCGTCCTCCGGTCCGACACGTTCCCGCCCGCGGCCTCGGAGCGCGAGGCGGCCGGGGGCATGACGCTCGGGGGATCGGTGCTGCGTGCGGCCAACCTGCTCGTGCTCTGCCTCGCGGCCCTCGTGGTCGCCTGGATCGAGACGAGGGTGCTGATCGGGTTCTCCATCCTCGCCGCCGTCGCGTCCCTCGGCTTCGGGTGCGCGCTGCGCTTCCGGCCCGACTGGTCACCCTGGGGCGCGCCGGTCTTCGCGATCCTCCTCGGCCTCGCCCTCGGCGGCCTCGCCGGCCTCCGGACGGCGTTCCTGCTGCAGGTCGTCGTCGCGCCCGTCGGCGTCTGCGCGAGCCTGCTCGTTCTCTACCAGACGCGATGGATCCCGCCGTCCCGCAACCGCGACCTGGGCATCGCGGCGGCCGCGGGCGGCCTCGCGTTCCTCTATCTGTTCCAGGTCGCGGCGCGGGCGGCGTGGACCTGGACGCCCTACGTTCACGAGAGCGGCCTCTGGGCGATCGGCTGGACGGCCTTCGCCCTCGCGGGCTCGGCCTTTAACCTCGTGCTCGACCTCGACCACGTCGAGCGGGGCGCCGCGCACGGCGCGCCGAAGGCGCTCGAGTGGTACGCCGCCTTCGGCCTGCTGGTGGCGATCGTGTGGTTCTACGTCGAGGGCCTGCTCGCCCTCGCCCGGGCGAGCCGGGGCTCTTCCCGGGTGGCGTAGGGTGTCGGTGGTGGAGCGCGTCCTCGGCCTCCGCAGCCGGGGCGCCCTCCCCCACAAGGGATTCGTGCGCTGGCTGGAACGGAACGACCGGGCCCTTCGGGCCCGCTTCGACTTCCGCGCCCCCGCGCCGTGGCTGCCGGGCCGCCGCCACGGCCTCGTCCTCAACTGGCTGCAGGACCCGACGGACCTGCGGCCCTTCGAGGCGCGCCTCGCCCGCGGCGTCGAGCGGCGCGCGGCCGCCCGGGGCGTGCCCGTCGTCAACCCGTGCGACGCCCTCGACCGCTGCCGCAAGTCCGTGCAGTCGCGCATCCTCCGCGGGGTCGGGATCGACACGCCGCCGGTGGGACCCGTCGCCGGGACGCCGTTCCCGCTGGTGGTGCGCTCCGACTCGGTCCACGCCGCGCCGGTGTGGCTGTGCCGTTCCCGCGCCGACCTCGGGGCTGTCGACCTCGCCGCGATCCGCGCCCCCGTGGCGGCGCCCTTCGTGGACGTACGCGGCCCCGACGGGTTCTTCCGCAAGTGGCGCCTGCTCCTCCTGGGCCAGCGCGCGTGCCCGCGGCACCTGCAGATCTCCCGGGAGTGGCTCGTGCGCATGGCGTCGCGCAACCTCGCGCCCGCCCACGTGGCGGAGGAGCTGGCCTACACCTCCGGCGACGACCCGCACCACGCCGTGCTGGAGGTCGCGCGGCGGGCGCTCGGCCTGGACATGGTCGCCTTCGACTACAGCCTGAGGCCCGGCGGCGGCGTCGTGGTCTGGGAGGCGAACCCGCAGCCGGAGATCTGGGTGGAAGCGCTCGAGCGGCCCGCCTACGCCTACCAGCGTCCCCTGCTGGAGCGCCTCTTCTCCCTGTGGCGCGACGACGTCGCCGCGCGGTTGAGGGGGTCCGGGGGCGTCAGCGCAGCCGGCCGTCCAGGTGCGATTGAACCGCTGCGAGAAAGTCCGCCCGATCCGGAGCGGGACCGTCGCCCAGGTTGTAGTGGCTGAAGTCCTCGCCCTGCTCGGCCCACCCGCAGAGCACGGTCCGCTCGCCCCCCTCCAGGGTCTCGCCGCGCTCCAGGGTGAAGTAGTGGGGCACCGCGCCCGCCGGCGCGGCCTCCGTCACGAGGGCCACGGCGTGGCACTCGGTCGTGCCGAGGGGGGCGGGCATCCAGACGAGGACGACCCGGCGGCCGTTGCCCTCCACCACGTCCGGCGTCGGGTCGCCCGGCAGGCGCTCCTCCTCGCCGAGCTGCTCCCCGACGTCGCGCCAGAGCGTCCGGAGGAACTCGCCGCCCCGCGGGCCGCGCAGCACCTCCATGATCCGCCCGGGGTCGTAGTGGAAGACGTCGCGCAGGGCGACGTGGGCGTAGAAGTAGTGGTGCCGGCGGGGTCCGATGGGGTAAAGCCTAACCCATGCCCGACGGCGGCCCCGTCTACGCCGAGACGCCCGACGCGGCCGGTTGGCTCGCGGAGCCCTGGAACACCGCGTCGGAGCTCGCCTTCCTCGCGGTCGCCCTCTACTGGGCGTGGACGCTCCGCGGCCGGTGCCGGCAGCACCTGTTCGTCACGGCGTGCCTGCCGGTGATCGTCGTGGCCTTCGTGGGCGGCGTGCTCTTCCACGGGACGCGGTCCCGCGCCTGCGGGCGCCGCCGCGCCAGCCGGCGCATGATCGGCCTGGTCCTGGCCGCCGTCGTGTTCGTCATGTGGCGGCTGACGCGGCGCGTCTGGGCCGCCGCCCTCTACGCGGCCGCCTTCTGGTTCGCCCACGGCGGCGCGTTCTCCCTGGGGCTCGTGCGCACGACCGCCATCACGCTCTCCTACGCGGTCGCCGCCGCCTTCATCGCGGCGCCGCTGCTCGTGGAGGTGCGGCGGGCCGGGGGGCGCGGCGGCCGGGAGGTCACGGTCGCCCTCGGCTGCGTGGCCGTCGGCGCGACGGCGAACCTCTACGACCGCGTCGTGGGCGACGTTCTCCCCATGGGGACCCACTGGTTCTGGCACGTGTGCGCGGCCGCGGGGGTGCACTTCCTGCTGCGCTACCTCACGGGCGGACCTGCGCCGCGAGGAAGTCCTTCAGCAGCGCGTTGAATTCCTGCGGCCGGTCGAGCATGAGGAAGTGGCTCGCGCCGTCCAGCACGACGTACTCGACGCGGGGCGCGAGCCGCCGCACGAAGGCCTCGTACTCGTCCGTCCAGAATGGGGAGCGCGCGAGCACCGCGAGAAGCGGCACCTCGATCGGGTCCTCCGGAAACGCCGCCGGGTCGTTCGCCCCGCGCAGGCTGGACACGAGCACGTGGAGCGGCGTCGCGAGCATGTCCGCCCGCACGCCCGCGCGCAGGTCGGGAGCCCAGTGCGCCGGCAGCATGCCGTCCACCAGCGCCTCGAGCCGCGCCGGCCCGTCCGGGCCCTCGAGGGACGCGGCGAAGGACTCCACGGCTTCGGCGGGGAGCATCGCGCGCAGCGGCCCCTCCACCGCCACGAGCGCGCGGGTTCGTTCGGGATGCATGCGGTGGAACCCGCGCACGACCGCGACGCCGTTGCTGTGGCCGACGAGCGTCGCCCGGCGCACCTTCGCGTCGTCCATCACCGCGGCCACGGCGCGGGCCAAGAGATCGACCGTGTACTCCGTGCGCGGGCTCGCGCTGCGGCCGTGCCCCGGCAGGTCCACCGCCAGCACGCGCGTGTCCCCGAACGCGTCGATCTGCGACCGCCAGACGGCGTGGTCCCCCGCCCAGCCGTGGACGAACACGAGGGCATCGGCGTCGCGCCCCCCGTCGACGTAGTGGATCCGCATGCCGTCCAGGGTCGCGAAGCGGGAGACGGGCGCCCGGGGGGCGGCGCACGCCGCCAGGAGGGCCGCCGCCAAGGGGCCGGCGAGGCGCATGGCCCAAGACGATACGGGTTTTCGCCGTCCGGGCCAACGCCGGCCCCGGCTGCGGGGCGCGGCCCGGCCCAGCCGATTACCATGGAATGGTGAACCGCGACAACGGGCTCCGCGTCCTCGGCCTCGGCGACCAGGCCGGCATCCGCGAGATCGAGCGCGCGTACAAGACGCGCGCCCGCGCGGTGAAGACCCTCCTGCTCGGCGCCCGCCGCGCCGCGGAGAAGGACCGCTACCGCTCGTCCCTGCGCGAGCTCGTGCGGGGTCGCGACGCCGCGCTCGGCCTCGTGCCGCGCCGGGACTGGCACGCCGAGCGCCTCGGCCTCAGGGGCGAGCGGCTGCTGGACATGCTGCGCCGCGCCTCGGTGGAGAGGCTCGACGCGGCGGCGGCCCGCGGCTTCTTCGGCCTGCCGCCCATCGCCTCGCGCGCCGCCGTGCTGGACGCGTACCGCCTGCACTCGCGGGCGCTCGTCCGTGCCTTCGCGAACGCGCGCTCCGACGACGAGCTCGTGGCGGTGCGCCGCGCCCGCGGCAAGCTGCGCACGATCCGCAACTTCGCGCTGGCGTCAGCGTAGCGCCGCCCGCACCTGCGCGCGCTCGTCGGGCTCGAGTCGCCCGTCCGCGATCCGTTCGAGGCGGAAGCGGACGTCGCCGTAGGTGTCCCAGGGTTCGGCGAAGTCCGGCGCGCGCCCCGCGATCCGGACGAAGGAGCCCACGAGGGCCGCCCGCACGTCCTGGTGGCCCAGGATCGCGAGGCTCCGTCTGCCCTCGAGCTCGGGCAGCGCGAGCGGGTGCTCGGCCGTGAACGCGAGGACCACCTTCTTCCGGATGCGCTCCATGCCGCGCCACGTCGTCTCCGCGCGCACCGGGGCCATGCGCGCGTCGTGGGCGCGGCGCGCCTCGGCGTCCGCGACGAAGCGGGCCTCGCCGAAGCCGCGCAGGGCCGCGAGGGACGCGTCCGAGGGGTCGCGCGTCAGGGCCGAGGCGGCCGCCCGCCGCGCCGCCGCGTCGAGGTCCGCGTCCTTCAGGCACCTCTGGAGGAAGGCGCGCAGTTCGGGGCGCGGGGTCGTGCGCCCGAGCGCCTTGACGACCTGCCACGCCTCGAGGCCGGGGCACAGGGCGGCGAGCTTTCTCCGGTCGAGGGGCGGCTCCGCGTCCCGCACGGCCCGGGCCGCGTTCTCGTGGAGGTCAGTGCACTCGTCCCGGGCGAGGACGTCCAGCTCCAGGGCGAGGTGCTCCTTCTCCGGGACGAGCGGGCGGGGGCCGCCCTCGCGCCAGGCGATGCAGTCCGCGTTCAGGAGCAGTTCCCGGGCGAAGGCGCCGACCGTCGTGGTCCACACGAGGCAGCCGCCGGGCATGTACTCGATGCGCCCGCGGTCGCCGAGGTGCTGGCGCAGCGTCGCCGCCGCCTTCGCGCCCTCGGTCCGGGCGAGGCAGTAGAGCCCCATGGCGCGCGTGACCGGCCGCTCGTCGGCGGCCAGGCGCGCGAACAGGGCGGCGTCGCCCTGGGCGAGGATCCGTTTCGAGAGGAGGTAGAAGCGCCCCGGCCGGCCGTCGTCGCTCACGGCCGCGCCGTCGACGCACGAGAGGGCGGCGAGCTCGGTCCGCAGGTCGTCGGCGTGGGCGGCAGCCGCGGCGAGGAGGATCAGGGCGAGGGCGCGCACAGGGCCCACCGTATCGCGCCCCGTGTCGCCGTGTGTCACATCGCGGGCACGGAGCGGGGTCAGTCCAGGGTGTAGACGACGGCCTGCTCTTCGCGGGTGCTCGTTTCCTGGCGGCGTTCCCAGGCCACGAAGTCGCTGCGGACGCCCATGACGTGGCTGTATCGGATGGAGTAGTGCGGCACCCCCAGCCGCAGGAACTCTTCCGACATCTCCCGGTCCATGCGCACGAGCTCGGCCCGGCGCCGGCGGAAAGTCTCCCGGTCCATCGCCTCGACCTCCCGCACGAGGTCGGTGTAGGTGCGCGCGCAGGGCCAGTCCGTCAGCGCGTTCACGTACCACGGGCACAGCGCGCCCAGCTTCTCCAGGAAGAGATCGTGGTCGGCGCCGAACTTCAGGCAGCTCGCGTCGAAGTAGTTGCCCATGCCCGACCACTTGTCCCAGTCGATGAGGTCGAGGTCCTTGCTGATCGTGTAGCCCGCGGTGCCGGGGAAGGGGTAGAAGATGGCCCAGCGGAACCGGCCGAGCTTGATCTTCGCGCAGAGCCGCAAGGTCTCGTAGATGTCCTCGCGCGTCTCCTTGGGCAGGCCGAACATGACGAAGGCGCTCGTGTGCAGGCCGTGCCGGTGGGCGTGCTTCGTCGTGGCCTCGATCTGCGCGTTCGTCATGTAGCGCCACAGCACCTCGCGGCGCACGCGGTCGGAGCCGCTCTCGAGGCCGAACTTGAGAATGATGCAGCCCGAGTCGGCCAGCGCCTTGGCCATGGCGTCGTCGAAGCACTGCACGTGGGCGTTGACGACGTAGGGGAGCCCGACGCCGCTCTCCTTGTACGCCTTCGTGAAGGCGTGGACGTACTTCTTGTTCAGCGTGAACAGGTCGTCGTCGATGATGAGCGTGCGGATCCCGGGGTGGCGCTCCTTGAGCAGCCGGATCTCCTCGACCATGCGCTCCACCGGATACGTGCGCAGGTAGTCCTTCACGGACCGCGCGCCCCCCTCGTCCCGGTAGAGGTCGACGATCTCCATGTTGAAGCAGTAGGTGCACTTGTAGGGGCAGCCGCGGCTGGTGATGAGGCCCATCCAGCCGTTCTTCTGCCCGACGATGTGGTCGATGTCGAAGAGGCCGTAGTCGGTCTCCGGCAGCGAGGCCAGGTCGGGGAACGCGCCGACGGGGTTCGCGATCACCTCGCCCGTCGGGCTGAAGCGCTTCGGGATGCGCGTGCCCGGCACGGTGCCGCGGTCGCCGCCGTCGCGCATGCGGTCGACGAGCTCGGGGAAGGAGTCGTCGCACTCGCCCACGAACACCCAGTCCCAGAGATCGTCCGCGGTCACCTCGTCGGGGACCATGGTGCAGTGCACGCCGCCGATGGCCTGGGGCAGGTCCGGCCGCCGCTCCCGCAGCGCCCGGGAGACGCCCTTGCACCAGGCGTACTGCTGGCTCATGGCGGAGAAGCCGACGATGTCGGGCCGGAACGCCTCGATGCGGTCCAGCACCTGCTCCGTCGTCGGCAGCTCCCACAGGTTGTCGCAGACGTGGATGAGGCCGACCTCGTGGCCCCGGCTCTTGAGCACCCCGGACATGGCCGCGATGCCGTGGTTGATCCCCGGCGGGCAGTCGATGTTGGGGTAGAGGAAGAGAACGCGCACGAGAAGGGGGCCCCGAAAGCGGGATTCTACATCCACGGGGATCGGCCACAAACCGGCTCCTCCGCCAGACACGTTGTCCCCGCGGGGGGGCACCGGGCCCGGTGGAGGCGCATTCCCGGGGGATGGAACCCCCTTTGCGAGTAGGCTCTCGTCATGCGCCGCCTCTTCCCCCTCCTCCTCGTCGCCGGTTTCGCCGCCGGCGACCATCTCGACGAAGTCTCCCAGACCCGCTACGTCGGCGTCCCCGTCGCCATCACGGCGATGGCGGCCGGCGACGCCTACATCCCCGCCGTGCTCACGCAGCGGTCGGATCCGCGCGGGTTCTGGCGCAGCGTCCTCCTGGACTTCAACACGAAGGACCAGGCGAAGCTCAAGGGGGACGCCGTGGCCCAGGCGCGGCCCGGGGGCGGCGTGGTCATCGCGACGCGCCGCAGCGACGAGCTCGATCTCTTCGAGCTGCGCTACGAGGGGCGGCGGACGCGCAACATCGACCACGGCTCGATCCCCCTGAAGGACCTGGGCAGCCCCACGGTGCTCTCCATGGGCAGCGCGGGGGACGTGCCGGTCGTCGTCGTGGCGCACGTGGGCGGCCTCTACGTCGCCTCGAGCAGGCCGCGCGGCCGCGGGCACGCCGACCTGATCGCGCGGCCGGGCCGCAGCTTCACGGCGGCCACCGCGCCCTTCCAGGCCGACCGCGACTCCCCGGTGGAGATCTTCGCGGCGGGGCCGGACGGCCTGCTCCAGGAACTCCAGCAGGAGGGCGCCGGCTTCCGCGCCCTCGACGAGGAGCGCTGGGACGCCCAGGGCTTCGTGCCGCGCGCCATGGACGGCGACGGCCGGCAGCTGCTCCTCGCGGGACAGCGCGGCGACCGCGCCGTGCTGGTGGGCTTCGCCGAGGATCGCCGCGTCCGGTTCGGCCGCGTGCGCGTGCGCGTGCCACGCACGCCGAGCCAGATCGACCTCGGCAAGGGAACCATCGACCACGTTTCCATCCTCGAGGGCAGCCTCGTGGCGGTGGCGGGCGCCATCGACGGCCGCAGCTGGGTCGGCGTCGTCGACTGCGGCCCGCGCCCCCGGGTCGTCCACGAGGCGCACCTGCCGGGCACGGGCGTCCTCGCGCTGGGCACGAACCCGGCGCGCTTCGGCTGGAGCCTGGCCGCCGGAACGCGGGAGAACAGCTACCACCTCCTGCGCCTCCCCGGCGACAAGGCCGCGCCCCGCGACTGGGACCCGTTCCCCTCCGACGACCCCCGTCCGCCGGTCGACCGCGACCCGGAGCCGCCCGTCGAGCGCGTCCCGGATCGCCCGGTTCCGGTGGAGGGCGACCAGCCGCCGCCGGGGGGCCCCGAGTTCGACGCGTCCCTCGCCGTGCTCCCCCGCGTGGGCGTCGACGCGCGCCGCGGCCTCGACACGGAGGTCGTGCTGGTCTACCTCGGCCTCCGGCCGGCGGAAGTGACGGTGCGGCTGGTGGCGGACAACGGCCAGACGGTGCACTTCACCCGCATCGCCCTGCGCCGCGGCCAGCGCGTGCGCTTCGCCGTGGCCGAGGAGCTGCGGCGGCGGCGCATGCTCGACTTCGACGGCTACGCCCGCATCGAGGGCGTGCCGCAGCGCGACCTCGTCGTCGAGGCGCTGCTCCTGCGGAGCGGCGAGCGCCCCGAGGTCGTCTTGCCCCACTGGAGGTGACGCCCCCCGCACCCCCCGTCCTTTGGCGCCGATGCCACAATGGAGGCCGCATGGCGATGAAGAACACACCCGGCGGCGTCCTCTTCGGCGCCGGCATTTTCGTGGGGCTCCTCCTGGGCATCGTGCTCACCTTCGCGCTGACGCATACGTCCGACGACGAAGGCGGCGCGCGCCGGGCGGAGCGCGCCGCGACGCAGCCGCGGACCGGGGGCGATCCCCACGCGGCGGGCGACCCCCACGGCGGCAGCCCCCACGGCGGCAGTCCCCACGGCGCCGGCGGGGCCGACCGCGCCCAGCAGTCCATCGCCAAGGTGCACTTCATGAAGAAGTTCGTGGCGGCGCTGACGCAGCTGCCCGAGAACATGACGCCGAACCCGAAGTACGAGCCGCTGCTGAAGGATCCGGGCCGCCCGCTATCGTGCGCCGACTGCCACGACCCCACGAAGGTCGACATGGAGCGCATGAAGGCCCAGGACCCCGGCTACGAGGCCGTGCAGCAGTTCCGCCGCAGCCCGCGGTTCATGATGGAGCTGATGACGAAGTGGGTGGAGCGGCTCAACGCGCAGCACGGCGACAAGCTGACGAGGAAGGTCACCTGCACGGACTGCCACAGCGTCGACCCGCGCGACATGGACCAGTATGTCGCCGAGCGTCTCCGCGTGTTCCCGCCGCTGATGACGTCCTTCACGGCGGCCCTCACGCAGCCGCCCACGAACCGCAACCCCGCCAAGGACTGGAAGCCGCTCCTGAAGGACGCGAAGGCGGGGCCCGTGAACTGCGCCACGTGCCACGGCGAGGTGGGGGCGAACCTGATGCGGGGTATCGAGACGGGCGAGCTCACCCTGGAGGACCCGTCGGACTTCGCGAACCACAAGGAGTACATGGTGCGGCTCATGGAGCACTGGGTTGAGCGCCTGAACCGCGTGGCGGGTCCGCTTCTCGTGAAGGCGGTGACCTGCACCGACTGCCACGACACGGATCCCCGAAGGTAGTTCCGGTGCCGACCGCGCAGACTAGGAGCCGGGAGCCAGGAACGGGTAGCGATCGCTCCTGATGTCGCGCAGCGCCGGGAACTCGGCGCGCCACTCTCGGACCGCCCTCGGATCGAGCTGCACGACCCCCGGCCCCTCGAGCAGCGTCTCGCCCTTCGGGCCGACCGCGAGGGATGAGCTCGCGTACGTCTCGTGCGGATCCCGGCCCGTGCGGTTGACGCCGAGCACGTAGGCCTGGTTCTCGATCGCCCGCGCCCGCAGCAGCGTCCGCCAGTGGTCGATGCGACGCGACGTCCAGTTCGCGAGCACGAGGAAGAGTTCGGCGCCCCCGAGCGCGGCCTCGCGGAACGCCTCGGGGAAGCGGAGGTCGTAGCAGATGAGCATGGCCGCGCGCATGCCGCCCAGCGCGAACAGGGGACGCCGTGCGCCCCCGCGCAGGTGCTCGCGCTCGCGGGCGAGGGCGAACGGCTGCAGCTTCGCGTAGCGCGCCAGCACCACCCCCGAGGCGTCGACGGCGACGGCCGTGTTGCGTGGGCCTTCGCCTACGTGCCCCGCGACCAGGGCGAGGCCCCGCTCCCGGGCGAGCGCGCGCAGGAAGGGCTCCGCGTCGGGGTCGGCCGGCGCCGCCACGGAGAAGCCCGAAAACGCCATCTCCGGCAGGATCGCCGCGTCGGCCTGGACGTTTTCGAGCGCCCCCCGGATGCGGGCGCGGTTCGCGGCCGGATCTTCCCATGCGGTGTCGAGTTCGACGAGCGCCGCGCGCACGGCGGGAGTATACCGAGCGTGGCCCGGCGACCTCCGGTGCGATAAAATGGCAGGCTCCATGGCCGGTTCCCGCTACCCGCTCTCCGCCCTTCTCCTCCTGCTTATAGCGCTCCCGTCGGCCGCCCAGGAAGCGCCCGCCGACGACGAGACGATGGAGACCGATCCCGCGGTCATCGAGCAGAAGGTCGAGAAGATCATCGAGGAGTACGAGGCGCTGCGGGCCAGCGCCGATCTCGAGCCGACGCGCCGCCGCCGCGAGCTGGCGCGCCGTCTCGGCACGCTCCCCTGCGAGGACGCCGTCAAGACGCTGCACAAGCTCATCGAGAACGACCGCGACCTGCGCACGGTGATCTTCGCCATGAACTCCCTGTGCCGGATCGGGGACATCAAGGCGATCCAGCGCATGTACAAGCACGTGCTCAAGGAGTCCCGCAAGACGGTCCTGCCGGACTACTTCGGGCCGGCGGTGTCCAGGGCGCGGGACCCCCAGGTGGGGCCGTGGCTCGTGGACAAGGTGCTGGACCACCCCAACAAGTTCCTCAGCCTGTCGGCCGTCGAGGCCGTGGGCGCGCTGCGCACGTCCCTCGCACGGGAGCCGCTCTTCAAGATGCTCGAGAAGGAGCAGCGCAAGACGAAGCCCGACATCCATCTCGTCTACGAGATCCTCCGCGCCCTCGGCATGATCGGCGGCGAGGGCGTGAAGGACCTGCTCGACGCCGCCGCGGCCGACGACGACTGGCGGATCCGCGAGGCGGCCGCGGAGGTGCTCCTCATGCACCACCGCGACGAGCCGACCATCGAGCTCATGCGCAAGCTCCTGAAGGACGAGGTCGCGATCGTGCGCGAGGTCGCGGCCGTTTCGGCCGGCGAGCACAAGCTGGAGGAGCTGTTCCCCGAGCTGATCCTGCTCATGCGGGAGGGCAATCTCCGGGCGAAACACAAGTCCTACGAGGCCATGAAGGCGATCAGCAGCCAGGACTTCGGCTACGCGCCGGACGTGTGGGCGAAGTGGCTGCAGGACAAGAAGAAGGGCGAGCTGACCGAGGCGGGCGACATCAAGGATCGGCAGACGATCACCGTCGCCACCTACTACGACTTCAAGATCTTCTCGGACCGCGTCCTGTTCGTCGTGGACGTGTCCGGTTCCATGAAGTGGCCGGACTACCGCCCGAACCGCATCGACGTGGCGAAGCGCGAGCTCGTGAAGGCCATCCGCAACCTCGACGAGAAGACGCTCTTCAACGTCGCGACCTTCGCGGGCCACGTGAACATGTGGAACAAGAAGGGCGAGGTTCCCGCGACGTCGCAGAACAAGAAGGAGGCCCTCGAGTGGGCCGAGGACAGCCTCCTCCCGCGCGGCGCGACGAACACCTACGACGCGCTCATGCTGGGCCTCGAGCTCAACCCGCAGATCGACACGGTCTTCTTCCTCTCCGACGGTCTCCCGTCGACGGGCAAGTACGAACTGCCCGAGGAGATCCTGGTCAAGCTGCGGTACGCGAACCGCTTCCGCAAGGTCATCTTCAACACCGTCGCCCTCGCCATGGGCAGGCCGAGCATCGAGAAGGCGGAGAAGTACGAGGATCCGGAGGAGATGGCCGCCTTCATGAAGATGATCGCCGACGAGAACGGCGGCGTGTGCGTCGACATCCGCAAGCCCCCCCTCGACCTCCGGGAGGAGTGAGGCGCCGGCCTAGCGCCGCGGCCACGAAGGACCGAAGCTTGGCCTCGTCCAGGGCGCCGTCCGTGCGGACCCCGGTGCACACGTCGAGGCCGAAGGGCGCCACCCGGGCGCGCGCTTCGGCGGCGTTCCCGGGCCTCAGGCCGCCGGCGAGCCACACCGGCACGTTCACGGCCTCGACGATGCGTCGACTCACGGCCCAGTCGTGACGCCGGCCCGTGCCGCCGAGCTCCTTGACCGTCAGCCCCGGGTTCCCCGAGTCCAGCAGGAGCGCGTCAACGTGGGGCGCGGCCGCGAGCGCCCGCGGGACGACCTCCTCGCCGGTCACGTGGAGCACCTGCAGGACCGCCACGCCGGGCAGCGCGCGCCGCAGGTCGGCCCACGAGCCCCGCTCGAGGTCGTCCACGAGCTGGACCGCGTTCACGCCGCACCGCCGCTGCTGCGCGATGACCTCCTCCGCGTCCCGGGACGAGGTCAGGAGCACCGACGTCACGCCCGGGGGCACCGTCGCGGCGATCTCGGCGATCCGTTCCTCCGGGATCGGACCCGGCCCGCTCGGCATGGCCGACACGAGACCCAGGGCCGAAGCGCCGCGGCGCACGGCCATGCGCGCCTCGTCGACGCTCTGGATGCAGCAGATCTTGATGCGCGGTCTCATGGGCGCCCGGCATCCTCACACGTTTGCGTCGGGAAGGCCGCATTCGCGGCATCGATCACGTGAATAGGAGACATAATTGCGTAGTCCGCAGGCAATTGAGTCGGCGAATGTGCCAAGGGCTGGCGGCGGACCTGTCGGCATTCGATCGG
>ERZ869936.1906-NODE-1906-length-13458-cov-5.170857_pt1 | contig 13458 bp, 20 predicted proteins | sample MGYA00520876_ERZ869936 | MGnify/ENA primary metagenome ERZ869936 (study PRJEB32218, sample SAMN09650985) | biofilter metagenome | isolation source: enrty point of leading RO module | place: Saudi Arabia: Thuwal, RO plant located on Red Sea | collected 2016-02-17 ...
TCCTGGCAAGACACCGCGCTCGGCATAGCCCGTTACCATGCTCAGTGCGCAGACGGGGACCGCAGGGTAACAAAGGTGTCGACTTTGGGGCGTCGATTGGTACCCCAATCCGAGCGGCCGCCGCCGGTGAAGTGATTGTCTCGCGCGCGGCTGGTTGGAATGGTGGCTACGGCGCATACGTCGTGATTCGTCACCCGAATGGTACGCAGACTTTGTATGCCCACAACTCAAGCAACGCGGTTGGCGTTGGTGCGTATGTGGCGCAGGGTGAGGTGATTGGGTATGTGGGGAATAGTGGACGCAGCACCGGGGCGCACCTCCATTTCGAAGTCCGCGGCGCCCGCAATCCGTTTTAATAGAAGACGTATCTGTGTGAATAATACCGGCCGAGTCACTCGGTATTTTTTTATCGTCACCAATACATCACTGGTAACAAGCTACGAGTTGTGTTCCTTCAATGAATGATGGGGTAGCACCGTTTTGAATTTCAGCTATTCGGGCTTCACCCAGTTTTGCCTCGGCACACGCAATCATTTCGGCGGTGATGGTGATGTTGTTCGCGTCAACCCCCAATGCCGATAAGAGTTTTACTTGGCCGTCGGTGAGTTGATCAGCGCTAATGGTGGTACCTTCACTCGATTCTGTTTCATTACCCGACTGGTTTGTTGCTGATTCATTAGAGTTGCCTGTTTCAGGTGACCCAGTCATCGATGTGACTGTGCTTTGCGCGGCATCCTCATTGGCTAGGTGATAACCAAGAAAGATTCCCGCCGTGAATACGACGACCATGACGATTCCAGTGATGAGTCCTTGATTTTTCATAGTCAGTTAGGCGTTATCCTGCATTTCTAAATGCCGCTCGGCTTCTGTGTGATCAACCTCACGATTCATAACAATGAGCTTAACGATTCCCCAAGCTACTGCCCAATACACCAGCATGGCAAGTAAGGTGCTCCACTCAATAATGCCGCTTCCAACACTATTCGTTTGAAAGACGTATTGGAACGGAGCAACAAACACTCCCGAAATCCCATAGATTAAGTTGGTGAAGGCTGCGCCAGGGTTAGCGGCCAGAAGCTTCAATATGAAGCGAAACAGTAATAGTGTCTCAACGAAATAAAATAGGTACCATATGAATCGCACTATTCTATAGAGTGTAGTTTCAGTTTTCATGACAGATATTCTTAACCCAAAGTGATAATAGAGAGATGTCGTATCACTATTCGTTCTCATTCGATCCACTTGGTACGGTCACGTCGACACCAAACGAAGCTTCATTTTGCTCAGTTGAGTCAATTTGAGTGGCGAAAAACCAAGTTACGGCCCCAACGATAGTGACTAAGATGATGACCAGGAGAACGGTGTTCATTCCTGAGTTGTTCTGTTGCATGGTAAGTTAATTATTAGTGAGTGGTTACTATCACTGTTGAAACTTTTAATACTGTTTAGGTCTGCCTGTCGATCGCAAACTCCTGCCACTTACGGTCTACTTTAGCAGTAAACTCGTCCCACACCGCTTCGGTCCAATCACCAGCGGCGTCAATTTCTTCTCGGAAGTTGTCGAAAGCGTTGTTGTATTCTAGGCGACGCTCAGCATCAAGGCGCTCGGCTTTAGCATCGTACTCTCGACGAATTGCTTCCCAGCGCTCAATAATATTTTCGATTTTTGAATCCATAGATGTTATTTGTGTTAGTCGTCAGTTACGTATGGTTAATGAAGTTAGGTGTGGTCTGGTGCATTTGGATCATCAACCCCCTCACCGCTTGAATCTTTCTTTCTAATTTCTCCTTCAGTACTGTGGATCGCGAGTTCCATTTCATTTTCTTGTGCAAACTGACGAGCAAAGTCAGTCGCCTCTTCTTGAGTAGCATAGCTTTCCACTGAGTCATCTCGGCCGTCTACCACCACATGCCAGTGACCATCATCTTTTTTGATAACGTGTACTTGAGTCATAGCTTTAGATCTTTTTATTAGTCACGATTAATGTCAATCTCACCATCAAACTCTGAATCGAGATCTGGGTCAGAGTCGGTGCGCACATCTGCTTCAAGTAGGAGAAGTACTCCACCAAGGACCTCTAATGCATCACCCGTCCCGTCTCGTAGACTTGCTTCAACCTGCGCGAGCTCAGCTTTAACTTCAGCATATTCTGCGCGAAATTCAGCTGATGCATTGGCGTAGGCCCGCTCAAGATCAGCCTCAATTCTTTGTACTTCTGCAACCGCTTCCGCATACTCTTCTTCTGCTTCGAGGCGTGCGCGCAGCGCTAGAAGATCAGCGCGGGCTTCGACTCGGGCTGCTGCGATAGCTGCCTCCTTTGCTGCGTTCTCGGCCGCTCGTTCGGTTGCTTCAGCGACCTCTTCGGTCTCTTCTGCGACGGTAGGGATGACATCCTGACCAGATCGGTTAAATGCCGTCCAGCCGATCACTAGAGCAATGAGAGCCACCACTCCAATAAATATGATCATTCCAGTATTTGTATTCTTTTGCATAAGGGATGTGTTCGTTATCCGTTGATCTAATAATGTTTAGGTAGCAATCGCTCGGTAAATACCGATAAGTACAACTGAACCAATTACTGCAACGAGTAAACTGTAAAGGCTGAAGCCGGTGAGTCCTCCGATTCCAATGAGACTGAAGAGAAAACCTCCCGCGAGAGCGCCAAGGATTCCTACGATAATGTTTCCAAGAATTCCTTGCTCAGCATCTGTGTTCATAATGAGTGATGCGAGCCACCCGGCGATACCTCCAATAAGTAACCATGCGAGTATAGACATAATAGTTTTAGCTTTAGTTAATAAGTTTTAATTTTCTTTACGCGATTATTTCAAGGACTGATAGCCGCTTGATTCGATGCTTTGTCATTTCCCCGAGGACACCAGGTTTATGTGAGGGTAGTAACTCTCGGGCATATCCCAATCGTTCTTCTTGGGCTACGGCTCGATTTGTAACAACATAGTTCAATATTTGAGATGTTTTCATAGACTGTCAATCTATAGTTGATTAAGTAACAACATAAACCACAACGTTGTACTGATGGCTGGGATGGCTATAAGTGAGCAGCCCAGACATAGAAATTTTAAGGTTGAGATCATGGCAGTACTGAGTGTCATAATCTACAACCTACGTTGCGATACAGACACTGAATTACATCTAACAATATCGACCGGTAGCGTCTAAGCTACCCAACTAACTTGTCACGGGCTAGTAACAATAGACTATACTCTTTATATAAATTTGTCAATAAATTATGACAAAATATGCAATATTAAAAAAATACATTATAAAATATAGATTATTCAAGTACTATAATATTTATTTTATATTAATTATTAACAAGTTATCCACAATATTTAAACATTTATAAATAACAAAAGTTGATTTATTTTGGCAAATACCCTACACTACATGCAGTTAGGTAGAAGGAAAAGGAGGATACATGGGACTTTAGCCTTCACCTAGCCGGAACTGTAGACCAACCTCGACCGAAACTGGTGCAAATCGCAGATGTCCTGCTTAACCCAGGACGATTTAGGAGCATGGTATGGGCTACTGACACGGCATACGTTCACAAAAGGGCGAGCACCTCTCGGTGCTCGCCCACTCTCTTATGTGTATGTCTCTATGAATCTTTCAAACTACGCCAAGCTAATTCGTAGATAGAGCGCATAGTGTCTGCAATAGACTTACTTTGAATGATTACACCACCAACACGTTCACCTGAGACAGCAAAGGAAACATTATCATCATAAATGTACACATCAGATGAAAACGGATATTTTTCGGGGTCAACTCGAAGAATCTGTTGCTCGCCCACTGCCCATCCCTCCTCTTTTTTATCAAGCGTGTACATGAGTCTAACCTTGATTCCTTTCTTTGATCTCTTTTCACTGAATTCTGCCAACTCTTGCTGACTGAAAAGTTCACGCATTGTATCAACTGATGCGGCAGCATAATACTCTTTTGATTTTACCTTGAGAAGTTCGTCTCGAAGAGCGCGTAGTCCTTCAATGCCGTCAAAGTATCGTACGGTTGCGCGGTCGCCAGCTGAGCTGTACAGATCAATGAGCTCTGGAATAAGGGCGGTCGCTTTCGCTTCTCTTTCTTTAAAAGCTTCTTCCTGCGTTTTCAATAAACGGTCTATATTAAGAGGTGATTCAGCGTTAAATTTAGTTTTTTTACCGTCCTTGTACTTGCTTATGAGACCATCGCTCATCAGTGAGTCGATCTGCACATAAGTCGTTGAACGATTTAAATTCGATGTTTTGGCAATTTCGTCAGCGGTAGCATTTCCGAGCTCGAGGAGCGCAATGTACACCTTCGCTTTCTTTTCGGCAATACCGAGAGCTTCAATCTTTGCAACCAGTTTTTGGTCCATATGTTAATAGACTGTAACAAAAAAAGACCGTCATTTCAATTTCAGGTTTTTGATCTAAACCAGCTATCGTCCGGACGACTTTGATAAGGTGAGCCAATCTGGGGGATCGGCGCAAGAGGTTGCCTACTGCGCTAGCAGCGACAACCTGAACTGCTCCTGTAAGGAGGTGGTAGCTATATTTTGACTCGGTATTGTAATGCTTCCAGTACATGTTCTTGTTTAATATCATCAGAACCATCTAAATCTGCGATGGTTCTCGATACCTTAATTAACCGGTGATAACTTCGAGGTGAGAGGTTGAGTTTGGCAGAGCTGGTTTTGAGGAGGTCTTGGACGTCGGCGCTGAGGTGAATGGTTTCTTCAATATCACGGGCGGACATTTCGGCGTTGGTACTGACCGGTCTGCCCATGAGTCGTTTGTGCGCTTGTTCTCGGGCGACCTTAATTTGCGCTCGTGCTTCGGTGGTCTCCTCGCGGATAGTTTTTTCATCGCGTTCTTCGGTCAGGGTTTCGTACGGCACGTGCGGTACCTCGAGCCACAAGTCGATGCGGTCGAGAATTGGTCCCGATACTTTACCTTTATAAGTATCCATCATAGCAGCAGCGTAATCGGTCGTGCCGTCCTCACTCCCGCGGTAGGGATTCATCGCGGCCACCAACACAAAGTCCGCCGGAAAAATCGCACTCCCTTGCACGCGGGAGATAGAGACGACGCGGTCCTCAAGCGGCTGACGCAGTGCATCAATCGAGCGTCGTTCAAATTCTGGAAACTCATCAAGAAAGAGCACCCCTTTATGTGCTAACGTCACCTCTCCTGGTTTCGGGTGGGCGCCACCACCAACTAAGCTCGTATGGCTAGCGGTATGATGCGGGGCACGAAATGGTGGTTTGCTTGAAACCGCGTCTTCGAGGGTGCCGGCATACGAATGAATACTACTGACCATGAGCGCCTCCTCGGTTGAGAGTGGTGGCAAAAGACTTTGAAAGGCGCGCGCCAGCATGGTCTTCCCTGTTCCGGGTGGTCCGACCATCAGCACGTTGTGTCGGCCGGCGGCAGCAATCAGCAGGCCACGTTTGGCGCTTTCCTGTCCGCGGATATCTTCGAGTCGAATGGCGGTTGATTCCCACTCGTCGGTCACTTTCTGTGTAGGGTGCGCACTAAGCGAGCAGGCATCATCGCGTGACGCATCAATGTGACACACCACTTCAAGCAAGTTGCTGACCGGTATCACGGCGATACCATCAATCAATGCGGCTTCGTCTGCGTTTTCCTTCGGGACAATCACTTCCTCGAAGCCCGCTGCTTTAGCTTTACGCACAATTGGCAGCACGCCTCGCACTGGGCGAAGCGTGCCATCAAGGGCCAGCTCTCCCAAGAACAATTTCTTGGCAACGTCACCCTTCAGTTCTCCAGCGGCAATGAGATAGGCAATCGCAATCGGCAAATCAAAAAGCGGCCCTTCCTTTTTGATGTCCGCCGGCGCGAGCGAGATGATGATTTTATGATTGGTGCTCTTCGGTGCCTTAAAGCCCGAGTTCTTTATCGCACTGTTGGTGCGGTCGCGCGCTTCTTCGACGGCCTTCCCGGCTAAGCCGACCACTGTAAACGAATGCAGACCTCGCGAGAGGTCTGCTTCAATCGTCACAATCGTAGCGCCAAGTACATCAGGTTGTGCAGCGAAGACTTGAGCGACGGCCATGGTGATGCTAGGCGGGCAAATCTGCCTCGTCGTTGATGTGTGCTTTGTTGGTGCGCGCCGCTGGGTTGGCGTCGAGTCGGTCAGTCTCAATTTCCTCCCCGCAAATTTCGCAGACGCCATACGTGCCGTCTTCGATTTTCTTCAACGCTCGATTAATGTTGTTGTATCGAGTCTCGAGTTGCGCAAGCGTCGCGCGCTTGGCTTCCCAATCTTCGACGCGGTCAGCGCCAACGTTGGGGTCAGCTTGCACGACGTCGACTCCTTCGGGAGTGGCAATCCAGTCTGAAGCGACTTCAGGATTTTTAATACCAAGGGTTTGTAATTCTTCGGTCAATTCAGCGAGCATCTGCGTCAGCTGAGCTTTATATTTTTCTGTATCTACTGCCATATGAAAAAAGTATAGCACTTTGCTCTACCCTCCTAAAGTGCGCCGAGCAAGGTTGTACTGATGGCGAGAATGACAATGAAGAGAATGACCAGCACGATGGTGACAATAGGAATGGCTGGGGTATCGGGTGCGCTTGGTGATGGTTCTGGTACTGTGAGCGGTTCGTTGTTCGTGTACGGTTCACGTGCGGGTTGCAGAGTTGGTGTAGCTGCCGGAGTTGGCTGCTCCGGTGCGGGAGCTGGTTCTGACGCAGCCACCTTCTCTTCTGGGCGCGTCGGTGTTTTCTCTGGTGCGGTTGGTTTAGTCGCAGCTGTTTCAGGTTTTGGTCGAGCGGCGATACTCACTCCAGCCACCCGCACGGCCGATGTGTTAGTTGCCGGGCGGTATGACTTCGTTACGTTCCCTGGTTTGCGATCTTCCGGTTGTTCCAAAAGACGTCGACCATGGCGCGGACTTTCAATCAGTTTGGTAGGAGTGCTGGTGCGGTGTGTGTCGGTAGAAATTGCGTCTGGTTTTTGAGCATCACGCTCGTGCTCTCTGGCGTGCTTCTTCTCAGCCACGACATGTGTCCAATGTGGTGCGGTGTCTCCAATTTCTTTCGGAATGTTTTTCTCTTTAATACGAACCGACGAGTGTGCGTGTTTGCGTCCAAGCATCGACTTCTTAGGTTGCACCGTTTTGAACTCATCTGCTTTCGGCAATAAACTGTGGTCGGCCGCCTTCTTGATCGTTTCTTTTCTACTCTCAGGAGCAGCCACGGACTTCTTCGGTTCTGGTTTCTTAAGCACCTGCTCCACCTGGTTCTGCTTCTTAGTGTACCAACTGCCGACCGCTCCTTTCACGGCGTCCGTCAAACTCCATCGACCGCGCTTGGTGTCAGTGATAATCGTGCCGCGTTCTTCGTTGCCAACGTGTAACACTTTGTGCTCATCCGAAAGCAATGAGCCTTGGCCGTGGGTCGCCTTCTCTTCTTGCTCATTGAACTCACCCAGGGCTTCCTTGAGCTGGTTTTTCTTAATTATCACAGAGTGCGCATGGCTCGATGCCGGTTTTGGAATAGGCGCTTTTTCGGTGTGATTGTGTGAAACAGGTTTTGGTTTTCCCTGAAATTCCATCTTAGAAGTAGTATCGCATACAATCTGGAGCAGCGAGACAGTGAATGTGGTTAGAGATATATGAAAAACCGGCTACTGGGCCGGTTTTTCACTGGTGTGGAACCACTGTTGATTACTCAGTTCGTGGCATAGGTTTCGGCGGGGCTGTGATACCTTTGGCTTCAGCGAAGCCTGGTTCGACATCTTTAATCGAAAGACCAATCTTGCCGTTCTCCACTTTTTTGACCACCACCGGCACCTCCTCACCGACGGCGAGAATGCCGTCCATCGTCTCGATGCGGAACGGAGCAATCTCTGAAATGTGAATGAGTCCTTCGGTCTGACTGTTGAGGCGCGCGAAGGCACCGAACTCCGCAATCTTCGTCACGGTGGCTGTCAATTTCTCACCGACCTCGAACACCCGCACGAGTTCTTTGATTTTTGTTTCAGCAATCTGTGGCGCGTCACCAATTCCGGTGATGTACACTAAGCCATCATCTTCAATCGAAATCTCTTCGACTCCAGACGTGTCTTTAATTTCATTGATGGTCTTACCACCACTACCGATAACCAGACCAATTTTATCTGGGTCAATGATGAAGGAAATGATTTTTGGTGCTCGCGCTGAAATCTCGGCGCGTGGTTCGGCAATCGCTTCGGTCATCGTCTTGAGAATATGGAGGCGAGCGTCGCGCGCTTTCTCAAGCGCAGCTGCGAGCATCGGTACCGGCACCCCACTCACCTTCACATCCATCTGAATGGCGGTGACGCCTTCGGTCGTACCGGCGACTTTGAAGTCCATGTCACCGTGTTCGTCCTCTGGTCCTTGGATGTCAGTTAAGACAACATAGTTGCCCTCACTGTCCATCATCAGTCCCGAGGCAATGCCGGCGACCGGTCTCGTAATCGGTACCCCGCCATCCATCATGGCGAGTGTCGACGCACAGACGGAACCCATCGAACTCGAACCATTACTGGCCATTGTCTCAGAGACAAGTCGAATCGTGTACGGGAATTTTTCTTTGCTTGGGAGGACTGGCACCAATGCTTTTTCTGCGAGCGCACCGTGTCCAATCATGCGTCGGTTGAAGCCACCGACCCGTCCGGTCTCACCGACTGAGAATGGTGGGAAGTTGTAGTGATGCATGAATGGCTTCTTGGTGTCTTGATTTTCGATGGTGTCAATCAGCTGCGCTGCCTCTGGTCCACCGAGGGTGAGGGCGGTGAAGATGTGTGTCCCGCCGCGATAAAAAATTCCTGACCCATGCAGTACCGGAGAAATGCCACCGGCTTGAGCGTACAGTTCGCGCACCTCGTCCATGCCGCGACCATCAGGTCGCTCCCCGCGCTTGAGGGCACCTTCGTGCAAGAGTTCATCCACTTGGTCTTCAAAATATTCTGACGCGTGTCCGAGATTAATTTCAACGTCCGCAAGTGCCTCAAGCGCGGCCTTGAATTCATTCTTCACTTCGTAGAGATGGTCCTTGCCAGCCTTGCCCGAGAAGAGCGCCGCTTGGAGTTTTGTTTGGTATTCTTTTTCAAACAGCTCGGTCATCTCAGTTGGCAGTTCTCGAGCTGGTATCTCTCGCTTCGCTTTACCGACGGCAGCTACGATGTCTTTTTGCCACTCAACCAGCTTGGTGTGCACTTTGGTTGATGCTTCAAGAATCGCTACGATGTCGCTTTCCGGAATTTCTTCGGCTGACGTTTCGACCATGTTGACGGTCTCATTGCAGCCACAGGACAACACTTCAAAGTGCAGCTTGCCGGCGTCACGCACTTGGTAGCCTGGGTTGATGATGACCTCACCGCTCTCGCGGTCTTGGCCGATGCGCACGGCCCCGACGGGTCCATCCCACGGGATGTCAGACACTGAGAGCGCGAGTGAAGCGCCGATGACACCGAGGGTGTCTGGGTCTTCGTCTCCCATGGCGAGCACAGTCACGACCACCTGAACGCTTTGGCGAATGGTTTGATTGAAGAGTGGACGAATCGTGCGGTCGACTACCCGGGCTGAGAGCACTGCCTCATCACTTGGTCGACCTTCACGACGTTGGAAGCGACTCCCGAGAATCTGTCCGGCAGCGTAAAACTTCTCCTCGAACTCAACTGAGAGTGGGAAGTACGGCAAGCCGGCGTTGTCGTCATTACTCATAACGGCAGTGACCAAAATGGCCGTTTCGCCATAGCGAAGCATGACCGAGCCATGAGCTTGATTGGTAAGGTCGGTGAACTCAGCAATGAGCTCCTTGCCACCAATATCGGTCGCAAAGCTTTGTTTTTGCATAGTATGTACTTGTGATTAGGAGTTCAGTTGGTTTCAGATTGCAATGCACTAAAAATAGTGGTTGTAACCTGCCTACCACCTGAACTCGGGACTAATGTGAACCGGTTGTAAAATCGGTCCCCTAAAAATAACAGAGCCAAAAGAAAGTACAAGCCCCGCGCCTTCGGCGCGGGGCAACAACTACTTCTCATCCCAAAATCCGATTTCCTTGAGTGTTTCTGCTACTGCTTCCCAGGTAGCCTTACCCACATGAGGGATTTTAAGGGGAGAACCAGTCTTCATAACTTGTGACATTAAGTTGGCACTACTCCCGTATGCACGCAGTTGATCGACAGACGAAATCCCCCAAGCATTTTTATAATGAGCTTCAACGATGCGTTGGAACTGGGGAGTGACATTCTCTGGTAGATGAATAGCGATCTTGAGCAATAAAACGTTCAGCTTATGCTCGTCAGACTTTGTGTCCCACTGTTCGCTAGTTTCTGGGGAAGTCTTTTTTGGTGGCGTCCGACGTTCTAGCGCATCAGCAATCCGTGTGAGTTGCTTGATGATTTCATCTGCTTTCGACATTTTGTTCTCCTTGTGTAACTGCACCAAACGTATCGGAAATGGCTTATTTTGGCAATCACAAATACTTTACTTTATGTATATTTTATGCTATAATATAAATAGCTGGTAGGAACTCAAAAATGGAGCCCCGAATGAACGTTTCTAACCTTACGAACTGGGTTTTCATGACCGCGCTGGTTGTGGCCTGTGGCTGGTTGGCGATTGATTGGGTGAGCGATCTCGCTGTTGTCCAAGCTGACTTGACCGCTGATGCTATCAACCAGATATTGCACTGATGCATCGCTTACCACGAAACATCCAAGAAGAAGCTAACCGGCAGTATCGACGTCGTCGTCGACAAGAAGCCTTGGGATACGGCTGTATCCTACTGGCTGTGGTGCTGGCAATTATCTTCTTCGTATGAACATGAAAAGGGCGACCGCACAGCGGTCGCCCCTTCTCTTTTATATAGTGTGCGATTACAGGTCGTCGGTATCAGTGCCGACGACTTTTTGGATTTGTTTTTTCAGGGTCAACTTCGAGTTCTTGCCTCTGCCGTTGCCACCTCGCGGTGGACGATAACCAATCAGGTAATGCTTTGGATCTTCATCAAGGTCGATAAAATCATCGAGCACAGACTGTAAACCACTTGAGGCACTACGGCCAAAGGTGATGGCTTCAACCTGACAGCCAAGACTTTTCACGTACTCAACGCACGGGATAAAGTCACCGTCGCCAGTTGCTAAGACGACGGCGTCTACCTTGTGCGCCATCTTAATGGCATCAACGGCCATACCAACGTCCCAGTCAGCTTTCTTGGCACCACTAAAGAAAATCTGCAAGTCTGTGGTTTTAATTTCTATACCAATTTTTTCCAGTGCCTCGAAGAACGGTTGCTCCTCCCCGCTCTCGGTGTTGACTACGTACGCGACGGCCCGAATGAGTTTGCGTCCACCAAGAGCCGCTTCGACCACATTGGCGAAGTTGACTTTGGCTTTATAAAGATTTTTTGCACTGTGATAGAGATTCTGCGTATCAATAATGATGGCAACCCGTTGTTCCGGGTGTCTAATTACTCCCATAAATATATTGTGTTAAACGTTAGTGTGTACTTTGTATTATTAAAAAGGAACTATATGTAGTATAGCAGAGGCGCTCATGGCGCCTCTGCCTACTGATACCACCAGAGTACGGATTGTCCGTTCCGGTACTCAATCAGGCGGCCGCCACGGTCGCTCATAAGCTCGTACGCGACGGCTCGCTCGGTGGTCCATAAACCTTCGTCTCCACTTTCCGATGGTTGGTAGAAATAACAGCTCGCATGCTGAAGAAAAAATGGTACGTTCATGTCGTCACTCCATCTGCACCTATTATTACAAGTCTCGCTTGTACTCTTCAAATGGATTCACCCGCTTGTGTGGGGTTCCCGCGAAAAGCACTCCGTCAAGGATGAAACGAGTAAAGCGGCGAACGCTGACTGCTTGCCCAACATGGCACGTACATTTGGTCGGTTGACTGTCTGGATGAAATTCGCCAGATGTCCAGCCGTAATAGTAGCCAGAGTCACCACATCGCTTACACAATGGCATGGTAGGTTACTCCTTTTGTTTCTGGCAGCAACCTTAAACAAAATCGTTCGCTTGGTCAAGCTTTGGTAAAGCCAGTCCCCTAGACGTCTTTGATATTTGAAGAATTAAAATTGCTTCGGATGCGAGGAAGACAAAGAAAAAAGACTCAAGTGGGATGTGTTATTCCAGCGAGAGTCTTTTTCGAAGTCTGACAAAGTAGACGGAGTGAGTTTACTTCTTCAAACCGAGCTTCTTGATGAGCTTATTGTATGAAGTCTCATTCTTCTTCTGAAGATACTTCAGGTGCTTGCGGCGGTCCGCTACCATTTGGAGGAGTCCACGACGTGAGTGGAAATCCTTCTTGTGGGTCTTAAGGTGCTTCGCGAGCTCCTCAATCTTGCGGGTCAAGAGGGCAACTTGTGCCTCTGGTGAACCAGTGTCACCATCGTGACGTTGACCTGACTTAATCTCATTCTCCTTCTTTCGCTTTGTTAACATGTTTGATATTTCTTTAACCGCAACACACCTAGTCACTCGAAGTGATTTCTCAAAAAGAGAGTGATAGAGGAGCGTCGCAGTATCCAATAAAGTTTTGGAAACCTTGCGAAGGTTGGCTCTATCATAGCATAAATCAGAGATACGTCAACAGCACGCGATAGGCTGTTGGATTGTCAAATAATTGTGCGACGCTCTTCCCTGCTACAATATATAGGTATGGCAAAACTAAAAGAGCTAAAACGCGAGTTCCTCGAGTATCTCGAAATTGAGCGTGGGCGCAGTATCAAAACGGTTGAAAATTACGACCGCTACCTCGATCGCTTCTTGGCTTACGCCAAGACCGATGACCCGAAGAAACTTACCGAAGGTATGGTGCGTGAATACCGCTTGTGGCTCAATCGCCAACCTGGCACGAAAGTGGGTCGTGAGCAACAACCCCTCAAGCGCCGGACACAGAACTATTACCTCATCGCTCTTCGAGCTTTTCTTAAGTATTTACGCAAGCGCGGCATCGAAGCCCTGTCGCCGGAGCGCATTGAACTTGCCAAAGTCTCCGAGCGCTCGATTGACCTCATTTCCCCCCAAGAACTCGACCGACTCATGAAAGGTCCGGATACCTCGAACTTACAAGGACTGCGTGACAAGGCCATCCTCGAATTGCTCTTCTCGACCGGTTTGCGTGTCTCCGAGCTTTGTTCGCTTTCGACCGATGATGTCGACCTCTCCCGCGATGAGTTCTCGGTGCGCTGTAAGGGCGACAATATTCGTGTGGTGTTCCTATCTCCAGACAGTAAAAAGGCGATTAGTGCCTACCTCAAAGCGCGCAAAGATATGAGTGATGCGCTCTTCATTCAGTATGGTAAGAATGCCAAGAATGCGAGCGACCCACGCCTCTCGCCGCGCGCGGTACAACGACTCATTAAACAGTACGCCATCAAAGCTGGTATCACCCGCAAAGTGACGCCGCATGTTATCAGGCATAGTTTTGCCACTGA
>ERZ869936.1907-NODE-1907-length-13457-cov-8.200866_pt1 | contig 13457 bp, 7 predicted proteins | sample MGYA00520876_ERZ869936 | MGnify/ENA primary metagenome ERZ869936 (study PRJEB32218, sample SAMN09650985) | biofilter metagenome | isolation source: enrty point of leading RO module | place: Saudi Arabia: Thuwal, RO plant located on Red Sea | collected 2016-02-17 ...
ACATGCTCAAGATTCAGCTCGACGATCGGGCCGTGTTTCACGAACCATGGCGCGAGCTGCTGCGGGAAACGCTTTCGGAGGAAGCCATCGCCGAAGACGGTCGCCGCAAGCAGTTGCGCGCGTTTGTTGAAGATTGGGGCGGGCACGCCGCGGTCGATTCGGTCGGCTTTCGCGCGGTCCGCGCGTTTCGGCGACGCCTGTTGTCGCAAATCGCCGACGTGCTGGTCACCCCGTGCAAACAGGTCGACTCCGACTTTTCGATCGCCGGGTTGGATCGCACGGAAGGGCCCGTATGGAGCCTGGTCACCGAGCGGCCCCATCACATGCTCGATCCGCGCTACGCAACCTGGGACTCGCTGCTATTGGCCGCGGCGGACGGCGTGATCGAAGAAGCGACCGAAGGCGGCGGCAAGCTGGGCGACTATACCTGGGGCGCGCACAACTCCACCCATATCCAGCATCCGCTGAGCCGCGCGGTGCCGGCCCTGTCCGGTTGGCTGGACATGCCGGCGCGCGAATTGGCGGGCGATTCGTCCGACATGCCCCGCATTCAAGCGCCTTCGTCCGGGGCTTCGCAACGGATGGCCGTTTCGCCCGGGCACGAGCAAGACGGCTACATGCACATGCCATGCGGGCAGTCGGGCCATCCGCTCTCGCCACATTACGGCGACGCGCACTCCGCGTGGGAGGAAGGCAAGCCGACGCCGTTTCTGCCCGGTCCGGCCGAACACACGCTCACGCTCAAACCGGCTGCCTAATCGGTCGGCGCTTGGCAGATTCGAGCGTTTGCCGCGCGAACCGTTTCCGCACGTTTGCTCCACAGGTTCTTTCACCATGCGGCACCTGCCACGGCGCACCTTCGTTCAGGGCTTGGGCGCGACGATCGCGCTGGCTCCGGCCGCCCTGCGCAGCACGACGGCCCGCGCGGCCGCGGCACCCCGCGCGCTGACGCACATCGATCCAAGCCGAATGATCACGGCCGAGCAAGCACGGGCGTGGCACGAGGTGAAAGACGCTCACGGCGGGCCGACGCCCTCGGGCAGTCCGTCGTGGCGGCACTTTCTTGAATTCACCGAGCGCGAGTTACGCGACCGCGGCGTGGTCGACGTCGTGCGCAACGCATGGTCTTACGAACGGTGGTTCACGGCCGAATGGCCCGGCAACGACCACTGGTCTTTGGGAATTGCTGGCAAACGCGTCCCCGTGGCGGCCTACGGCGCGTACTCGGGCATGACCGGTCCGCGGGGCGTCACCGCTCCGTTGATTGTCTATCACGAGGGCATGTCGCCGACCGATGCCCGCGACAAGATCCTGGTCGTTCCGCCAGGCATGGATGGCCCAGCCGGCAACGAGTTCGCTGCCGCACTGCGCCAGGCGCGCGGCGCCGACTACGAGTATCTGTCCGACGTCGAGACGTTCGACGATCCGCGCGAGCCGCGCAAGGTGGGCCGTGCCTGGAGCCCGTTCGGCAAGCTAAACGTCGACTCCTTCGTACCCTTTGTGAGCGAGGCCCGAGCCGCGGGCATGCTGTTCGGCGTCGACTTGCCCTACGACGTGCTGGCCGGCGTTTCGAATTTTCGGGTTCCGGCGCGCTACGATACGCCCACCCTGTTTCTCGACCGCGCTGTGGCCGCCGACGCGATTGCCGCCGCGCGTCGCGATCAATCCGCCAGGCTGAAATTGATCGCGCAAACCGAACAAGCCGAGACGTATCAGCTTCTTGGCTGCCTGCCCGGCCGCGACTACGGCACACCGGCCGACGCGCAGATCCTGCTCATCACCCACACCGACGGGCCGTCGATTTCGCAAGAGAACGGCGCGCTGGGCATTCTCGGCATGGTGCACTACTTCTCCCAGGTGCCCCGCGCTGAGCGCCCGCGGACGCTATTGATCTTTCTCGACAACCGCCATTTCATGCCCGGTGCCGAAGCCGCCTTCGCCGACGTAAGCTACCCGGCACGTCACCCCGACGCGTTTCAGCACGTCGTCGCCGCGATCGGCGTCGAACATCTGGGCCAAATGGAGTACGACGTGCAGGACGATCGCACGTTTCGTCCCGACGGGCTCGAAGAATTGTCGTCTGTTTGGGTGACCAACAATCAGCGGCTGGTCGACGTCGCGATCACCGCGGTCAACGACAACCGCCTCCGCCGCGTTCAGGTGCAATGTCCTGGCCGGCCCGGCAGGCACGGCGCGCCGCAAGGGCCGTGGTTCGGTTTGGGGCGAATCGCCAATCAACTCGGCGTGCCAGGCGCTGCCACGATGGGTTCGATGACCGCCTATTGGTCGACCCGCGCGCGCTTGGACGCGCTCGACGCCGATCACTTCGTCACGCAAGTAGCGACCATCTCGCAGATTGCCGGAGCCCTGATGAAGGCCGACGTGAGACAACTTGCCGCCGCGGACAAGCCGCCGCAGTAGCGCCCTCCGGTGCGGCGCGTCTCGGCGCGACGTGCCGCAAGCGGCGCTACGCCGGTGCGGTTGCCGGCATCGAGAACCGCAACCCGGCTTTGACATTTTGCTTGTGCCAGTGGCGCCGTACGAAGCCGGGACGCCGGTCTGCGCCGGCATGTGCCAGAACATCCTGCGTCCATTGCACCAGCAGTTCGTCGCCGACGGCGAAAGCTTCAGCCGGCGTGGGCGGATCGGCCATCCAACCGTGCTCCACTTCGTCGCGCTGCGCTGCGAAACGGGGCAGCAGCCGCGCCGGGTCGCGCAACGTCAAACGGTGCAACCGCTCGTGCCGCCACCACAATGACGCGTCGTCTGCCCGATCGGTCGGTGTCGGGCCAAAGTCGAGCGGATCGTCGACCGCAACCGGCTTGAACAAGCTGGTACAGGGCGCCGCCGTCGCTGTGACCCAATGCCGCGCGCCGTCGGCGCTCAGCTCGGCGATCCATGACGCGGTGGTCTGCGAAGCGGCCACCAACCCGCCGGCGTGAACGCACGGCGCCCCCAATCCGCCGTTGAGCCACGAATAACGCGGCTCGGCGTCGGTCGCGCCGTGATCGCGCACGATCCGGGCCAGGTCCGCCGGGCCGCGGGCCGCTTCGACCAGCGACTGCGTTCGCCCGCGCCGCAACCGACAGGCCGAAACGTACGTCCGAATCGTATCGCTGTGTTGCCGGGCAAAGCCGTCGATCGTCAGCCCGTTCGAAATGCTCCGCGCGCCGTGAATCGCTTCGACGGCGTGGTGCTTCCCGGCAGTTTCCAACACGAATGCCGCACCGCGATCCGCAACGATGTAGCTGTTGTGGTAAGTGAAGCGTGGGTTCTCCATCTTGCACCCACCTCCCTGTCCGTGCGTCTCCAGCAGCGACACGATAGTCTGCACGGCGTCGTCCGCCGTCGTGCTCCGCTCAAGTGCCAGCCGCAACAGGTCCATCCCAGTCAGCCCTGTGGCTGCATACGGCTCGCGCGTAAAGACCGCCTCGTTGCCGATTGTCACGCCGAACTCGTTGGTGCCGATTTCCGCGCCCCACATCCAAAACGGCCGGCTCACCAACACGGCGGACGTTTCGCGCGCTTGCGGGATTTCGATCCACGTGCACTTTAGCGCCGCACCAGGCGCGTGGGATTGGCGCGGTTGCCATTCGAGCAACTGCCCCTCGTTCGGCTCGCGATCCGAGTTCTTGGCGAACAGCACGCCGTCGGGCCCGACGATCGCCATCGTATCGCACACGGGATGTCTCCGGGGGCATTGGACGACGCGTTTCGCCGCCCCGCGCGATTCTAGCGATGCCGATCAAAAAGAGCCAGTTCGCCCAACGCCTCGCCAAGCGGACGGCACTTTCGCCTTAAGTCAAACTGGCGGCCAGCACGTCGAGCAGCTCGTCATCCACCGCGACGTCGTCGGCCGCGTCGATCGCCTCGGCTTCGAGCAGCAAGCTCGCATCAAGGGCGGTCGCCACTGCCGAGGCTGCCGATTCCAATCGCACGGCGACATTTGCCGGCAGCGACTGCTTGTTTGCCGATTCGTCTCCCGAAGCCGCCAGCGCCGAAGCAACGCCCGCGTCACCCGTGGCGTCACCGCTCGCCGCGCCGTCCCCCTCCGGCGCGAACGGCCCGCCGGTGCCGATGTCGATCTTTCTTAGCGCGGTGGCGAAGTTCGTGCTGTTGTTGCGCGAAATCAACTGGTCGGTCGCGTTGACGAAGCGGTCCTTGTTGTAGTCGTACTGGTCATCAACCGCGGCCGGGTTGCCGAAGCTGTGGGGATTGTTGCGGGCACCGATTTCGTCGGTCGCGTTGACGAACACTTGGGTTGCCGTATCGCCATCGCCCGAGCCTCCCACGGCGTTCCCCCAGAAGAACACGTCGCCGATGCCGCTGCCAATGTCGGCCAAACCGGTATTGGCCGTGGAAAGCGCGATGACTTCCAGCCACTCTTTTTGCACGGCGCCGTTGGCCCAGGTGATTTCCAATCGGTCAGCTCCCCGATACCCGGCATCAGGGCGCAACGTAACGGCGGTCGGCGCAGGGGCGACCGCCCAACTCGAAGGTGTGTTGTTGTTGCCAACTTTGAACGTAAAATCGGTGGCGCTGATCGAGGCGTGTGTACCGTCGCCGGAAATGTCGACCATGATCCCGTTGATGCCCTTATCGTAGCCGGTGACGTTTTGGAACGTGGCGGGGCCCGCTCCCGGAAGGTATGCCGTCTTCGTGGGGTCAATCGCGCTGTCGTCGTTGATGTTGATCGCCGCGTTGTTCCCGTCGAAGAACGAGTCGTTGTAGAAAATGTGTCTCGCCACGACCAGATTGTCGACCCGTGTCAAGACCACGTCGTTCCCGTCGCCCCCCTGATACGACAATCGCAACGGACGGTCATTGAACGTATAGATATCGCCCTCGGGAGAGTTATCAAACGTGCCCACGACGGGATCGACGCCGTCGTTTTCAATGATTACGAACGAGTCGCTTACACTCGCGACGTAGCTGCCGCTGAGGATTAGTTCGCCCGCTAGAGCGACGGCCCCATTGACTTGCAACTGGTCGTACTGTGTGCCGGGGGTCAACCCGTTGATTTCAATCGCGAAGTCGGCCGAGGCGCCTTGGTTGTAGTCTCCATTGACGGTGATGGTCCCTGGTGAGACACCGGGGGATACCAGTTGATTACTGGTCAAATTCGCGTCGACGGATCCGCCGTTGCCTGACAGCGGGCTGTTGACATCCAATATCAACGAGCCGGCAGTGACGGATCCGGAGGAGTTCGTACGCACCGTCACGCCTGTCAGCGTGACCGTGCCCGCATTGAACATTACCGTGCCGCTATTGGAGGTCGTCAGGTTGCTCAAAGTGGTTGAGTCGTTCCACGACGTCAACGCCGACGCGTCGACGAGACTGGTCGCGCCGTCAGCGAGCATGTTGATGTCGCGCGCCGTCGTGCCGACCAAGGAATCGACTTCGACTGTCCCACCGCCAAGTGCGTTAATGTTGAGGTTTCCGGTGCCAGTGATCGACGTCAGCGGAGTCAGGTCGAGTGTGCTGCCGGCGCCGCTGGCTTGGAAGGTCGTCGCGGCAGAGGGCGCTTCGTCATAGGACGTGACGTTGGGCAGCGAGAGCACGCCACCCGAGTTGGTAAACAGCGACGAGGTGTCGATGTCGGTCAGCGCGGAGAGCGTGGCCGACATGTTGTTCACCGCGATCGTAGTCCCCTGATACGTGGCCAGCACCGGTGCCACCAGCGTGCCGCCGTTGGCCAGTGTGAGATTGCTCAAGCGCGTTGTATCGATGACGCTGGTTAGCACGGTAAGGTCCAGTACGCTGCTCGCGCCGTCGACTGTCATGTTAATGTCGCGTGCCGTGGTACTGGTCAGCGCATCCAACTCGATCGTGCCACCGGCCAGCGCCCTGATATTCAGGCTCCCGGTCGCACCGGTGATCGACGTCATGGGTGTCAGGTCGATCAAGCTGCCGGTGCCGCTGGCTTGGAACGTCGTCGAGGAAAACGGCGCTTCGTCGTACGAAGTGACGTTGGGTAGCGAAAGCACGCCACCCGAGTTGGTAAACAGCGACGAGCTGTCGATGTCGGTCAGCGCGGAGAACGTGGCCGTCATGTTGTTTACGGTGATCGTGCCCCCTTGGTACGTGGCAAACACTGGCGCCACCAGCGTGCCGCCGTTGGCCAACGTGAGGTTGCTCAGGCGTGTCGAATCGATGGCGCTGGTTAGCGCTGTAAGGTCCAGCACGCTGCTCGCGCCGTCAACGTTGATATTGATATCGCGCGCCGTAGTGCTCACCAGCGCATCCAACTCGATCGTGCCGCCAGAAACCGCATTGATGTTGAGGTTTCCGGTGCCAGTGATCGACGTCATGGGTGTCAGGTCGATCATGCTGCCGGTGCCGTTGGCTCGGAACGTCGTCGAGGCAGAGGGCGCTTCGTCATAGGACGTGACGTTGGGTAGCGAGAGCACGCCGCCTGAGTTGGTAAACAGCGACGAGGTGTCGATATCGGTCAGCGCGGAGAACGTGACGGACATGTTGTTTACGGTGATCGTGCCCCCTTGGTACGTGGCAAACACTGGCGCCACCAGCGTGCCGCCGTTGGCCAACGTGAGGTTGCTCAGGCGTGTCGAATCGATGGCGCTGGTTAGCGCTGTAAGGTCCAGCACGCTGCTCGCGCCGTCAACGTTGATATTGATATCGCGCGCCGTAGTGCTCACCAGCGCATCCAACTCGATCGTGCCGCCAGAAACCGCATTGATGTTGAGGTTGCCGGTGCCAGTGATCGACGTGATGCCCGACAGATCGACCTTGCTGCTGGTGCCGTTGGCTTGAATCGTGGTCGCAACGGAGGGTTGCTCGACGTAGGACGTGGCTGTTGTCAAATCGAGCAGACCGCCGGATAGCGCGGACAGGTTCGCGCCGTCGAGTGTCACGCTGGCATTGGCAGTCAGCGTGGCTGTCGCGCCGTTGGCCGATAGCGTCGCCGTGCTGCTGACGGTCAAGTCGCCGTTGACGTTCGACGCGCCGGTCGTGACGGTCAAGGATCCGCCCGAGATCGTCAGATTCTCGTCGCTCGTCAAGCTCTGAATCGTCGTCGACCCGCTGGCGTGTATCACCGTGATGGTGCCACCGACGCTAATCGTCACGTCGTCGGCCGAGGTCGGCAGCGCGTTACCACTCCAGTTGTCCGGATCGGACCAATTCACGCCGTCACCGCCCCCGTCCCAGGAAACAGCCGCCAAGACCCTGCGATCTTCCAGAGCCTCCATCCTCAGCCGCCGCCCTTGTGTCGGCACACTAACCGCACCCAAGTGATCCGTCGATACGCGATGCTTGCGACGCTTGAATCCAGGACGATAGTTGATGCGCATGGGTCGTTGCTCCGAGGGGTGTAAAACTATCCGTCGTGCGTGGCTTTCGCGGCTACAGGGGTGATGAGCAGTCTACCGGGGCCTAGGTGGTCTTCTCAACGAGATTTTCGAGGTTTCCCAGTTCCCAATGAGGCTGCCATACGAATCGCCATACGCGCCGGTCCAAGCACGTCGATTCAAAAACAAGAGCCGGTGCGGCGCAACAGACTTCGATAGAACGGGTTAGAACCGTACAACCCAGCTTGCCCGCGAAACAGGATCGCCGGCGACGAGCCTGACTAAGGGCCAACGGCCGGATTGGCCGGCGTCCGTCGTCAACTCCAACCCACGTTGGCTGCCGAGTTTCTTAGCATTGCGCGTCGGACGACCTGCTGAACGCCAACAGGAAGAAGGTCTTACGAGAGATGCGCGCAGAGTCCCAAGAGCGGGTCAGCCAAACCTGCAACTGAATACGTTTTGATGCGCTATAGGGAAGACCCCAATGCTTCCGCCAGCACGTCGAGCAGTTCGTCGTCCACTGCTAAGTCGTCCGCCACGTCGATCGCTTCGGCTTCGAGCAGCAAGCTCGCATCCAGGGCAGTCGCCACTGCCGAGGTCGCAGATTCCAATCGCACCGCGACATTTGCCGGCAGCGACTGCTTGCTTGCCGAGTCGCCTCCCGTCGCCGCCAGCGCCGAGGCAATGCCAGTGTCCCCGGCAGCAGCGTCACCCGCAGTCCCGCCACTCGAATCGCCGGCCGAATCCTCGTCGCCCTGCGGCGCAAACGGGCCGCCGGTGCTGATGTTGATCTTGGTCAACTGCGTGGCGAAGTTCGTACTATTGTTACGCGAAATGATCTGGTCGGTCGCGTTGACGAACGTGTCCTTGTTGTAGTCGTACTGATCGTCGACCGTGGCGGGGTTGCCGAAGTTGTGGGGATTGTTGCGGGCGCCGATTTCATCGGTGGCGTTGACCGGCGCAGCGATCGCGGTATTACCCGTGTCGCCGTCGCCCACGGCGTTTCCGAAGAAGAACACGTCGCCGATGCCGCCGCCAAACGTATCAAGCAGGCCCGTATTGGCGTTGGCCAGCACCTGAACTTCAAGCCACTGTTTTTCGATGTCGTTATCGGCCCAGGTGATCACGACCCGATCGGCTCCGCTCACGCCGGCTCCGGTCCGCACTTGGACGTCGCTGGGCGCCGGCGCGGCGCTCCACGAGTCGGGCGAGTTGTTGTTGCCGACCTTGAACACGAAGTCGGCCGCGGTGATCGACGTGTGGTCCACGCCGGCGGTCAAATCGACCATGATCCCGTTGAGCCCGCGCGAGTAGCCGGTGATGTTGGCATCCGTCGCATTTCCGCTGCCGGGCAGGTACGCGCTGCGTACCGGATCGATGGCCCCGTCGTCGCTGGTATTGATTGCCGGATTGTTCCCGTCGAATGACGAGTTGTTGTAAAACACGTGCCGGCCTTCGACGTCGGAAACAAAGTCGCTAAAGTACCCGGCCGGATAGTCGATCGCACGAAATACGAAGTTAATCTTCAGTGCGTCCAGGCCCGGGTCGGTCAGGCCCATGCTCGGGATCGGGTCTTCTTCGCCGAGCGTGCCGAAGCCGGTGTACGGATTGACGAACTTCCAGACTTCGGTTCCCGCCGGCGTCACTTCGGTAATCGTTCCGTCCACGCCGTAGGTGATCTGCGTGTTGCCGTTGGGCAAGCGCTGCGTGCCGGAGATGATCGCCGAGAAGTTGGCCAAGGGCGCGGTATATGTCCAGGTGGGCGATGCTGGCCCGTGCGGTTGTGCCGCCGCCAGCGCCGGATAGTTGCCGCTGCCGTCGACCGGAGTGACGATTTCATGAACCGTGGTGAAGTCTTGCCCCGGCCGGCCGAAGCCGTTGTTGAACACGGTGATGTTGCCCTCGCCCGGATCGCCGTCTTCAACCCACTTGGCGTCGTGCTGATAGAACAGTTGGCGATCGCCGGCGGTGCCGCGACCGTAGGTTTGCGGATTGCCCCAGCGATAGAGCAAGTCGCCGCCCATGCCGGAATTGCCGCCGGTGTGTCCGGCCGCTTCCGCGGTGGTGGTGCTATGGTCGATAACCCAAAACTCGCTGAACTCGCGCACCGACAGCACGATCTGATCCAAATCGGCGTTGTAGTCGATGCCGTTGGCGTGCGTCCAATCTTCGGCCTGTCCGCCCCCTTCGTCGAACGTTGACACGAAATTCAGGTCGATCAATTCCGGATGGTCCGCCACGCCGGTCGGGCCATAGTAATTGTCTTTTGTAGCGTCGAAGTCCTGAACCATGTGGTCCCAGACGTGCCACTGCCAGACGATCGTCCCGCCCACGCCGCTTTGCAGATCGGGCTGCACCTCGATGATGTGATCGGGATACAAATATCCGTCGCCAGGCAGGCTCGGGTCGCGTCCTGCGGCGGTCGCTTCGGCTTCGCTCTTCAGTTCCCAGGCGATCAGCAGCACGTTGCCGTTGGGCATCACTTCGAAATCGTGGTGCTGCAACACCGTGGGCGAATCGTACGTATACTCCCAGATCTTCGTGCCGTTCCAGTCGAAGCGCTCGATCAACCCACCAGAGCCCGCCGCGTTGATAAATCCGTTGCCTCCCTGACCGTTCGGCGCCGCGGCGCGAATCAGGCTGCCGTCGTCCAACACATAGCCCAACAGCCCGGGCGTGTCGTTGGTGTTCCAGGTATTGACGACGTTGGCGTTCTTGTCGATCAGATACGTGTCGTCGGCCGTATTCGGCGAGAACAGCGTATATCCGTCCGACGCGCCCGGGTTGTTGAAGAACAATCCGGTCGTCTGTGCCAACACGAGCCGGCTTTCGAGCGATTCGGCTTGCAGCCGAACCGCGCGGCGGGCAGCAGCGCGGCGTTGTTTGCGTCGAGAGGGAACAAGTCGATTGGTGCGCATGGGCTAGTGCCTCCCAGGTAGGACGGTTCCGACTGAATCTCGATCGCCGAACCGCTTTGCCTCCTCCGCGTGTGAAGGGTTGCGACTAGCTTACGCAGTCGCGCGGCAAAACGCCACCATTTTCTATTTGCGCGCCGCCAATCGCGGGAAACGGCGGCAAATGGGCGCACCGCCACATGTCGCGCGTTTTTGAATGTGGCAAGACAGCATTTCGACAAGCACGCATGCACAATTGCGCATGCGCGGTCGGTGCAACGCGTTGCGCCGATCCAACGGAGTCCGCACTTGCGGGTCAGAACGTGATGCTAGACAATGGAGGGTTTGTCGCCGTCTGTTGACCCCCATAGCGAGCTGATGCCCCACCGACACCGCATTCAATTTCCGCCGGCCGACGCGAAAAACCTGGCCCAGGACGAAGTGTCCTTCAACCTGATCGAAGGTGAGCGCACGGTCCGAATCCGCTTCCACGACTACGATCAAATCTACATGCGGGCCGGTTTGTACGAGCAGGTTTTCTACGATCGGCTGAAGTGTTCCTCCCCAAAAAAGGTCGCCGAGCTGCTCAAACGTACGGTCGAGGCCAGCGACAGCAATCTGTCGGAATTGCGCGTGTTGGACCTGGGTGCTGGCAACGGCATGATGGGCGAGTTGATGAAGGCCCACGGCGTCGCGCGGCTGATCGGCGTCGACATCATTCCCGAAGCCCGCGACGCTTGTTCGCGCGACCGGCCCGGCGTTTACGACGAATACTACGTCGCCGACTTCACGGCGCTGAAGCCGCGCCTGTCCGAAGAGATTTCCGGCTGGTCGGTCGATTGCTTGACGTCGGTCGCGGCACTGGGATTCGGAGACATCCCGCCTGAGGCGTTCCTTAATGCGCTGCAGTTCGTCTCCTGTGGTGGGTGGGCTGCATTCAATATCAAGGAGACGTTCCTCGACAACTCGGACGAGTCCGGCTTCTCGCGCTTGATTCGCGAGTTGATTTTCTCCGAGTATCTGGACCTCTACCACTTGGAGCGCTATCGCCACCGATTGTCGATGGAAGGCACGCCGCTTCACTACTTTGCTGCTGTCGTGCAGAAAACGGCCGAGATTCCGCTCGACTTTCTGGCGGAACGTGGTATCGACACCAGCGCCTTGCTGTAAGCCGCCCCGACAACCGCAGAGCGTGTCACGTCGCCCGCCCACGGCGCATCGTCAGTGACGTCCCTGCTTCCGCGACCGTCTCGAACCCAAACCGCTCATACAGCCGCCGCGCCGGGTTCTCGCGCGAGACGCTCAACGAGACGGCCGCGTAGCGCTCGTCGGCCGTTTCGAGCAACGCTCGCAGCAGCCCGGTGCCAACCCCGCGCCCGCGCCAGTGGGGCCACACCGCAATGGCCAGCTCGGGCGTCGCGTCCGCATCGCGCAGCTTCCGCACAATCTGCTCAGGATTGTGCCGCTTCCTACGTCTGGTTACCTCAAAGGTCTCCTTGCCTTGCAGGACTAAAGACCTTCATAATCGATGGATCAGTTTTTCAAAAGCAGGTCACATACCCACGCGTTTTTCGTTGTTGGTACGTCGGTTTTTTTGGAACCGGACGTTCGTTCAGTTTGGCGATCAAGACTCTTCAGAACCGTGTGTTTCGCGCGGCCGACCGGCCAGCAGCGGCCGTCGCGAGATGTGGGGTAATGCGCCCTGGTTGCTGCGACCAGAAGGATGGAAATCACACTAATGGCCGCATACGTCCTCCAGGTCCAGCCTCCTACGTCCAGGATCGAAAGTTTCGACCACCGCAGGTTTGGAACGAGTTGCAGAAGTAGCGTTAGGCAACTGATACCCAGCAGCGTCCACACCCACGGAAAACCGTTTGCAGCGCCTCGTCGAACGGTTATGGGCCTTCGTCTCAGTAAATAGGAGAAAACCAGAAGAAGCGTCGCCGAGGTGCAGAACAACAACGCAATGTTCCGAAACCTCGCCTGCTTCTCGGCAATATCACCTGGTGCATAGTTCGGTTGCTGAAAGATCAACACAGCAGCGACCAACACAATGATGAATGCGAAACCGCCAATCGCGGCTAGGCCCAGCGATAGTATCCGTTGCCATAGCGGCAGCGCGGTCGGGCTGTCAACGGGCGTCTTCTTCCGTAGCGACTCCGCTTCATTGTTCACGGCGTTGTAGCACTCCCGCTCAAATGCACACTAGCGCGTAGCCTATGAACGCACTGAGCAAACGTTTCCGGCGCTACGCAGGCATCGAATCAGACAATCAGGCGGAACGCGTTCTCGCCTGACGGCGTTTAGAGCTTCTGAATAGTGCCGGCTTACGTGTTTCCAACAGATCGCGCCTTGGCCAATCTCCAGCCAGGCTTCGTAGATGTCTGTGCGGAGATCATAACAGGTACGGAGAATTCGGGACTTACGCAGCCAACTCAGCGGACGTTCGACGCCCCAACGGAATCGCCCGAACGCACGATGTCCATCCGTAAGTCAATTGGCTACCAGCCGGCGAGGAGGTTGTAAAGCAGCAGGGCACTACGACAGGCCAGCATCCCGATGTCGTCCGATCGGCCCCAATTAGCGACATAGCGGGCAATGGCTGGATCGCGCACGATTTCGCGCGGCATTCAGTTGATCGCCAGCAACAAGCACTTTGGGCTGTGGCAGCACCGCCGGGTTCGCCTCGCGCGTGCACTGTGGCAGCGTTGCGATTCAGTTTCGCGAAGCCCCAATACGGAACTCCGGTTGCTAGTTCGAATTCATTGCCCTATATGCATGGCTTCGAGGAGTGCAAGATCTTGAAGACGAATGGCAAAACTTCGAAGCTGACGCCGTTTCTCTGGTGTCTTTCCATTCTGTTTCTTTCAGCAACCGTTCATCCGGCTCTTGGGATTCCTGCCGCGTGGGTGGTAGCCGCAGGACAAGTCGCTTTGCTGCCTCTTCTGTTGTGCCTTGGCTATTCTTGCTTTCCCAATCAGGAGCGCAGCCTGCTAGTCCGCGCGATAGCCCTAGAACTTGTTGTTGCAATACCAATTCATCTTTTTCTCTTGTATCTGCAAATGACAGCTCGGTGGCTCGCCGACATTCCGTCTCCAGACAACTCTCAGCTACCATACTACTTGCACGTCCTGGGAGTCCTTCAGGAAGAATTCACAAAGATGGTTCCCACTGTCATTTTGTATAGGCGCCTCGCGGCCGTATCGAACGACACGGCGGCACTAGCCGTGGGCTTCTTTTCGGGGATCACTTT
>ERZ869936.1908-NODE-1908-length-13456-cov-5.000000_pt1 | contig 13456 bp, 13 predicted proteins | sample MGYA00520876_ERZ869936 | MGnify/ENA primary metagenome ERZ869936 (study PRJEB32218, sample SAMN09650985) | biofilter metagenome | isolation source: enrty point of leading RO module | place: Saudi Arabia: Thuwal, RO plant located on Red Sea | collected 2016-02-17 ...
AGTCGGTTCGCCGACTGCGACATCAGGTTCCATGTCTCGCAGCATCCTGTCCATGCGCTGTCCATCTCGTGCCTGTCTCCGGATGGTTTCAAGGGCTAGGCGGGACGCTTCTCGGGGCGGGCGTCGAGGTCTTCGCTCGCTCTTGATATTACGCCTTCTGTTAGATGACATTTGACTTATATTGATGGTGCATCAAATCTTTATGTTAGTATACGCGATGTCTATCGACGATCAAATCATGTACACCTCCTACGATGGACTGTAAAATAAAAAAGTGGAATGCGTTTTGGATTGTTTCCGCGAAAGTGTTCATTTTTGATTACAAATTGATCAGATCTCGTGAACTTAGGTCAAAAATAAAGGCCCCTACCTTTGTTTTTAAAAAACAGCTTAAGTGGAAGCCTCGTTTATTAAAAAGTAAGGACAATGAGCGAAAGTATTCAGAAACTCACACACGTGGAACATATCTTGAAGAGACCTGACTCCTATGTTGGCCCTGTGTCTCGTGTTGGTGAGCAATATTGGGTCAAAGAAGGCGATGGTTTTGAAAAGAAGACTGTCATCTATGCGCCAGCACTTCTCAAGATTTTTGACGAAATTCTTGTTAATGCGATCGACCGTAATTCGCTCTATCCGAAACAGGTAACGTCAATCTCTGTAAAAATCGACCGAGAGAAGGGTGAAATCAGCATTGAGAACAATGGACCTCTCGGGGGCATCGAAGTAAAGGAACACGAAAAGGAGAAGATTTGGAATCCAGAACTCACGTTTGGGCATCTTCTCACGAGTACCAACTACGATGATTCACAACAGCGTGTTGTGGGTGGTAGAAATGGGTACGGTGCAAAGCTGACGAATGTGTATTCAAGCAAATTCTCCATCAAAATCAAGGATTCCGAAAACAAGACGACATATACACAAGAATGGTCGAATAACATGAAGACGTGTGGAAAGCCGAAGATGCGTAGTTACGCGGGGGCAACCTCGAGTGTCTGTATCACATTCACACCTGACTGGTCGAGATTTGGTATGTCTGCGATGGACGATCACATTTTCAAAATCTTTGAAAAGCGGGTCTATGATGCGAACATCTGTACCACACATGGATGTAAAATCAAGTTCCAAGGCGAAGCGCTTCCAAAAACTGCGTTCAGTGACTATGCCAGAATGCACACGAAATCTGACGAGGTTTGCTTATGTATGTCGGATAGATGGTCTGTGTGCGTCGTACCATCAGAGGATGGGTTTGAACAAGTGTCTTTCGTGAATGGTATCTGTACAACGAAGGGTGGAAGTCATGTGGATCACGTGGCGGGTATCCTTGCATCGAATATCATCGATGAGATGGCAAAGAAGATCAAGCTCAAACCACAACAGGTGAAGAACTCATTCATGGTATTCGTACGAGCAACACTCGTGAACCCGACATTCAGTAGTCAGGTCAAATCCGAATGCACGCTCAAACCACAGGAATTTGGGAGCAAATTTGAGCCCACGAAAAAGCTCATCAAGGATATTCTCAAGACGAGTGTTCAATCAGAATTGATGGCACTCTCCAAATTCAAAGAGATGAAAGAGCTTCAAAAGACTGATGGTGCGAGAAAGTCTAAAATCACTGGTATCCCAAAGTTGGATGATGCGAACAAGGCGGGGACGCAACAATCTGAAAAGTGTACGCTCATCATCACAGAGGGTGATTCCGCCAAGTCTCTCGCGGTCGCAGGTCTTTCGGTAGTTGGAAGAGATTATTACGGCGTATTCCCACTTCGAGGAAAGTGTAAGAATGTGAGAGACGCGTCCGTCAAACAACTCACAGAGAACAAGGAGTTCAGTGATCTCAAGAAGATTCTTGGGTTGCAGCAGGGTAAAGTGTATACTTCACTGAATGAATTGCGATATGGTCGTCTCATGATTATGACTGATGCCGATACCGATGGGAGTCACATCAAAGGTCTCGTGCTCAACATGATTCATTACTTCTGGCCGAGCTTACTTGACCTAAATTTTGTGGTGAGCATGGTCACACCTATCATCAAAGCGACCAAAGGGTCTCAAACAATGTCGTTTTACACCGATTCTATGTTTAGACTGTGGTATGGAAATGGAAAGTCTGGGTGGAAGATTAAGTATTACAAGGGTCTCGGTACCTCTACATCTGCCGAAGCGAGAGAGTATTTCAAGAATATTGAAAAGCTCACGGTCAAGTTTGACACGGATGAAAAGACGGATGATTCCGTGGTACTCGCATTTGATAAAACAAAAGCTGATTCTCGTAAGACGTGGCTCTTAAAAAGCACCGAAAAGGAGAGTTCGGAGCTTGAAATCCCATATGGAAACGTTGAAAGAATCAATATCACAGAATTCATTCACAAGGATTTGGTAAATTTCAGTCTCGCGGATTTGAAGCGATCCATCGCACACGTATGTGATGGTCTCAAGCCTTCTCAAAGAAAGGTCATGTATTCGTGCTTCAAGAAGAATTTGACGAATGAAATGAAGGTTGCGCAGTTGGCTGCATATGTCGCAGAAACATCGGCGTACCATCACGGGGAGGTGTCTCTCGCAGATACGATCGTAAAATTAGCACACAATTTTACGGGTTCAAACAATATCAATCTCCTCGAACCGTGTGGTCAGTTCGGTACGAGACTCATGGGTGGTAAAGATGCGAGCCAAACGAGGTACATCTTTACGAAGCTCACTAAAGATTCGAGAAAACTCTTCGATTCACGGGATGATGCGGTACTCAAATACCTTGACGACGATGGGCGTCCGATTGAACCCGAATATTATGTACCGATCTTACCGACCGTTCTCATTAATGGAACGGAAGGTATCGGTACTGGCTTCAGTTGCTATGTTCCGCCATTTAATCCGAAGGACATCTGTGAGAACATAGAACGAGCTATTTCTGGACAGTCTCTCAAGGAGATGAAACCGTGGTTTGACAAGTTCAAGGGTCGTGTTTTCAAGAATGAGGATGGACTTTGGATTACAGAGGGTGTATGGTCAGGCAACAGCACGGGAACGAATCTCAAGATTACAGAACTTCCACCGGGGCGTTGGACACAGGACTACAAGGAATACTTGGATGGTCTAGCAGAGAAGAAGGTCATCTCTGGATTCGTGAATAACAGCACGACTGAAAATGTGGATTTCACAATCACGGGATACAGAGGGAAGAATCTCATCAAAGATTTCAAGCTCCAAAAATCGTTTCACGTGAGTAACATGCATTTGTTTCACCCAACCAAGGGTATCAAGAAATATGAAAGTCCAGAAGACATTTTGGTTGATTTCATCGAAGTGAGAATGCACACATACAAGAAACGAAAGGAACATCTCATCGCTGTTCTCAGAGAGAAGGCCAAGAAGCTTGAGAATATGTCTCGTTTCGTGGATGCGGTGATTAACGAACGTATCATTGTCTTCAAGAGAAAGAAGAGCGACCTCGAAAGTGAAATTTCAAAATCGTACGATAAAAGCGATGGGTCATATGACTATTTGCTCAACATTAAGACATATCAATACACGAAAGAGGCAGTACAATCACTCGTAGAAGATACACGGAAAGCAACCGAAGAATTGAAAATATTGGATGCGACCACACACTTGGACATGTGGAAATCTGATTTAAAAATATATAAGCAATAAGTAGTATGTGTGATAGATCCGGACCAGACACCGGTGCCGCACTTTGTTTGACTGCTATAGGTGGTCAGGACACATATCTTTTGGATAAAGAATCACTCTTTAAATATAAACCAAAGAGACATTCTGAATTTAGAAAGTTTCATAGGAGTTTTAATATAAACAAGCCATCTAATGCTTCATCAAAATGGCCATTTGGCGAAACCGTGAAAGCGTCATTTAATCCAATGAACATGGGCGATCTTTTGTGCAACATGTACATACGAATAAAGTTACCAGGTCTATCGAATACAGATTATAATTATGCCGATAAAGTGGGTAAACACTTGTTCAAAAGTATCACAATGCGCGTAGACGAAACCGTCATTGAAATATACAAAGATGACATAGGATTCATTTATGATGAATTGTATTTGGATCACGCGGAGCACATTAGTAGAGATTACACAGATAATAGATTTTTAAACCGAGAAACTATAGTATCAAATGCACTCAAACTATTAAGACTCAATGAAACATTTGTCTATGTACCCATACCGTTCTTTTTTTCAAGAAGGTACGAGTCTTCGGATTACGAGACAAACGTTCACAATCGCCCATACTTTCCCTTGTGTGCTATGAACAAACAAAAGCTTGAATTCGATATAGAATTCAGACCACAAACATTTTTTACGGATGAGCCAACTGATTTAACTTTATCCGGTTTTGATATAGTGACAGAAGAAATAGTAGTCACGCAAGAAGAAAGACTGTTTTACATGTCTTCTAAGTATGAAATGATAACCGATATATTTCACACACATCCCAAAGCCGATACAGAACCCGGTAAGGACAAATTCAAAATTGAACTTACTCCACAGGGTCGGGTGAAAACACTCCACTTCTTCTTCAGAAACAAATTATTTGAAGATGAAACAATTGCGAGTAACGCCGCGGTATTAGATATTAATGGTGCACTTGCACATAGTTCAGACCTTACCCAAAACACACACTATTATCACAATCGGTTCAATCTTACACCGTTCCCATCATACACGAAAGCAAATGATTCAATATCAGATGATATAGCAATAAACGCAAAAATCACTATAAATGGAGAAGATTTACCAAACATAAACAATCCAGATTCGCATTATTATAGGTATCTCACCACATTAAATCACAAATTCCATGGAACGCCTAGAAATATATACACATATAGTTTTTCTATGAATCCACGTAATGTAGATCCATCGGGCAGTCTTGACTTTACGAATATCAAAAACAATAGAACCACTCTCGAATGTACTATTAACCCACATCATGGTACAAGAAATGAAGAATTCACGTGTCATATATACTACTCAACCTATACCACTCTCACCTTTGAAAACGGATATCTCAGTACAAGAGTTGAACCTTTATCGTATTCAGCTAACGTAGGTGAATACGGTACAGGGGATTTAATGAGTGGAGATGAAATTGTTTTAGGTCAAGATGGCGGAACCATGATGATTGCGTCATTTCCCAAATAGAGCGTCTTTGTGCTCTTTTATATAAGAAATAATACCATTCTTAATACACCACTTGATGAAATTGAGCTGTGCAACAGTCGTATTAATTTCATCAGTTGTTCCGGGTATCTTATACGAGATTTTATCTGATCGACAAAATGGGTCGAACAATTTCTTGCTATATCCGTCGAGAGTTGATTTATAAGCACAGTGTACACTGAAAATCTTACCATCGATTGTTTTATACATCAAATTCGTTTTCTTGGAATAGTTCGTGATGAACCATTCCAAATTTCTAAGGGAGATACCACCCGTCTTTGAAAGAATTTGCGAAAGCGTCCTTCCATTTTCGGGGGTACCATAAAATGCATCGATTGAATTTAGTAGGATATCCGATTTCTTCATATTACATCATAAGTTTCAAATCTCTAAATTGGTTACTAGATGAAGCTTCACATGCGGGACACCCGAGTTTAAACAGGGGTGGGAATGTATGATTATGTCTCAACACAGTGGTATTTACGTTCACGGGTTCATGTAGTTTGCTAGATGTTGCGTGCGATAAACAATATCCATCTTGACTCGCCTTTCTCGTACAGGGCTGCCCACCTTTCTTAATACCCAAACAATACCCACCTGGATTTGGCATATCTCGTAGCAAAAGCTTGAGTGGTATGTTGTGAATAGCAGATATGGTCTGCACAAAAATTAACATGCGTTCATGGCATGCTTTCTCTACCTCATCGTTGAATACCCTATTTAAATTATCAGAAACCCGCATACCCTTATTACAGTATAGCGCCTAATTTTTAAATGGGAGTTCGTCGAGAGGTGTCTCCTTTTTCTTTTTTGGTCTTCTTTTAGGTTTAATTTTGGTGAGGAGTTCACCAAAAATTTCTTCCTTCGGGTCCTCAAAAAGTGGTTCAAGGAGATCACACACCGGATTGATGAACTTATTCATGAAATAGTACTCATAATCAACTGGTACGTTATTATCTTTCGCATACTTGGGATCTTCTGATTTTTCAAATGCCTTTGCTTTCGGATCTTCAGTCTTCACGAGAATGTAAGGCACGCGGTCACCTGACTGCGGTTCCGAACCGGGTTGTCTCTCTCGCATTTTGCGTACAACTTGGACGTGTGCTTGATTGATATCTACAATACCTGGGCTATTTATAGACACGCTATTCCCCTTAACCTTGTAGGAATCAGACAAGCTCTGTGAAAGTGTGAGTTTTTCGTTGGGAACATCCCCTTCAATCAGCTCGAGAGCTCTTTGAAGCGCGAGTGCTTTCGGAGGTTCAGTATCGTTACTTTCAAGCACAACATCCAAAAGCTCTTTACACACTTCACGTACGTGTGCTGTGTTATCCCGTCTCACGAGTTGAAGACCCTTTACATCAATGTAATCCATATTCATTTTTCCATCTTTTCCTTGTGTCCAAAGTTTAGCAGCATAACGCTTCTTGCTGTATAGAAAATAGGGCCAATATACCTTTTCAAGTTCCAAATTATTTGGTTTTTTGAAGAGTGCAGTACACTCTTCGGCGGCTCGTTCACCGATTTCCCAACTATATTCCACAGCTTCGATACCTTTGCGGTCACCCACATCGAATTCGACCATTACACTATCGGTGTCACCGTACCTTACTTTTGCACCCGGAAAGTTCTTTTCCACGTACTCCTTTGTTTGGTCAATCATGCTACGACCCTTCGTCGTCACAGTTGACGCGATGTTTACACACGGAAGCATACCCTTGGATGCACCAGTGAACCCATACACAGAGTTCATACTAATTTTGTAGGCCAGTTGTTTACCATTGTACATGGCTTTGAGTGCACCAGTTGACGTCGCCATATCCTTCTTCGCTTGTTTTCTGAATTGCTTCAGTTCGATAAGAATACTAGGTAAAAGCGTTGGAACCCCTTGTGCGAATTTACACACCCGTTTTGTGGGTGGTTGCCCTTCGACCTTACTCGGAACTGGAATCTCAAAGGTTTCATATTCAACGCCCGGGACATTTTCATATTTTGGATCCATCACAAGACTTGAATAACATAGATTATGAGCCATCATAATTGACGGATATAGACCCTCGAAATCTAGAGCAGTAATTGGTTTATAATATGCACCTTTTTGTGCGTCTAGAACCGTCGCACCTTCATACCCTTGTTCGGCGAGTTGACCATACTGAATGGTGGGTACCATGAATCCCATTTCTCGAGCTTTCTTTGTGAGTTGACTAAACACCTTAATTTGCTGTCCTCTTTCTACGAGAAAACACAGGGGCACCCATGTCGCTTTAGCCATCTCTAGAAGGTTAATCAGGATACACAATTTAGACAGGAGGCGATGCGGAAGAAGGGTATCCTTAATACAATATTCAGCAACTTCCCGCAATTTCACGGGATCACCTTCCTTGTAACGGGCAAACATCTCCTTTGCGGGCATATCAATTTTGTTATCACCAAGATACAACTTAGATACATTGTCCAATTTATACGAGTCAAGTTTATAGCCTTTTTTGACTTCATGAAACAAGTCAAAAATAAAACGACCAGGCATACTCACCAGTTTCAGGTCGTTATCACCCAAGGCACTCGAAGACAGTTTCTTGAGTTTAAGTTCGCAATTGTATCCACGTAACTTACTCAGTTGAAAGAATTTCAAATTACACTTAGTGACGATTGCGCGTTTCATGAGGTACTCAAGATCAAAACCAAAAATATTCCAGCCAGTAATGATATCAACGTCCTTTTCGTGTAAGTAGTCTCGGAATGCTTCAAGCATTTCACGTTCAGTAGCATACGAAATTACGTTTGAACCTTCAAGATTTGGATCTGTGGTTTTGTAACACAAGCACGTTTTATCATAGGGTTCGTCACTCCCAAATTTACACAGGGAAATTGCAATTTGAAAACACGCGTCACCTTCTATATCAGCATCTGGAAATTTACCAGTTGAACTGTTACACTCGATATCCACAGACGCAACCACAAATGGAGCTGTTTCTGGATTTTCGACCGGTGTGAGTTTCCTCCAATTCTTACATTCCAGATCAATGTCAACATGCGCATTGTGAGCGGAGTAACACTCGTCACCACTGTCCAACCACCCAGTTGACTGAATACCAGTTCTATGCATGAGTCGCAAAACTGGATCCAAGTTAGATTCATATATCTTGAGTTTAATCGATTCATCTGGCAAAGGTCGTCTTAATCTACCAGCAACCATCCGTCTCGCAGCAAGATTCTTGAAGAACAACTGGAGGTATGGAAATTGCTCATTATTCTGAAACCCCCAGACATCCTTGCGGTGAATCGTGTTATAACTGGAAAGACAGCCAGGACACGCCTTCTCAATCTTGTTGTATATGATTTGTACCCTCTGTTGAGTGACATTCCTTGGAAGCTTCACAAAAAAATAAGGTGTAAACGCGGTTGTGACACACACAGATTTACCCTCGTGTGTTTTTCCAAAGATGCTGATCAAGTGCTCGTCATCCGTGTCTTTCGTCTCCCAGGTGAGTGCCTGAAAGACAACCATACTTCGTTATGTACCTAAAATTTTAATATCGTTTAATAATAATTATGTCAGCTGCACTTGTCGATCTCGTTTCAGTCGGGGCTCAGGATGCCTATATAACCGGCGAACCACAAGTGAGTTTTTGGCGCCAGAACTACAAACGTTACACAAACTTTGCTATCAAACCCGAACGTATGGATTATATCGGCACTTTCAACGGTGGGAGTGAAGTGGTGGTACCAATTCGATCCAAGGGTGACCTTTTGAGTTACGTGTGGATCGAACATCCAAATGTTTCCAACGTCGGTGTAAACACGGATGGTTTTCACTCGACGGATGATACATCGGTGACCGAATTCAGCCTGCATATCGGAGGCCAAGAAGTTTGCCGCATGGATTCCTTGTATGTGCAGGGTGTCCACAACGTTGTCCTCAGAGAGGGGCAATCGAAAGCTTCGTGTGCGGTCACTACCGCTGAAGTAGCCGATAACGCGAAGGGTGTCGGTGGGTCCGCCGGGGATCATTACATAATCCCATTCTTCTTCAGTGAAGATTGGACCAAGTCCCTCCCTCTCGTTGGGCTCCAATACCACGATGTTGAATTGCGAATCAAATGCCGCTCGGGTTTGGGTAACTTGGGTGCAGCACCAAAGATTTATGGTATGTATGCCTATTTGGATACTGCCGAGCGCGAACATTTCACGTCTCAAGAACACGAACTTCTCATTACCCAAACGCAATACCAGCCAGTCACCAAGACTGATACGTCGATTGATCTTACGTATTTCAATCACCCAGTGCAATCCCTCCACTTGACCACATCCAATGTGTCCGGTACAGGTTGGGTGAGTGATTACAGCTTCGACAGGGCGTCCCTTTACATCAATGGTTTGGCACTCTTCGAAAACATGTCCAACACCTTCCACCACAACGTTGTCCACGAAATGCACGCGACGAGCCTCGCGCCATCTTCGCTCGATGCACTTCCATTGTTCTCGTGGCCTTTCTGCCTTACCATGAACCGCTCGCAACCAAGTGGCAGCCTTAATTTCTCTCGAATCGACAATGCGAAATTGACCATTCAATCTCCAAAGTCCGATGCCAGAGAAGGTTTGTACAGAGTATATGCGGTTAACTACAACATATTACGCATAAAGGATGGCATGGCCGGGATTGCATTCTCGAATTAATTCCCAGAAGAACCAAACCCACGTTCCCCGCGTTGCGTTGATTTTAATTCAGTTACCTCCTCTATGAGCGGTGTTTCACATCGCTCTAAAATCATTTGGGCGATACGATTCCCCTGTTTAATGACGAACGGTTCACTCCCGTGATTAAATAGGATAACCTTCAATTCACCAGTAAAATCGGGATCAATAACTCCAGCACCAGTTTGTATGCCGTGCTTGAGTGTGAGACCAGATCTCGGTGCGATTCTACCGTACACACCCGGTGGTAGACATGCGCACACACCAGTGCTCACGAATGCTCGTTCCATCGGAGGAACTACTATTTCCTCCATACTGTATAAATCATAACCTACCGATCCCGGTGATGTTCTCGTTGGTATGGTAGCATCGGGATATAGCTTCTTAATTTGAAGACTCATGAATTACACTCGAGTTAAATCTTTATATTTCTATAATGTATATGTCTCCGAGATCCCTGAGCAATAATGAAGTTACAAATACGGTCAAACGATTGGTAGCTGCTAATCGTGGCATTGAAAACATGAAATATGAAATACAAAAGGTAAACAATAGATTGGAAAAAGCTAAAAATAAATCATCTGACACTTACAAAAATGGTATAAAATTAAGAGACAAACTGAAGAACAAACTAAAAGAACTGAATGTCACGAAAAAGGAATATTTAAGCATCATATGTTCGCAAAACATGATTAACGAATTAAATAATAGGATAAAAACCGGTGAAAATGTCTTAAAATGCCCTTCCAACTACCCTGAACTAAAACCAAATATTGTACGTTATCTCAACCGCTTGTTAAAAAAAGATGTAAGCGCTCTCAGAAATGAACTAAGACGCAAGAATAGTAAACGTGCATCTACGAGTGGTAGACGTTAACTACAGCTTAATGAAATAAAGTAAATGGTATAGGTTACTAAATATGTAGCAGATATGAAGAACATACACACATCTTTGAATATAATCGAATATATCATGACAATCACAGAGTGTAATTTATGTATCAACACACCTATTTGTGTATATTCGCCATTCCCTGTAGCCAAGACACCTCCAGAAAAAGCCAAAGTTGTTATTGGAACCACTGGAAACACGATTGTTTCTGCAAATGCCATAACGACCAAAAGTTGCACCACAAACAACATTTTTATGAACCCCCATATCAATTCATTTAATACACGGCGTGTCGGTGTTATTTCTATGATTGTCGGTTCTTCTTCGTATATGTGCGCCAAACATATGGATCTATCAGGATTACGTACCAATTTCCATATGTTTCCCATTGTGAAATATCGCGTCTATTTTTTAACCGGGCCGAGAACTACATCTGGAGACAGGTACTTTGTGAGAACATTTGGAGGGTGGAGCATATCAAACTCTTCCGTGGCATCCTTACCGGCAAATAACATGATAGCCTTCTTACCACCGGGGTGATCGGGTAAAAATGTAGTTAGGTCGTATACCTTGTCTCGTATTATGACCCAACAGTCCTTTTCTATGTTATGCTTCGCTATTTCATCGAGTGACAAATTACGTGGATTTACGTGATCGTTTATTTTCTTAATTCTGTCCATTCTTATTTCTATTTGCTCGTAGTCTCTCTAAGCGGGGTTTTTCTTTGTTCGGGAACACTGTGAGTTGATTTACCTGTCCATCGAGATACACCTGACCGTGATTCTTAATTCTATCACACTTCAATACTTGATTCACTCGCACTATATTCACGCGTGCGATGCGTGATTTGGTCATTTTACTATGGAACACCGCGAGCATTGCTGCATCTCTTTTGGTTTCGCGTGGTAAGATGTTATCTTCACAACATACGATAACATGTGAACCTGCCTCTCCATCGACATGGATCCACCATTCATTTGGGAAACTCGATTGCGTGAGCGCGTCGTTTTCTTTTGCATTCTCACCCACTTTGATGAGAATGTCGTCGAGAGATCTATACGAGTACATGGCAAATATACGGGATGTATTTTTATATGGATTACATTACTTGAAGGATACAGAAAACGAACGATCTGATGTCTGTTCTATGTGATTGATTTTAAGATTTTCAAGTCTTTTAATCATATTATTCGTGTGCTTTTCTGTTATGATCATACACGGTTCGGATAGAACGCGCCCATTGTATTCTACCAACAGGGGGCCATTCGTACCGACACTATGTTTAATGAGATTCAGCATTTTAACTTAATATCAAGACCAATCCACGCGACTTAGGAAAAATATCGTGTTAAAAAAACGAGAAACTAATAATTAACTATGGTATATGCACGTCGTTGTCACACAGAGTCCGGTAGCAACACGTAAATATAGAGTGAAGCTCCCAAATAAGAAGACATTCGACATAGGGTCTCCCGAGTCTCCAGATTACACAGATCATAGAGATCCGTGCGTAATGCGTACACATCTTCTTGAAAAGGGGGCGCAAATACCAAGAGAACTACGACTAGAAACAGATCCTTATGAAATACACAGGGGTATGCTCTACGCGGTTACCAGCACGGAAGAGAACTGGGAAGATCCCTTTCGTGCGGGGTACTGGGAAAGATGGCTTCTTTGGAGTTACCCAAATATAAACCAAGCACAGTTATGGATGACGATGCAAAAAAATATTCTGTTCATGCCCACCGAAGAGATGATGTGGTTTTTTGACGAGCGCAGTAAATATTAAACACCCGTAGACCCAAAACCCCCAGAACCACGTTCCGTCTCCGATATTTCGGTGATTTCCCTAACATACGGCGTTTCACACCTTTCCAAGATGAGTTGTGCGATTCTGTCTCCCTTCTTAATCTCAAACGGCGCATCACCGAGATTAAAAAGAGCGACCTTAATTTCACCCGTATAATCCGTGTCAATCACACCCGCACCCACGTGGATGCCATGCTTCACAGTGAGACCAGATCTCGGGGCAACGCGTCCATAGACCTTCATTGGCAAAACAACTGCGATCCCTGTCCCGACAAGAAGGCGACCACCATGTGGAATACTGCAATCTTCCACACTATATAAATCATATCCAGCAGCATGAGCAGAACCCCGAGTTGGAACAATAGCATGTTGAACGAGTCTTTTGACTTGAAGTTCAGCCATTTTAGTTATAAGGGGAACATAATCTTTATGTCGGTTAAGGAATACATGCGGTAACATAATAAATGTGGGTTATTCATAACGCGGTCGTGAAAGCTACATCTGAACCAAAAACAGATTACGGTAAACTCAAAAAGAGGATAAATCGCGCGACACTTGGATATGGTAGCGCACTTACGACCATGTATTTCATCACACAAGGTGCTGAACAGGGAGTTTCTGCATCTTTGGGTGTGTTGTCTTCATTCGCGTATATATCCCTATTGGAGAAACACGTCGATAACATTGAAAAATCGCTATTTCAAAAACAGTTACTGGCTCCGATAGGAACCGCTGTATTTGAAACCATGTGGAATAGCGCACCTTTCGCGTTTGATTTTGATTACGGAGCTACATTTATTGGATTTCTCGCGTATAAAGTGGCACTCTTGAGTGTTGTATATGATGAGGTGAAACGAATGTTAGGTTCGGAAGATGA
>ERZ869936.1909-NODE-1909-length-13443-cov-4.694801_pt1 | contig 13443 bp, 11 predicted proteins | sample MGYA00520876_ERZ869936 | MGnify/ENA primary metagenome ERZ869936 (study PRJEB32218, sample SAMN09650985) | biofilter metagenome | isolation source: enrty point of leading RO module | place: Saudi Arabia: Thuwal, RO plant located on Red Sea | collected 2016-02-17 ...
TGTCGGCCCTCGGCGGAGCGAGCATGCAGCAGGTGCTCTCGATCACCGGCCGCCTTTCGGTGATGTCCCGCGACACCACGGATGGCAAGGTGTTCACGTTGCGCGTCGACACTGCCGAGATCTCGTCGTCGAATCCGATGCTCGGGAGCATGTTCACGATCCGTTCCGGGATCGAGATGTCGTGGACGACGATCCAAGGGGTGCACGCCGGGGTCGAATCAACCGACTCCACGGCCGACATGGGGTTCGGGCTGCTTGCCGAGGTGCTGGAGCATGTCACGAGCGATCTTCCCGACTCGCTCTACGTCGGCCTTTCCTGGAGCGACACCCTTGCCGTCGATTCGGCCATGGCCGCGGAGGGTGTGCAGACGACGGGCATGGCCCACTGGCGGGTGAGCGGGTCCATCGGGCACGATTACGTCATCGAAGGGATCGCCACCGTCGTGGTCTCGATGGAGATGGGACCGAGCTCCACTGGCGGCACCATGTCGGGCACCGTCCGGCGCGTGGTGCGATCCGACGGCTTCGCCCGCGAGGCCACGAGCGAAGGCAGCGGCACGCTGGAGATGCTCATGGGAGATCAGCCGATGACCGCCACGCAGCGCAACCGCACTTCCCTGCTGCTGCTGCCCTGATCCGCAACACCGGGTACCGGGGAGCCGTTCCCGGTACCCGCTCGCCGCTCCCGATGCCGCCAGCGTCGGGAGGTGCTTCCCGACGCCGACATCCGCCATGACCACACCGCCCTGCTCGGTTCGCTGGGCGGTGCTGCCGCGGCCATCCCCGCGCGACACGGCGACCTGCTCGAGATCGGCCGCTTCGGTCCCCTTCCCTGCTGGAGCATGGGTGCCGCGCCATCGCTCGCGACGGCCACCGCGCGCACCCTCGCGCGTCGCGGCCAGCCGGCGCTGATCCTCGCCGACGAACGGGCCGCCGGCCGCCGCACCCTGGTGGTCTCGATCACGCCGGTCCGCCCCGCGGTGATCGCCATTGGCGACCGCGATGCCCTGCCGCTCGTGCGGCTCTCTCGCGTCCGTCCCGACGGTACTCGCCTCGGTACCGCCATCGCTGCTGCCGCCGCCCTCGATGTCGATGCCGCGGGCCGCCGCGCGTTCCGTGCGATCCGCGAAGTCATCGACTCCACCATCGACGGCACCGACGGCCGGATCCGGCGCGACGTGCGCCACGCGTGGGCGCTGCTGCAGGTCACCCGGCTCCTCTTCCTGCGCTTCGTCGAGGCCGAGGGATGGCTCGACGGCGATCCCGCATTCCTCGCCCGCGCGGTCGACCGGGCACTCGCCGTTGGCGGCGATCCCGCGCGGCGCCTGCTGCACCCGCTGTTCTTCGGGACCCTGAACCGGCCGGCCGCGATGCGCTCCCGACGTGCGCTCGCGTTCGGCCGGATCCCGTTCCTCAACGGCGGACTCTTCGAACCGCACCCGATCGAGAGCGCTCACCATTGGCACCTCGACCCCGACCGGTGGCGCGCCATCCTTTCGCTCACCGTCGAGACCATCGAGGTGTCCCTCGACGACGGCGATGCAGGCGATCGCGTCACTCCCGAGATGCTCGGGCGCGTGTTCGAGGGGGTGATGGACCCTTCCGAGCGCAAGGCCGACGGCACCTACTACACCCCCGCACCACTGGTGCAGGCGCTGGTGCGCGAGAGCTATGCATGGCACCTCGCCCCGCGACTCGGTCGCGAGGTCGACGTGCTGCAGCGACAGTTCGAGGACCCCGATCCCGAACTGGCCTCGGCGCTCCTCGCGCCGCGGGTGATCGATCCCGCGGTCGGCTCGGGCGCGTTCCTGGTGGGGGCATTGCAGCTGGCGCGGGGGCGCGGTGCGGGCACGGCGAGGCGCAGCCGGCTGCTGCTCGCACGACGGCTGTTCGGGGTCGACCGCAACCCGGCAGCGGTGCGCATCGCGGAGCTGCGCTGCTGGCTCGAGTTGCTGCGCACGATGCGCGGCCGCCCGGTGGAGCGCGTGACGCCGCTCCCCAATCTCGATACGGCCATCCGTGCCGGCGACGCGCTGCTCGACCCCCTCGCCGGCGCGCCACTCCCCCGGCGGCTCGCCCAGGAACTCGCCTCCGCCCGCCGCGCCGTGGTCTCGCTCCATGGGCGGGAGCGCCATCGCGCCATGGCCACCCTTCGCGCGTGCGAGCGCGGGGCGATGCAGCACGCCCTGGGGCGCAGCGAGCAGCGCGTGCACCGCGCCATCGGCGAACTGCTCGAACCGGGCCGCGCCACCACGCTGTTCGGTGAACAAGGCCAGTTGCCGACGGGGAGCGCGGCGCGACTTGCCGCCCTCCGGCGTGCCGCCACCGCACTGCGGCGCGAGCGCCGGCGCCTCGCAGCCGGCGATGCGGCGCCAGTGTTCGCGATCGAGTCGGCATTTGCTCCCGAGCTGGAGCGAGGTGGCTTCGACCTCGTGCTGGGGAACCCACCATGGGTCCGCGCAGAGCAACTGCAGCCCAGCGAACGGGATGCCCTCGCGGCGCGCTACCGGTGGTGGCGGAGCGGCGGCAGTGGTTGGCGTCACCTTCCCGATCTCTCGGTCGCCTTCGTGGAACGCGCCGTCGAGCTCCTCGCACCATCCGGCACGATGGGGCTGCTCCTTCCCGCCAAGCTCGCCACGGTCGGCTACGCCGGAGCCTGCCGCGCCGGGATGATGCATCGGACCGCGATTCATGTCGCCAGCGACCTCTCGCGCGACCCGCGCGCAGGCTTTCAGGCCACGACGTACCCGATGGCCTTGGTGGCGTCACGAGGGCGACCGGACGTGGGCAGTGTCGTGCGCACCGGGCTCGGGGGCAGCGGCGAGGTCGTGCCGCTCGAAACCTGGCGAGAGCGCGGCAGCTGGAACCTCGTGTCACCCTGTGCCGGCGAGACCGCCCGCGTGCTCGCAGCACGGCATCCGCGCCTGGATCAGCGCTTCCCCCCGTCACTGGGACTCAAGACCGGGGCGAATGCGGTGTTCCTCGATCCACCCCCGGCACTCGCGGCATGGACCCGACCAGCGCTTCGCGGACGCGATCTCGTCACGGGGTCGCCGGTGGTGCGCCACACCATGCTCTGGCCCGCCGATGAGCGGGGCCAGCCCTGGCCCGAGCTTCCCGCCGCCGTGGCGAGCCACCTCGAGCAACATCGTCGCCACCTGGAGCGCCGTGCCGACCTCAAGCGCGGACCCTGGTGGCAGCTGTTCCGCACCGGTCCGGCCACCGCCCGCTGGCGCGTCGTATGGTCGGACCTCGCCCGGGAGTTCACCGCCATCGCGCTCGACGACCCGGCGCCGGTACCCCTCAACAGCTGCTACCTGGTGACCTGTGCAACGCGGCAGGAGATGCTGCTGCTGGCCGCCTGGCTGCGCTCGACGCCACTCCGCGCCCTGGCGCGGCTCGATGCCGAACCGGCCTCGGGCGGCTATGCGCGGTTTGGTGCGCGTGTCATTGGCGCACTGCCGCTGCCCCCGCAGGCACTCGATGACGGGGTCCTCGCACGGCTGGCACAGGCTCCTCACGGCGATCGCGCGGAACTCGATCGGCGCGTCGCCGAATTGCTCGGACTGGACTCCGCAACCGCACGCCGCCTCGATGCGCTCGCCCAGGCTGGTCGCTGAATCGCTGCGCGTCCTCCCCGACGCGACCGCAACGGCGCTACCAGCGCCTCGCGCGGCCTGTGCCGAGGAGCTGGCTCGTCTGGCAGCGATGGCCACCGCACCGGCACGCAGCGAAGAGATCCCGCCGGCATTCCTCCGTCCCGCCCAGGTCGACGCCTGGCGGCGCGCCATGGCGGCGCTGGTGGGGTGGCGCGGTGCCGTGCTCGCCGAGCCGGTCGGAAGCGGCAAGACGTGGGTCGCACTCGGCCTCGCCGCGCGGTGGCCAGGTCGCTGCACGGTCATCGGGCCGGCAACCCTCGCCACCCAGTGGCGCCTGGCCGCGAACCGCGCGCAGGTGCCGATCGCCTGGCACTCGCTCGAGAGCGTCAGCCGGGGGCGACTGCCGCCACCGGCGTCGCTGGTGATCGTCGACGAGGCGCATCGGCTTCGCCACCCCGACACGCGTCGCGTCGCCACGATCTCCCCATGGCTGGTCGGACGGACCACGCTGCTCCTCACCGCCACCCCGATCGTCAATCGGCGCGGCGACCTGTTCGCCATCCTGTCCCTCGTGGTCGCCGACGACGCGCTAGCGCTCGATGGTGTTCCATCGCTGCGTGCGCTCGCCCTGCAGGCTGCACCGCCACCGGCGTTGCGGCGGCTGGTCATCCGGAGCAGCACCGCAACGGACTGCGGCCTCGCGACCGTCACGCGTCGCATGCGGGTCTCGCGCCGTGAACGCGAGCGGGCAGCTCGCGTGATCACCGCAGTCGACGGCCTGGTGCTGGCCGCCGAGCCGGAGGTCCGCCGGTTGCTGGTCACCGTGCTCCTCGATGCCGGCGCGTCGAGTGATGCGGCGTGGCAGGCGGCCCCGCGCCGCTACAGGGCCCTGCTGCTCCCGTCGCGCGACGCCGGTGGCGCCTCGCGCGCGATCCTGCGACAGTTCGCCGGCACGGCACTCGATCAGCTCGTGTTCTGGTCGCTGTTGGGCGAAGTCGATCGCACGGCGCCCCCCCCACTCGATGATCTCCCCCGCATCGATGCCGCCCTCGCGGTGGAGGCGGACGACGTCGCCTGGATCGATTCGCTGCGCCGGACGCTGCGCGACGGGCGCGTCACCGCCTGCTTCTGTCGCCACCGTGCCACCGCCGTGGCGCTCGCCCGGGCGCTTGGCCCCGCCACCGCCTGGATCACCGGGGATGCGGCGGGAATCGGTCCCCATCGCATGCCGCGCACCGACCTGCTCGCTGCGTTCGGCCCCGAGCGCGACTCCTGGCGCCTGCGGCGCGTGACACCCCAGGTGCTCGTCGCGACCGAGGTGCTCGCTGAGGGACTCGATCTGCAGGGTGCCTCGAGGGTGGTGCACGTCGACATGCCGTGGCACGCCACTCGGCTCGAGCAGCGCACCGGCAGGGTCCGCCGTGCGGGCCAGCGCGCCGAGCACGTCGAGGTCGTGTTCCGGGCGACGCCGCGCTGCATCGAGCGGCGGCTCGCAGTGCGCCGGCGCATCGCGACCAAGGGTCGCATCAGCGCGCGCTGGCTTGGCGCACTCGAGCGCAACGATGCGCTGCAGGACCCGCTGCCCGATGCCATCTGGGTGGGAACCAGCGCCCTCCGGTCTGCGGACGCCGCCACGGCGAGGGTGATGCTCGCCGCCGGCGAGCGGATGGGAGTGGTCACGCTCGGCGTGGGCTGCGACGGCAGCGTGCGGATCATGGATCGCGGGGTCGACTCCGGCGATTGCGTCCGCGCCAGGGCGGATGACCTGCGGAAGGGGAGCGCCATGGCGGCCATGGCGGCTCGGGCCGCCTTGGGGATCGCCAACGGCCCGACCGGTGGACACGGTCGGCTGATCGCACGCGTGCTGATGCTGGCTCGCGAGCGCGCGGTGCATCGTGATGCCGCCTCGCTCGCCCACCTAGACCGCCTCCTCGCACTGGCGACCACCCCGGGCCCGCGCGGCCTCAGGCTGCTGATGGGGGGCCCCGTGCAGGCTCCAGGCGCGGTGCTCCTGCGCGCCAGGCTGCCCCGATTCGCTGGCCGGGTGAGGGCCGCGATCCGCTGGATCGCCGTGGTCCTCTACCGCCGAGGGCCGGCTCGGCTACCTTGACGCATGACCCATCCCGGCACCGTGCTGTTCGACCTCGACGGCACCTTGATCGACTCGATCGACCTCATCGTCGAGAGCTACCAGCACACGTTCCGGACCCACGGCCTCCCCGACGTCTCGCGCGACGAGATCATCGACGGCATCGGGACCCCGCTGGTCACGGTCTTCGGGCGTCTCACCCAGGATCAGGTCACCATCGACAGCTGGATCGCCACCTACCGCGCGTTCAACCTTGCCCACCATGACACCATGGTGCGCCCATTCCCCGGCGCCGTGGAGATGGTGCGCCGCGCGCAGAACGCCGGGCGACGGCTCGGCCTGGTGACCTCCAAGAACAATTCGGGTGCGCGCCGGGGTTTGTCGCTGGTGGGACTCGACGGGGTGATGGAGGTGATCGTCGGCGCCGACGATGTCACGCGCCACAAGCCGGATCCCGAGCCGGTGCGGCGCGCGCTCGAGCAGCTCGGTACGCCGGCGCGCGACGCCGTGTACATCGGCGACTCGCATCACGACGTGGCCAGCGGGAAGGCGGCCGGCGTGCGGACCGTGGCGGTGTGCTGGGGACCGATCGGGGCCGACCGCCTGGCGGCGGCTGGCGCCGACTTCGTCTGCGCCACCCCCGCGGAGGTGCTGGAACGGCTCGGGTTGTGAGGAACCGCGGCAGCTAGTCCTCCGCGCCGCCGACGCCCTGCAGGGCACGCAACCGCCTGGCCACCGCGTCGCGCGCGGCGGTGTGCGCCACCGCGATGAAGATCGTGTCGTCGCCCGCGATGGTGCCCACCACGTCGGGCCACGCCAGCAGGTCGAGTGCGTTCCCGGCCCGCTGCGCCTCGCCCGGCGGGGTGTGCAACACGATCAGCGCGTCCCCCGCCGTGTCCACCGTGAGCACCGACTCGGCGAGGCGGCGCTCGTTGGGGTCGGCGATCTCGACCAGCCGGGTCGATGCGGGCCGGGTGTAGATCCCGTCCACCTTCACCAGGCCGAGCCGGGAGATGTCGCGGCTCACCGACGACTGGGTGACCTCCCAGCCTTCCTGCGACAGCGCGTCGGCCAGCTCGTCCTGGGTGCGGATCGGCCGGGTCGCCACGAGCTCGAGGATCTTGAGCTGCCGCTTCTTCCGGTCGAGGCTCACCGGCCACCTCGACCGGCCAACCGCGCGAGCGCACGATCGAACCGCGCCCGCATCGCACGGTTCCAGCGCGCGGCTGCGGTGCGGCGGGTGCGGAGTGCGGGCAGCGGCAGGTTGCCGAGCCCGCCGGTGGCATCGCGGCGCGCCTCGAGCACCGCGCGCACCGACGGTTCGGGCACCGGCTTCCCCGCCTTCACACCGGCGGCCACATCACGGTACGCCGTGCGGAACGGTTCCCCGCGGCGCACTCGCCGCATCACCTCGTCGGTGGCGAACGCCTCGTTGCGCAGCGCCTCCCGCGCACGCTTCGGGTCGATGCCCAGTCGCGGCACGGCCGCCGTGACCATCGCCAGCATCTCGCGCAGCCGGTCGGTGCCGCGAATCGTCGGCGCCTTGAGGAGCTGGAAATCGCGGTGATAACCGCCGGGCAACCCGCCCTTCAGCGCGACCACAGTGGCGAGGTCGCCGGCCAGCGCCGCGGCGCGTGCGCGAGTGAGCTCGAACAGGTCCGGATTGCGCTTCTGCGGCATGATGCTCGACCCGGTGGAGAGCGCGTCGGGCAACCGCAGCCAGCCGAATTCTTCGCTCGAGAACAGGATCACGTCGCCCGACAGCCGCGCCAGCGGGTGCGCGGCATCGACGCACCACGCCAGCATCGCGGCCTCCAGCTGCCCGCGCGCGTTCTGCACCGTGGTGACCACCTGGTCGATCCCCGCAAACCCGAGCGCGCGTGCCGCTGCCTCGCGGTCGAGCGGCAGCGGGACGCCGTAGCCCGCGGCGCTGCCGAGCGGCGACCGGTCGAGCCGCGGCCACGGCCCCGCGATCGACTCGGCCACGTCGAGCAGCTGCTCTGCGTATCCGGCGGCCCAGGCACCCGCCGACGACGGCATCGCAATCCGCTGGTGGGTGTACCCGGGCCAGATCACCCGGCGGTGCGCCGCCGCGAAGTCGAGCAGTGCCGCCACCGCGTCGAGGAGCTGTGCATGCAGCCCCAGCGCGGCATCCTTCAGGAAGAGCCGCAGGTCCACCGTCACCTGGTCGTTGCGCGAGCGGCCGGCGTGCAGTCGCGCGCCCAGGTCGCCGTGCCGACGGGTGAGCCAGAACTCCACCGCGCTGTGGCCGTCCTCGTGCTCGCGACCGATCACCAGCGAGCCGTCGTCCACCGCGCGCAGCGCCGAGCGGAGCGCGCGACGCATCGCGGCGTGTTCGCGAGCGCTGATCACCTTCCCCGCCCGCAGCGCCTCGAGGTGGCCCAGCGAGCCGAGCACGTCCCAGCGCAACAGCCGGGCGTCGACCTCGCGATCGTCACCCACGGTGTAGGTCATCATCATCGCGTCGGGCGTGGTGCCCGGCGACCAAAGCGTCTCGCGGCGGCTCATTGCAGGTACTCCTTCGCCACCAGGGCGTAGAAGCGGCGTGCGGCCGTGACTTCGGGAAGGTCCACCGACTCGTCGGGGGTGTGCGAGCGACGGGAGGGGCCCAGCCCCACCTTGGTCGCATCGCGGTGGCGCACGAAGCACCAGTCGCTGCACGTCGGCGACCCGTAGGTCGTCGCCTCCGGTGCCGCGCGCCGTGCCGCAGCGAGCAGGGCGGAACCGGCCGGGGTCTCGCTCGGCACCAGGCGCTTCGACGTCACGATCACCTCGCAGTCGAGCCGCTCGGTGAGCGCCGCCTCGAGTTCCTCGTGCGTCCACGCCGGTGTCGAGCGGATGTCGAGCACCGCGCGCGCCACCGGCGGCGTCACGTTCCGCGAGACGCCCGCCTCGACCATCGTCGGCGTGACGGTCGTGGTGCCCAGCACCGGATGGGCCCGCTCGGCCACGATGCCGTCGAGCCTGAGCAGCTCGCGCGCGAGCGCCACGATCGCATTGGTGAACTCCCCGTCGCCGGCGTAGCCGGCATGCCGCTGGTCGCCACGCGCCACGAGGTCCACCATCATCAGCCCGCGCTGCGCCACCGCGAGCTGCAGGTTGGTCGGCTCCCCCACCAGCGCCGCATCGAGGCGACCCGCCCGCTCGACCGCCTGCGGCATCGTGGCGTTGCGGGTCTCCTCGCCGTAGGTGAAGAGTCCGAGCACCCGGCCGCGAAGCTTCGCGCTGGCCAGGTCGCCGAGGGCAGCGAGCATCGCGGCGACCGACGCCTTCGCGTCGCCCGAGCCGCGACCGTAGAGCAGGTCGCCCTCGATCACCGGCGTGAACGGGTCGCGCGTCCATCCCTCGCCAGGCGGCACCACGTCGAGATGGGTGGCGAGCGCGAGGGTCGGGCCCGCTGCCTCATCGCCCACCGCCACGCGCACGCTGGTCTCGTCGCGCACCACGTCGAGCCCCATCCGCCGGGCCGTGGCCTCGACGTACTCCGCCGCCGGTGCCTCGTTGCCGCTCACCGACGGAATCGCGACGAGGTCGCGCAGCAGGGAGACTTCAGTCGGCGAGGTCGACACCGAGATAGGTCGCCTTTTCCTTGCGGCCCACGATCATGGTGCCGCACCCCGCGCCCGTGAACACCTCGAGCAGCAGCGCGTCGGGAACCCGGCCGTCGATGATGTGGGTCCGTTCCACCCCGCCGGTGGCGGCGCGGATGCACGCCTCGACCTTGGGCCGCATCCCGCCCGCCAGCGCCCCGCCCTGGAGCAGCGTGGCGAGGTCATCAGGATCGGCGAACGCCACCAACGTGCTGGGGTCGTTCCGGTCGCGCAGCACACCGGGCGCGCCGGTGAGGAAGATCAGCTTCTGGGCCCGCAGCGCCGTGGCAATCGTCTCCGCCACCGTGTCCGCGTTGACGTTGTATACCTCGCCCTCGGCGTCGCCGGCAAGCGACGACACCACCGGGACGAACCGCGCATCGAGCAGGGTGGTGAGGACCCGCGGGTCGGCGCGTTCCACGTCGCCCACGTGCCCGTAGTCGACCATCCGCTCCTTCCCCTCGTCGTCGACCACCTTGACCGGCGGCCGGCGGTGCGCGGTGACCAGGTCGCCGTCGACTCCGGAGAGCCCCACCGCCTGCACGCCGTGATGACGGAGCGCCGACACCAGCTCGGTGTTGAGCAGGCCGCGGTACACCATCTTCACCACGTCGAGCGCCTCGCTGTCGGTGACCCGGCGCCCGGCGATCATCTCCGGCTCGCGGCCAAGCCGTCGCGACAGCGCGCTCGCCTGGGGCCCGCCGCCGTGCACCACCACGATCCGGATCGACAGCGAGGCGAGCAGCGCGAGCTGCCCGGTCACCTGGTCCAGCACGTGCCGGTCGGAAAGGACGTCGCCGCCGAGCTTGATGACGAAGACGTGGTCGCGATAGGCCCGCACGTAGCGCAGCGCGCCCTTGAGGCCGGCGATGCCCTTGGAGGAGTCGATGGTCATGCAGTGATCCGTGCTTTCTCGCTGCCGCGCCACGCGTGGCGCGGCTGGTGCATGTGGTCGAGTGAATCCTGTACGCCTGGGACTCGGCCGCGCCGCCCGCGGCGCGGCAACGGTCTCAGCTTCTGCTTCCGATCATTTCCAGCAACAGCGCCCGCTGCGCATGCAGCCGGTTCTCCGCCTGGTCGATCACCGCGCTGTTCGGCCCGTCGAGCACCTCGGCGTCGATCTCCACGTTGCGGCGCACCGGCAGGCAGTGCAGCGCGATGCCCGCCCCTCCGGCTGTGGCGTCCATCCGGGCCTGGGTGAGCCGCCAGCCGCGCTTGCCGTCGCGCAGCACCCGCTCGTCGTCGGGCGCGCCGAAGTGCGTCAGCGACCCCCACGCCTTGGGGTAGACGGCGTGCGCCCCCTCGATCGCGCCATCGAGGTCGCCGGTGATGGTGAGCGAACCACCGCGCTCGGTGGTGAGCCCACGGATCGCGTCGTAGTCATCGGGATCGAGGTCGTAGCCCTCGGGGCGCGCCACCACCACCTCCATGCCGAGGTGCGCCGCGGCGATCGCGGCGCTGGCGGGCACGGCCGTGGGCAGCGCCTTGGGGTGCCACGCCCACATCAGCACGAACTTCTTGCCGGCCGTGTCGCCCAATCGCTCGCGCATCGTCAGCGCATCGGCGAGCCCCTGGCACGGATGGCGTCGCGCCGACTCGAGATTGATCACCGGCACGGTGCTGTAGCGCGCGACGTTGCGGATCACCGGGTCGAGGCGCTCCACCGTCCAGTCGGTGCCCTTGGGGAACGAGCGCACCGCGAGCGCGTCGGCGTAGCGCGAGAGCACTCGCGCCGCCTCGATGATGTGCTCCACCGTGGCGCCATCCATCACCGCGTCGAGATCGGTCTCCAGCGCCCACGATCCCTTGCCGGGCTCCAGCGACAGCGCGTGACCGCCGTGGAGGAACATCGCCGTCTCCATCGACGAGCGGGTGCGGAGCGACGGGTCCATGAACACCATCGCCAGCACCTTCTTCTCGAGCCCGCCGGAGATCTCGCCGCGCTTGATCCGCCCAGCGAGTTCCAGCAACCCGTCCACCGCAGCGGGCGACCATTCCTCCATCGCGATCCAGTCGCGCCGGCTCACCGCAGCACCTCCGCGATGCCGTCCATCAGGCGCGTCGCCTCGTCGTCACTGAACGACAGCGGCGGCAGCAGCCGCAGCGTGTTGGGGTCGGTGGAGGTGCCGGTGAGGATGCGCATCGGCCAGAGGGCGCGCTGCACGCCGGCCGCCGGACGGTCGAGCTCGAGCCCCAGCAGGAAGCCGCGACCGTGCACCTGGCGCACGGCGGGGATCGCGCCGGTACGCTCGATCACCATCGCGCTCACCCGCCGGACGTTGTCGAGCAGTCCCTCGCGGTCGATCACCTCGAGGTTGGTCAGCGCCGCGGCGCACGGCACCGGGCCGCCGCCGAAGGTCGAACCGAGGTCGCCGATGGCGATGTCGTCCACCAGCGAGTCGGCGGCAAGCACCGCGCCGATCGGCAGTCCCGCGGCGAGTCCCTTGGCCATCGACAGCGCGTCGGGCACCACCCCGAACGCCTCCGCGGCGGTGAACCACCCCGTGCGGCCGGTGCCGCACTGTACCTCGTCGAACAGCAGCTTCGCGCCGCGCGCGTCGCAGAGCTGCCGCGCGGCCTGCAGAAATTCCGGCGTGCAGGCACGCGCGCCGTTGAACCCCTGCACCGGCTCCACCAGCACCGCGGCGATGGTGTCGTCTACGGCGGCATCCAGGGCGGCGATGTCGTTGAGCGGCACCTTGCGTGACAGCGGCACGCCGGCGCGCTTCGCCCCGGCCTCGTACTTCGCACCATGCGTGCACGCCAGCGTCGCCGCGGTGCGGCCGTGCCAGCCGCCCTCGAGCGACACCACGCCCTGCCGGCCGGTCTTGCGGCGCGCCAGCATCAGCTGGTTCTCGTTGGCCTCCGCCCCCGAGTTGCAGAAGAACACCTTGGCGAGCGGCGCCGGGGCGCGCTCGACCAGCGCCTGCGCCAGCCGCTCGCGATTGGCGTGCGGTACGGCGGTGCTGTAGAACAGCAGCCGCGACGCCTGGTCGGCGATCGCCGCCACGATGTCGGGATGCGAGTGTCCGCAGGTGGCCACCGCGTGGCCACCATAGGCGTCCAGCCACTCGTTCCCCTCGTCATCCACGAGCCACGAGCCGTGGCCGCTCACTGCCCGGAGCGGGAACGTGGCGTACACCGGCAGCAGGGCGGCGGGCGTCTCGGTCAGCACGGCATCGGTCCCGGGGCGAGGAGTCCGGCGCGCTCGTCGAGCCCCAGCGCCAGGTTCATCGCCTGGATCGCCTGCCCGCCCGCGCCCTTGATGAGGTTGTCGATCACGCAGATCACCTGCACCTCGCGGCCGTCGTCGGACACCGCCGCGTGCAGCATCGCGAGGTTGGAACCCACCACGTGCACCAGGTGCGGCGGCGCATCGCTCACCACCACGAACGGACGGCCGTCGTAGCGGGAGCGCAGTTGCTCCACGATCGGCCGGCCCGACCACGGCTCGGCGAGGTGGGCATGCAACGTCGCGTGGATCCCGCGCACGAACGGACCGCTGTGGACCATCAGGCGTGCATGCGCCGTCGGGTCATCGCGCCACGCGCGCCACTGCTCCAGCACCTCGCCCTCATGGCGGTGACCCATCACCGAGTAGGCGAACAGGTTGTTCGCACGGGCCGGGTGGTGCGTGGTGGCACGGGGCGACTGCCCCGCCCCGCTCGATCCGGTCACCGCGAACACCGCCGGCGGCGCCGCCAGCGGCAGGTCGGCGATGGCATGCAGGGCCAACTGCGCCGCGGTGGCGAAGCACCCCGGTGCGGCGATCGCGGTCGCGTCGCGCAGCCCCTCGCCCACCACGTCGGCCAGCCCGTAGCGGAACCGGTGCACCAGCGCCGGCTCCGGATGCGCCCCGTAGAAGCGCTCGTGCAGCCGGCCATCGGTGATCCGGAAGTCGGCCGCGAGGTCGACCACCATCCCCGGTCCGGCGTCGAGCACCTCGGCCATCACCCGGCCCGACTCACCATGCTCCAGCGCCAGGAACACCACGTCCTTGCCGCGCGCGGCCTCGGCCGGCGCATCGCCCGAGAACCGCGCACCCGCGAGCAGTGCCCGCGCGGGACGGCCCACGCGCACGGCCTTGCCGGCCCGCGAGCGCGAGGGGGTCATTGGTCGCCATGAGCATGGTGTTCACTTGTGC